>Ga0316604_10002681_pt1 | contig 13259 bp, 16 predicted proteins | sample OWC_soil_day20_C_FD_207650 | JGI IMG/M metagenome (GOLD analysis project Ga0316604, IMG submission 207650) | Wetland soil microbial communities from Old Woman Creek delta, Ohio, United States - OWC_soil_day20_CT | ecosystem: Environmental > Terrestrial > Soil > Wetlands | place: USA: Ohio... | reverse complement strand
CCCGAAAGCTGGAAAGCTTGAATTATCTGGAGCGGGCAACGAGATTCGAACTCGCGACCCACGGCTTGGGAAGCCGGTACTCTACCACTGAGCTACGCCCGCATCCTAACTAGGTTTTATAAGGGTTAACCGTAATTTATAAAATTAACAAACTCTCTGTATACTCGTCAGGTGTACTTCCCAACGCAACTTATTATATACGACAAATAGCGTAAAATCAACATTATAGCTAAAATTAGACGGCTTCCCAAAAATGCAGGCAGTTTGTATAGTGCTAATAATTATGTACCCAAGCCTGTACGCAACTTAGTAAAGTTGCTGGTCGCGAGTTCGAATCTCGTTGCCAATAAAAAAAGCCCAGCACAAAACTGGACACTTGACAAATGGAAATTATTATGGTATAATAAGCTAATAATCTTGAAGCGGTTTAACGATGTAATCGCCGTGTAATTAAGGTGTGTATGAATTATCTATAACTTATCACAAATATAATATTATGTCAATAAATGGTTGACAGACAGCTGTATGTAGAGATAAAAAGTATTACGGCGAAAGGAGGCTATTGGGTTAGCAAAAAAACTAACTTCATAATTACAGAAAGTGCTTTTTTTATCTCACGTGTTAATTATAAGAAAATTTAAAAAATAATCTAACTGATAACATAGTCCTCGAATAAGAGATTGAAAAGGAGTAGATGAATAATGACAAACGAAGATTTTCAAGGGTTTTATCAGATTCTTACCGTTCGGAGTTTTTTACAGTCGCAATTGGAATGCGTTGATAGAATAATTTCAGAATGGGTTAGCGTTGCGGAAGAAAATGAATCAGAAGAAAGCTTTCCTGCAACGCCGTTAGAGGGGGAATAATATTGGAACAAACGACTCAGGATATTAGATTTAGGCTACTTATAGATAATCTGGCGCAAATAAATGAGCAAACTAGCACTTTCAAAAAGATGCTGGCAGATGTAAAAAATGTCCCTTCCGGTGAAACCCTTATGAGCAAGATGGGCAAAGACACAGATTCAGCCCTAATGAAATTAAAAACCTATGAATCGCAGCTTGCAGCGCTACGACAAAAGAGTGCTAAAGCGTTTATGGTTGGCGATACTGCCGGTTTTGATAAATACAAAGCTGAGTATGATTCACTTGATAAAAAGATGGTTGATTTCAATAAACATTTTGGAATTTTTCATCGTGGATTTTACGATAGCACAAACATGTGGGACTATGCTATGAGTAAGGCGCGTAGCCACGCAAATTGGTTGATCACAGGCGCGGCATTGGGTGGCATAACCGCATTGAGCCAAACCTTCATAGCCAATGCCAAAGCCATTGAAGAACAATTAGGCAAAACCCGCCAAAATATGGAATTGTCTCCTGCTTATCATGACAATATTGCGCAATTAGATGCCGATATGTTGCACTTGAAGGACACGGCGGCGTTGTTTTCGGTGGCGTATTCAGCAGACCTGAAAGAAGTCACAGAATCAATGCAACTACTCAGTCGGCGTTATAAAGATATATCTACTATTCAGTACCTTGAAAATTTGGTCCTGACACTGCATAAATTAGATTTCTTACCAATTAAAGAAGGCAGCCGCCTCATTGAAGCTATCGCCAATCAATTCCAACTTTCCGCAGCAGGAGCGAAGCAATTTGTAAATGAAGTTTCATTGGCCTCTCACAGTTACAACGTGCTTTCTACCGATTTGTTATCTGCATTGCAGCGTTCGGGATCAGCGTTACATCAGATGAACATGGGAACACGAGAATCTATTGCACTTGTTTCGGTATTATCCAATGCCTCATCTAAAGCCGGTGGCGAAATAGGACAAGCTTTAAAGAGTATAAGCATAAATTTAGATTATCCCAAAATGAAAAAGGCTCTAAACGAATTGGGTATTAGCCTATATGACGCTGAAAATAAAATGCGTCCGGGTATTGAAGTGTTAGAAGATATGTTCCGGCGATTTGGACAGATGGATGAAAAATCCCAAAATGCCTTTTCTACCTTAACCGGAGGTGGCAAATATCAGGCAAATTTTGCATCTATTCTACTTCGGCAGGCTGATATGATCCGGGAAGCCTACAATAAACTTGGAACTGCAAACGATGAATTAACCGCGTCACTACTCGCAACACGGCTTGATACTTTTACAAATAGAGTTGAACAAATGTCCTCTGCGTGGCAGGTCTTCTCAACCACAATCGGCTATGAGGTATTACCGGCTTTGAAATCTCTAGTCTGGTCTTTATCAGAAGGACTCCAGGCACTCAATAATCATCGAGAAGAAGTCCATAAGGCCGTAACGGGCATAACTTTATTGGGTGAGGCGTTTCTCCTGTCCAAAGGCTCAACATGGTTATTTACCGCAGCGGCTACAGCAGGCGCAGGGGCATTAGGTGGCGTTGTTGGGCAGGCCATTTCAGCCCAATTAGCGGCAGGAAATTTAAGAACGGGCTTAGTCGCATTGGCTTCTAATTTTTACGGATTGGCAACGGGTGTTGCGGCAGCGGCAGGGCGGCTAGTTGTCTTTATTGGATTGGCTCAAATTCTAAATAATTTAATCGGTGGATATCAAGCGGATTCAGCCGCAAAAGATATGGAAAGCAGAATCCACGATGAACGCAAACATGCTGACCGAGAGGGAATATCTCAATCAACACAGGAAGATATTAAGCTGCTAGAAAAGCGTAATGTCCTGCTCAAAGAGCAAAAAGATCATTTTTTATCTGGTCATTCTTCAACGTTGAATGACGATTATCGCAAAGTAAACAATGAACTGGATGCAGTAAACGATGCTATTAGCAGTCGAAATAGGATTTCAACACAAATGGGATTGATCAAACGCATGGGCGAAATTGATCCCAAAGCTACAGTATTGCAAGATGAAAAAAATAAATCCGGTGGCGATGCTGTTGATTTTGGAAATGGTAAAAAAGGATCAGGAGCTTCACGAGATCCATACAAACTAGAAAATGTAACCATACACCGGGCAATGAATGACGCTTTTACAGCCGCTAAACTGTCTGCTGACCGTTATCAAGAATCGTTGGACAACTTATCCCTAAAAGAAAAATTATATGGCTCCACAATCGCCACCGCTGTTGAATCACTCACGATAAAAAAACAGCGTCAAGCCGAATTGAACAAGGAGCAGGAAAATTATAACGCACTGGCTGAAACCTATAAGGAGGCAGCGCAGGAAATGATAGATAAAGATTCTTCGCTGACTGAGGCAATGAAAAATTATGGATTATCGCTGAAAGACCTAGGCAAGGAAGAATATAGGACTTTAATTCAGGATAATAATTATCTCAGTAAATTACTGGATGCTTACAATAAATTGGCAGAAGCGGCAAGTAAAGCCGCTAAAGAGGGCAATAAATTAAGAAATGATACCTTATATGACAAATTGGGCCGAACCGGAGATCCCGAATATATGCGTGGCAGACGGATGGAAGGCTCCACAGCGCAAACAAAATGGGATAAGTCCCAATTAGATAAAACTAATGTTACGTATGGACGTGATGCAGAAATTCTTGCATTGAAAGATGCAACATATCAATATCAGGAATACGCAAAAGCCTTGCGGGATGCGGAATCGGAACTCAAGAAGCTTACTGTTGAGCATAGCGACAATCTGAAAGAAATCGATGAACAGACCAAAAAAGTTGAACAGTTAAAAACCGCCACCGCTGATTCCTATTCCAAAATGAAGGATGCCGCATATCAATATGGGCATTATACAAAACAGTTTTTGGCTGATACTTTCATTGATTTAGCAGTTGAAGGGAACACCTTTGAAGCGATTATGAAAAAAATATGGTCCCAAGTGGCGAAAGAAGCTATATACGCAATGCTTGGGATTCAGCAACAAGCGACGATGTTAAATTCTATTATGGGCATGGGTGGCAAAGGAAAAGGGGGAGGTTCATTGGGCGTGTCAGGATCATCGTCTGCACTACGGAATTCTGTATCCAATAGCCTTTTTAAATCCACGTTCCATAATGGCGGCGTGATACCTAAATTTCATAGCGGCGGCGTAGTACCATATTTAAAGAAATCGGAAACCCCAGCCATATTAGAGCAGGGTGAAGAGATTAACTCCCGTAGCGAACGTAGAAGTAATGAATTAATGGCAGATGTAATGAAGGTATTGGCAGCTAATCAAAGCAGTAGTGTTATTCAGATACAAGCAATGGATAGTAAATCATTTATTGAGTTTGCCAATCAACATGGAGAAGCGTTTGTAAATTTATTGCGGAAACAAAAATCGCTAGGGAATAAGGTATAAGAAAAATTACATAGGGGGGGCGTAATTGCCCCTCCCTCATTTATGGAGGAATATGAAAATAGTAGCAAACAAAGCGAGAATCTTGAATAATTGCTATGATATGACGTTGCAGGATATGGGTTTATTGTGGATGATAGCGTTTTTAGTAGATGAACATGGAGAATTTGAACTGTCTTATGAGGATTTACAAGAAAAGTTCAATTACAAAAATAAAGCTGCATTAGATAAGGCAACAAAAACCTTAATTGAATACCATTGGATAGAAAAAATAAGCAAGAATCAATATAAAACAGAATGTTTCCGGGTGAAATAACATGGAAAAACAAACATATGAGGATACTTTGCAATGTATTGCGGATCATTACGAAGTGAAAATGGAAAAATTAACCTCAGAATATAACGAATTAGCGAATGACTATAACAGACTGATTGATAAGAACAATAAACTATGGAATCAATTAGCAGACTATAGTATGGAAAAACGAGAACAGCGCAGAAAAGAAGCCGAACAGTATCGGACAAAATATTATGGATGAGGTGATATCTGTAATTGGAAAAAATTAAAGTAATAGATTCGATTATGGGGAGTGGTAAAACATCGTATGCAATTCAAATGATAAATGCGAACCCGGACAAATCGTTTATCTATATTACTCCTTTTTTGAAAGAAGTTCAGAGAATCAAAGAACAATGTCAAAGTGCTAATTTTTACGAACCCAGAGAAGAAAAAGGCAAATTTAGAAATTTTCATGAACTGTTAACCAGTGGCAAAAATATCGTATCCACTCATAGCCTATTTAGACGGTCAAACGATGAAACTAAAGAATTGCTGGCAAACAATGACTATATTTTGATACTGGATGAGGTATTGGATATTCTTGAACCTGTTGACCTAGGCAAAGATGATTTACCCTCAATGTTGGAACTTAAATTGTGCCACGTTGACGAAAAAGGCTTTATTGTATGGGATAAGCCAGATTATGACGGGAAATACAACTCAATTAAAGAGCTTTCTGCAACCAAGGGACTATTTGTCGTTGACGATATTGTATTACTTTGGCTTTTCCCTAAAGAAATATTTGATTGTTTCTCTGAAGTCTATGTTTTGACGTACATGTTTAAAAGCCAGATGCAGCACTATTACTTCCAATACTACTGGATGGATCATGAAACTTATCAAATGACCTGTAAAAATGGAGTTTATGACGTTCTTCCTCATGACGGGACTACGGGCGACAAGTCCAATATCAAAATTAAAATTGTCGAAGGTTCTCAGACTAATAACATTGGCAAAGAAGAATACGCTCTTTCGAATAATTGGTATAAACAGCATAAGAAGTCACTGCCGATATTGAGAAAAAATCTACAGAACTTCTTCCGAAATATAGCCTCAACACCAGCAAAATTTAATCTGTGGACCACCTTCAAGGATTATCAGCAAAATTTATCAGGGGATGGATACGCAAGCGGTTTTTTGGCCCATAATGCCAGAGCTACAAATGATTATAGGCATAAAACAGCAGTCGCATATACTGTTAATCGCTTTTTCAATCCATTTGTGAAGAAATTTTTCAGTTACAATGATATAAAACTGGATGAAGATGGATATGCACTATCGGAAATGCTTCAGTTTTTGTTCCGAAGCGCTATTAGAGAGGGACAAGAGATATATTTATACCTTCCAAGTAAACGTATGAGGAGACTGTTAAATAATTGGTTATCAGGTCAAATCTGATAAATTTGAATAAGACCCCGCTATTTATAAGGCTTCAAGGGCGATAGGTCTTAGAAGTATAACAGCTAATAATCTATCTAATAATAATTTATATACTAATAATAATTCTTCGTCTTAAAGTTCCGGTAGTCACTTTAAAACTCAGAATTATGCCGCGACACTTCGGAAAAGCCGGGTGAATACACAACACATAATCTATCTCCGTCTTTTCCTTCTGGTCGCAGGTTATCTTATTTTGTTGTAGATTCATATTACAAACAAGCAAAGCGCAGGTTGTACCTATCCGCAGATAGGTATTCCCCATAGGTTACGAATGACTAACCCACTGAGTATTGCTTTTGTATAGTTAGTCCTCATCCGAACGGATTCAGGCTTCTTCTTTGAATCGCCTTCATCACGCCGGATGTATTTATTGATTATTACTGTTGTTGGGGTATAACAAAGATAAATTGTTGTTGTATGGTAGTTATCCTTTGGTTTAGCTACCAAGTGTTTATGCTGTTGGTTGTAGTTGATTGGTTACGGTGCATAGAAAATATTGTTGCCAGTTACTACCATTGGAATTTACGAAATGAGGTATGTGCTTGAAAGATCATTATAAAGACTCAAAGCGGTTATCAATGCCTGCTGAAGCAAAAGCGATTTGGTATAGAATTGATCATGGTGTGAAGCCTGAAAATATTAGATGGTTTATGTTCTCTGCCGATGAAGTGGAAGATTATCCAAGTATTATTCGCCCATTGCAACAAAAAGGCGTGAAGATAAAAGTTGACTATGATACACAGATGCTGGGTATAGACTATATTATCTACGATGATAACGGTAATAAAATCGAAACTGTAGATGTAAAATGTCGCCCGGATAATCGCTATCAGGACTGCTATATCGAACTGAATGAACAGGGAGAACCTTTATCTAAAGCCGATACTACAGAATTCATTTTAGCCAATGGGCAGATTAAGCGGATACCGACGAAGAACGAAAAAGTAATGAAGTATATCAAGGGTGTAGGGGTAAATATGAGAAATCCTTCTGGCAGGGGAGTGTTTTGCAGGCCGTTCCTTGATATGAAATTCAATACTGGATTTGGCATTTCAAGAAAAATAGTTCCTGCGTGTCATGGATTTACTATTGGAGGAAAAAAGAAAGGCAAGGTTTATCGGATAGAAAGAGGTAGGAATGATATTGTTTGTAAATAAAAAAGGAGCCAATAGGCTCGAGGAGTAAAAAAATGAACAAAAATTATTATAGCGTTGCAGTATATGACAAGCTTACTGGAATTAAGGTCGAAGAAAATCTTGATTTGAAAGTTGTTGAAGTTGTAAATGAAATATATCAGCTTCTATTGCCCTTCTATAAAGATATTACCTATAAGCTTTCAGATCGAATGCCCGAATTAACAAATATGGCATATGGAAATTACGATTTTAAAATAGAAGTGTGTATTCAAAACTGGAAACAGATCCCTTAATTAAGTCAACTATCAGTATGTTTTTCGCAAACGCTACAATGAGCCACTTTACCGTGATCGCTACATTTTATAGTTGGGAAAATTTGAATAGGTGCTTTGGATTCTCCTCCGAATATTTTTTCAATAAGATGAGATAGTGTTACTTTCTTTTTAACCCATTTACACGAGTAAGGTTCACTGTGATCAAAGACTTTTTCGTTTTCTCTCCCCATATCAATCCCCTCCTATTGTTTTGGTAAGATTTTACTTCGACAGTGGGAGGGTGATTCCTTTTTGTTAAGAAAACAAGAGAAAATATAATCGCTTTCAGGACGGTGGTCCAAAATATCTAATCCATATTGGCTCAAGCCATTCGGGTAAATCTTTACTCACATTATCTAAACCACGAACAATTATATATACGCCAGCAGAAATTGGAAATACGTCGAAAAAACTGAGAGAAGAAAATACTTCAATGAGATCATGAGTCATAACTTTTTTATCAATAAGAAGTTCAAGATATTGCCATACTGCATATGCGCCTGTAGAGATTTCCATATATCCATAAAGCGAACGAAAATTTGATCTAACCAAATAAGCAAGAACACCTAATAATACAAAACTCAAAAATATCAGTGTTTGTATAAGTCCCGTGAATATTGGACCGCTAAACTTTATTATTGTATTTACATAGATTATAAACACTATATAAATAGGCAAAGCCAGAAGTGGCATTATTATTTCGGTCTTAATATGTTTGCTATTGAGAATAATAGAATTCAAAAAAGCTAAAAATTTATCTAAGTGATTAGCAATAATTTTTTTAGTCATTACTTTGGAAAATAGATAAAACAATACTGGAGTAATAAGAACTAGTAATAAGAAATCTTTTAATAGTTGTAGTATCTGAGAGAGACTAATTAACAAAGGATTGGGTAATGTGACGGCATAAGCAATTATTACACAGATAAGTAATGGCAAAACATAATATAGAAAAACTTGTGTTAGAGCTATAATTATCATTTTGAACATTTATTTTCACTCCTCGAAGCGACAAAAATAAGATATCACTTCAAATAATTCGATAAAATGGCGGACATACCTATTGAATTTATAAAATGTTGTGACTTAATTATGATTTAACATGTATTGCGAGCAAATAAGCTTCATACCATGCCAACATATTCTACAAGTGGAATATAAAATCAAATGCTTCCGCTTTAGGTTCAAGAATTTTAACCTGTTCTTGTAATTTAAGTCTCTCTGTTTCAGATTTAATAGCAATTTCAAGCAGTTGTATTGTTGTTAGCTGTGTATATTGGCCTGTTGTTCTAATTTGTGGCAGCACGTCATGCGTGATCCATCGTTTAAATTCTTTGGCTTCTGGTTTACGACTGCGGAGGATAAGGCTATATAGACCGGGTTCATTGATAATAAAGGTATCTTGACTTCTTCCCATCGAATCTATGACCGGCACAGTTTGCCGCTCATCCTCGTCAAGCAAATTAATTGAAGTACGCGAATCTTTTACTCCCAACACATCACACACATCTTTTGCCACAAACCAAGGTTGATTATTAATTAATACCGTTCTAACATTACGGCTTCAATCGCAGGAATATTAATACATCTCAGTGATTACCCTTTGAAACACAGTTACCAGTATATGAAATTCGCACCTTAGGATCGATTTTCGAAAGCTAGGTACAAACACTCTAAGGATATTTTTTAAGGGGCAAAAACAGTGTTGTAGATATGGTTTTTAGGGTGTACTTTTGAATATGTTGGGATAATTAACCAAGGTAACACATTTGTATTCTGTTACATTGGACAAAGTGACATAAACCCAATTATTACGGGGCATGGGAAAATAGTCTTCTCGATGCCTCTTTTTCCTATTGCTATTGAATGTAACATAATATATAATTAAAGCATAAAGAGATACTTTTAAAGGTGGCGTTGATTATGGAATTCGTTCAACCGATTCGTGATAAAAAACAATTGGAGAAAATGAAATCTTACCTACTGAAACAAAATCAACGAGACTATGTTTTGTTTGTGTTAGGTATCAATTCCGGGTTGCGCATATCTGATTTGTTAAATCTATCTATTGAAGATGTAAAGGGTAAGGATAGAATCACACTTCGGGAACAGAAAACAGGTAAGGCGAAGAATTTCCCTTTATCAGATACATCGAAGAAGGTTATAGCTGACTATCTCAAGCAGCAGGACTTGATTTCAGGCCCTTTGTTTCCATCACGCAAAGGTGGTAAACCGATAAGCCGAATACAAGCCTACAGGGTTATCAATGAAGCAGCAAGGCAAGCTAAGATTAAAGACAACATTGGAACCCACACTTTACGCAAAACTTTTGGATATTGGGCATACAAGCAGGGCGTTGATATTACTATCATTCAGAAGCTATTGAATCATAGTGCGCCGTCTGTAACACTGAGATATGTTGGCATACAGCAGGATCAACTAGACGATGTATATTTGAATCTTAATCTATAAGTTGCGTGATATCTTGTATCTAACTCATATCATTGAATTTACACCTATTGGGATCATACCCCGGTGGGTGTTTTTTCTTATTCCAAAACGGGAGACCTTATATCTGTGCGGTGTGGTTTAACTTCATGCTATTGTTCGTACTTATATTTATAAATCTATTTCGCGCTTCATTTTCACATATTACATAACGGTTTGCATAACAATATACTTCTTCCTTTTCTCTCTCTCTATTCTCCAATTGGTTTTATTCTCCTAATTGATATTACTTTTCATAATATTTGCATTGACTATATTTATATATATATGATATAATAAAAATTTTTTTAAATTATATTAAAATGTAAACATTTATGTTTTAATTATATCGGTAAACTCAACTATTATGAAAGGGGCGATAATAGGTGAACGGTAAAATTATAGGAATCAAGATCAAGAGAGCGAGAGAAAATAAAGGGTGGGGTCAGCAAGAATTAGCGGAAAGAACAGGAGTAAGGCAGGGAACAATTGCACAATATGAAGGGGGCGGCAAGGTTAGGCCGGACAGTGAAATTGTCAACAAAATATCGAAAGCCTTGAATGTATCTTCTGATTATTTGTTGGCAGAAAACGAACCGCTTCCTCACTTTTGTAATAAAGTTCGGTTGTGGCTTGAAAACCCTGAATGTGTTTCTTATGTTGAAGATGCCTATAAAACATATAAGGAAGTCCACGCATAACTGAATTCAAGCGCAATTGTATGAAAATCCCCCAGCGAACTAAATTTGTAAGGTTAGAATCCTTCACATTTAAGTAAACCGGGGATTTTTCATACATGTTATTAACTTTGGAGAGATTTCTGCTTGAATTGTATGGCTTTAAACAGTGCTTCCCACTCTTCGGCTATATCCTTGTCAGCAAATTGGACTATATGAAGCGGATTATTAAGATTATCTGTATATATTTTGAGTTCGTACCCTGTAATAGTTTCAGCGGCGTGAACACCGGAACCCATACCGCTTCCAACAACGCCACCTAAAGGCCCTGCAAACGCCCATCCTAACAAACCCCGTTTAATACTTGCTTCGTTTCGTTTAAGGTCTTTGTTAACTAATGACTGCAAGGAAATGTCAATAATTGCTATTTCAGAATAACTTGGTATTTGTTCTTCTGTGGGGTAGGCGGCGATTGTTCGGGCGGTGTTTGTATCAATGGCGATATCAAAAGTTTGCGCCCACAATATTTTTTGTGGATTGATTAACGACTTAAAGCCATTTAATACTACATTTGGGTATTCTTCAACCCTGCGTGCATCTTCTTCCATCTTTCTAAACTTTTCGGGATTCTTTTTTTTGTCCCAATAGTTACTTATGTGTCCAGATATTTGCAAAGCTGCGGCGAAGCAAATCAATGGAAGCATAATATATACTACAGGTATTCCCAATAACCCCAATATCTCTATTTTAAGAAAATCTACAAAACTAATTTGGCTCCAAATGTAATAACATAGGTTCCCGAAAACAAATAGTAATGAAATCAGTGATAACATTCCAACTGCATTAGCTGACATTGCCAACACCTTCCTTTAATATAGTCACTTCAACTTATGTAATTAATTTCCTTCTCGCAGATAACCATATTTCAATATTACAATTCGCGATAATTAGCATTAATTTCAATGATATATACAGGTTATATATTATATTATAAAACATTATAAAAGTCAAGAATAATTTATGAAAAAGTGTTAAAAAGTATTGCAAAAGAAAATCGCGGAGTGTAGAATGTGATCAAGAACTGGAACCGGTTCAATAAAAAAAACGGAAGGCAGGTAGATCAAAATGGTTAAAATGAAAATTCATGGCGAAAACGGTGAAGCGGAGTTTGGGACAGAGATATTATCAGAAGCGGAAGCCAATAATAAGATCGAACTTCTAAAGAAAGCTGATTGGTTCTGTTACCAAGGGGAAAACTTGAGAATAAAAGAAATTACTATCTATTGTGACGAATCGCCTGCTGTAGTTAACATTTTTACTGAGATGCAATAATCCTAAATATTTTCCAATAGGCAAGGACTACGCCTTGCCTCCCCTTGAGCCGACATATTAAGAAATATAATATTGATAATTACAATGCAGCCGATGTGCTGTTATTTTTATGTGTATTGACAGTTTTTACAACTTTCGTATAACACTTTTCTTGTGAAACAGCGAATTAATCGGAGTGGCCTTTGTATGATCATCCCGAATATCTGATTCAGCAAGATTGACATAAACTAGTGTAGTCTGCATTTTCGTATGCCCCATAATTTTTTGCAAGGCAAAGGGGTTACCTCCATTACGGATAAATAACAATGCAAATACATGCCTCAAGTGATACGGTGTAATATGAACGCCCAATTGTTCCGAGTAACCTTTAAACTGTTCTTGGAAATTATGACTACTCAGCCTGTTACCGCTGAAACTGCAAAAAACAGGTATGTCATTAGGCCAATCGCTATGACGGGATAATATTAATTTTCGTATGTGCTGCACAACCATTGAAGAAATGGGCAAAATTCTCATTGTTCTGGTCTTGCTGTATTCTTCCCTGACTATTAGCTGACACTCTTCCAGATTTGCGTCATTCATTGTAATTTGCAGTAATTCATTCGGTCTGATTCCAGTATCAAGCATTGTTAGCATAAACGTATAGTTTCGAAGTCCGGCAAATGTCGAACAGTCCGGCAATGACAATAACGTTTTTATTACTTTGTCGGAATGATCTACTATTCTGCCTCCTTCTCTTTTATATCTCATTCCATCTGTTGGGTTCTCTTTGCAGATCCTCTCAAGAATGCAATAATTAAAGTACTGTCGCAATGCTTGCAGTAGTTTATTGTAATAGCCCGCTTTTTTGTCGGCAAGGAATAGAGTTACGGCCCTATGAAGTTTGACTCCCTCCCGTAGAGTACCCTTATAATCAGCGAAGAATTGTCTGTAAGCACTCCGAAAGCTGGTTATAGTGTATTGGGTTACCCCCTCTGCTTTTTTGAGGTTTAGAAAGTCCTCTACGACTGAAAATGGGTTTATGTCCTGAGTGATTCCAATGAGCTTACTTCCTTTTTTAGCCAAAATAAAAACCCCCTGTTTTCACAGAGAGTTTAATTTATAAATATGCGCTAACCCTTGATTTAATTAGGTTTTCACGGCTTGGGAAGCCGGTACTCTACCACTGAGCTACGCCCGCATCCTAACTAGGTTTTATTAACCCGTATGCAAGAAATTATAACATACCCTGTTGAC
>Ga0316604_10002680_pt1 | contig 13260 bp, 7 predicted proteins | sample OWC_soil_day20_C_FD_207650 | JGI IMG/M metagenome (GOLD analysis project Ga0316604, IMG submission 207650) | Wetland soil microbial communities from Old Woman Creek delta, Ohio, United States - OWC_soil_day20_CT | ecosystem: Environmental > Terrestrial > Soil > Wetlands | place: USA: Ohio... | reverse complement strand
TAACCTACCAGTGAAGGATCAACACTTACACCACCACCGGGACCGGCATCGGCAGGTAAGGTGGTGCCATTAAATAAAGGGCTGGCAGCGTACAACAGTACCCTTGCCTTGAGAGCCAGACAAGCACCTTTGGAGGCACGACCATAGTTAAGGCCTGTTTGTGTAACAGGTAAAATATTGCCGGCTGCATCCAATTCAGAGAGGATGTAGTTAACACATTCTTCGTAGGTGCTTCTTTTTGCCACAATAGGCTTATCGTAGGACAGTAAAGTATCGCCTACCAAAGGTACACCCGCATAGTGCTGTACGAGAATGGCGTAAAACCAGGCTCGCAGGAAGTGGGCTTCTGCAATCATCTGTGTTTTATAAGCCTGCCTTAAGGGGGCATTGTCTATATTCTTTAACAGCACATTGACAGCGCGGATTTGAGAATAGCAGGTTTTGTAAGGCTCTTCACCAATAATACCTGCGTTGACAGTGCCGGTGGCAAACTGGGTAGCAGGCGTGGAAAATACGTGTGAAGGCTCAGCTTCATCACAGGCAGCTTCTAACCCCCCACATACGATGTAGTTGTAGGAAAAGCGGCTAAGGCTCGCACTCAGTCCTACGTTGGAATAAATGTTGGCAAGAAATCCTACGGTTCTGGAACTATCGCCAAATACACTTTGTTCATCCAGGTTCGTGGTAGTGGTTGCTGTCAGGAATCCTTCCTTTCGGCAGGAAGAGTAGATGAGAGCTGCTGCCATTAGTATAAAAACGGGAATACAGCGTTTTATCATAAATGGACGTGATTTATTTGTATCAGAATATTAACGTGGTATAGTTTATATGGTTCAACATCTTAAGTGGTTAAACCGATTTAGCATTATAAAAAACGTGAAATCTTTCTGTCCCCCCTGTTCTTAATCCTGTTCTGGTTGATTGTTTGTCAGAACACTAAAATACGATTGTTAAACCGGTTTAGCAAATTAAAAATGCTATTTTTTCCTTTGAAAATAATTATGAAAGAACAATGCCTGGTACTGGATGGAATTTGACCAATATTCCCATGTATGCCCACCAGGTCTCACCGTATAATCATGTGGAATATTTCTTTCCAACAGTTTCTCATGGAGCTTTTCATTACAATTATGAAAAAAATCTTCTGCACCACAATCGATGGTCAGGTCCAGTAAGTTGGGAATAAGCAGGTGCACCATATTAATCACACTGTTATTCTCCCACCGCTCCGGGTACTCGCTATATTTACCTAACAATTTTTCCAGGTCCCAGTTGAGTGGAAATGGACGGAGGTCCACTCCCCCACTCATACTTCCTGCCGCACCGAAAGTATTGGGGTGGCGAAAAGCGAGAAACAGTGCGCCATGTCCTCCCATACTCAGACCGGTTATAGCCCGGCCGGAACGAGTGGGAATAGTGGAATAGTGCTGGTCCATCCAGTTGACCAGCTCTGTTCCTACATAGGTTTCGTATTTGGAATCCTTCTTTACTTCACTGTCAAAGTACCAGCTGCCAAAGTCACCATCCGGACACACAATGATCATATGATACAGGTCTGTGAGCACGGCCAGGTCCGGATCCTTTTTAATCCAGTCGCCATAGTTGCCGCTATACCCATGCAATAGATACAATACAGGAAAATGGCGGCTGCTGTTATAATCAGCAGGTGTGATCACCACCGCCTTTATTTCCTTTTGCATAGACGAACTATAGGTTGTAATAGTATCTACTCTGGCCGCCAGCAGGCGAACCGGGCTCAGTACAAAAAGTAATGATAAGATGTATCTCATAATTCGGGTTATCTGGCTGCAACAATGGCAACTTTGTGCAACTGAGGTTTATTGATTTCATAAATTTTATTGATCAGCACATCCTGCTCCTGCTTCCACACATCACGTAATGCCTTGTAACGGGAGCGGGTATAGCTGTCACGGTTGCCGGCTACAAAGATGTTGCCTGCAGCAAAGACATTCACTGAATCCATCGCTGCATTGCTATCATTGAAGAGCAGGCCTTTCCCTTTCAGGAAGTCGTAGTTCATCCAGGCATACATTCTTGTTCTTCTTTCGATGTCCCAGCGTTCTTCATTCATTTCACGGATCTGAATGGCCTGCTGGTATTCAGGCGTACGGGTATTTTCTGCGAGATTGATACCGGCATTGAGTTCACCGGCATCGTAGGTACCCACATTTTCACCATCCATGAGCAGGTTGTATTTACCGGCTTTCAAACCGCTCACCTGTAGTATTTCCTGGTTGAATTCTTTATTGAAAGGCACGACTTTCAATGCATCAGATTGTTTGTGCAGTTGCCCCCAGCCTCGCGGAATAGTGTCCAATGGATAAGGAAGTGACTGCGCCAGGTAACCAAAGCTCACACCATCAGCAGTTGTAGCTACACCACTGATCTGGCAATTGGTTTGTTGCTTTACCTGTTTTGTGACTGCATCTACATGAATTACAGCGACAGGTTTGTTGTCCAGGCCCTGCGCTTTCAGGAACAGGTAAGCCATGACCATATGCCCGTCATTGTCAGGGTGAATACGGTCACTGGGTGTCAGGCTAAAGGTAGAATCCTTTTGTTGCTCACGTTGATTGATCGCCATCATGGGATGGTAAAAGTCAACGAACGGCCAGTTGTTCTTTTTGGCTGCCTGTTCCTGGAAAGCTACTATTTCAGTAAGGGCTTCGGTTTTATTAGGAAATCGATTTTTATCATTGAACTTAGAGGTGTAGTCATACGGAGAACCACCGATGAAGATCTTTTTGATATCAGATCTTTGTTTCAGTTTATCTTCAATCCTGCCATAGTATTTGTAAGAGTTCGCCATGCGTTTTTGCATAGTATCCTTGCCATCGGCACGGTACCATTCGAAATAGCCAGAATCGTTCATGCCCCAGGTCAGGGTGAGCACAGTGGGTTTCTTCGATAATACGTCATCGTCAAAACGTTCGTAGATCTGCTGTGCCACATCGCCACCAATTCCGGCATTGACACAGGTAATGCGTCGCTCAGGGAAATGCGTCATGTAATACAACCAGATGTAGGAATGGTAATGTCCGCCATCTGTGATACTATTGCCAACGAAGACAACACGATCTCCTTTCTGGAAGGGTGCAGCTTGTCGTTGTGCTTTTGCCGTTATTGCGCCGGCTGCCATGAACAGAATCAGTAATTTCTTTCGCATGTGAAATTTAGTTATTTAGTGATACCCCATTGCTCATTGGGAGCTGGGCCCATTACAAGTTCCAGTACGCCGCCTTTTACAATTTCCTTGTAGTCGATATGACATTGATTGAAAGGCTTACCATTCAGACGGGCGCTCTGTATATAAATATTCTCTGGTGAATTGTGAGTGGCTTTGATGGTGAAGTTGCCGATGACAGCTTTGTCAAATACCGGACTGGTGATCTCCTGACGGGTATCGCCGGGACACACCGGATGAATACCGATAGCGGCCAGTACATACCAGGCGGACATTTGCCCTACATCTTCATTACCTACCAGGCCTTCTACCCCATCGTGGTAAGCACGACGGCAGATAGCGCGGGTCCATTTCTGGGTGAGCCATGGTTTATTCAACCTGTTGAAGAGGAAAGGTACGTGGTGCACCGGTTCGTTGGCATGGTTGTAATAGTCATTCCACATCATATTCTCAGGAGTTTTCTCAAAGAAGGACCCGAGGTCTTTTACAACTTTGTCTCTGCCCCCCATTAGAGCAACCATGCCATCTACATCCTGCGGTACAAACCAGCCCTGTTGATAAGGGTTGGCTTCTATGGCACCATACCATTGTTTTAATCTGCCTTCTTCTGGCCAGGGTAACCAGTTACCATCCTTATCTTTTGGTCTGAACCATCCTTTTTCTTTGTCAAAAATGTTTTTGTAAGCACCGCCATCAGCAGGGTATTTTTCACCTAACCAATTCGCCAGCTGACCTACACACCAATCAGTATAGGCATATTCAAGTGTATACGAAATGCAGAGATCACCGGGGGTGTAGCCCAGTTGACTATTACCAAAACGTTGCTGAGAGTTTACAGATAACTGGTAGGCCTCTCTGACATTATATTTGCGAATACCTTTTGCATAGGCATCCGTGATGACAGATATGGCAGGATTACCCAGCATACAACCGGAATAAGCATTCAGTAGTTCCCAGCGTTCGAGATAGTCTTTGTTTTTCTCTTTTGCCAGGGTCACGAGTGAATTGATCAGGTCATTGATGAGAGATGGATGGATGATCGTTTGCAAAGGCATCTGGCTACGGAATACATCCCAACCGCTGAAAATAGAACGCTTGTGAAAGTTGTTGCCGGTGTGCACCTTGCCATCACCGCCTGTATATTTACCATCTACATCTTCTACGATACGGGGATCGATCATGGTATGATAGAGGGATGTGTAGAATACTTTCTTTTCTTCGGTAGTTCCACCGGATACTTTAATTTTAGAAAGGGCTTTATCCCAGCTGGCATGTGCACGATTTTTTACGCCATCAAAATTCCAGTTAGTGATTTCATGACGGAGGTTATTTTCAGCGCCAGCCATACTTACGAAAGAAATACCTGCTTTCATGAGGACCTGTTCACCTGCTTTGGTATCGAATTCCGTATAGAAACCAAGGTGTTTACCTTCTTTCTCTTTTATTTTCGGAAGGACCTGGGATTTGGATACCTGTTGCAGATAACGATCGCTGGTTACATCTTCCAGTTTCCGGGTCCAGCTATCGGGGATATCGGCGCTCCAAACACCATAATTGCGGAGTGGCTTGCTGAAGACAGCATAGAAATACACGGTATAATCCGCATGGCCTTCGCCATCGCCCCAGCCACCACCATCAGGAGTGCATTGCATCCAGCCGGTGATGGTGCTGTCGTTTAAGATCATTATATATTGTTTTGTGGAAGTACCTCCTACCCTACGGGCCAGATCGATCTGAATACGGGATTGGTTACCAGCAGGGAAAGTAAAGCGAAGCATACCACTATGTGGGGCTGCGGTCATCTCTGCCTGAATCTGATTACTGAGTTGTACTGAATAAAACCCCGCAGCTGCCTTTTCAGTTGATTTGATATAATCATTACGGTAACCGTCTTTGCTGGTCTTTAAAGGGCCCAAAGTGGGCATTACGAGGAAATTACCCAGGTCTCCGTTCCAACCGATCCCGCTCATCTGGGTAAAAGCAAAACCTTCGATGCTGGTATGCTCATAACTATAACCGGAACCGTTATCTCCACCTGTTATGGTATTGGGGCTAACCTGTACCATGCCATAAGGAGTGGTAGCACCGGGGAAGGTCTTTCCCAGGCCATGATAAATACCTGCCGCACCCACGCTGGTACTGGCCCCGATAAATGGATTGACATAATCAGCAGGCGATTGGGCCATGGTCCTGCCGGCAATTAAAGAAAATATAAGTACGTGCCTGAGTTGCATCATTGTGGATTTATTGAAAGTGTACGAATAGCAAAACGAGGTAAATCTACTATTACCTGCTTATTGTTCATAATTGCTTTCGTTTTCCCGTTTGCTTTTGTTCTCCCATTTAGTTCTACCAATGTGGCTCCTGCTATTTCCCTACTGAAACTCAGCCGGGCCTGACTCGTTTTAATAGAAGGATTATATAGCCTTACGATCAGGCGCCCATCTTTCCAGGACATAGAGGTGACCTGTACAGGACCGCCGTCCAGCGTAAATATTGAGTTGTTACTGATCATTGGCTCATTCCATTGCATATTTTCAGCAGGAATATTGCCCTGTTCCCAGTTGCCTTTGTGTAGCACAATGGCGTAATGCACTGTGGTAGGACCATCTATGGTATAGTTCCTGCCCCATAATCCCATTCCTGAATATTGAATATCCAGACCTAAAGGGAAATTACGGCCATGCGTATAGCTGGTAGTATGGTCTGTGAATAATGCCATACCACATTTACCATCAGTAATGTCTACCCAGTTCAGGATGATATTATTCTTAATGCTATCCCAGCTATTGAAGAAGGTATTGTCCAGCTGGCTTTCTGTTACATCGTATGGTGCATCTTTGGCTACATGCACGTTTTTTAAAGTAGATGGGAAAACGACCAGTAGTTTATTGCTGTCATTGTAGAAAGGCTTTTCCCGCTTCTCCCATTTGTATTCTCCTTTTACAGGTTGGCCGATTCCGGTGTTTTCTTTCCAGTCTAATCTTAAGGTGAAATCAATCTTTGGATCACCGGATGTTAGTGTGATGGTTTGAGTAAATGGGGTCCCAGCAATCAGGCCTTTCATTTGCAAACCGTCTGGTAATAAGGTGACCCTAACAGGAGACTCCATTGAAGAATGACGGCCTCCTTTTTCATAGAAGTTGCCACGTAATTCATTGAAGCCATTCACAGCAAATGATTTATTTATTTTTTTAGCAAACAATTCGGTGATCACTCCACCATGTACAGTATCAATGTTGATACGGTACATGTCATTCTCCAGCTGGTAACCATTTTTGATAAGGGTGATCTGTGCATAGTCTTGTCTGGCAAAGGCAACATCTATCAGGCTATCACATATATGGTGTGTCCGTGTTGTCCAGTTACATACCTTATCCGCCCAGGTATCGCCGGGTTGTCCATTATAAGGAACAATCCAGCAGTCATGATGTTCTGCTAGTAATAAGGTACGCCATGCCGTATCAAATGCTGCCTGTGGCCATTGCATTTTTCCTTCCCACACAGCCATCGCTAACAGTTTCTCCGTTTGCAGGATCTTATTTTCTGCCGCACGCACCTGTTGTGCAATCCTTTGTGTTACCTGTGATCCCCATACCAGATTAACGAGAATGTCTTCCTGTGATACATTCCATCTGGTAGCGCTGTCTGTATTGACTACATGCTCAAAGTAATTCCGCCAGGTGGTATAGTTTGCATTATTCCCAATAAAAGGGCCCCCTTTCCACCCGGCATCCTGCAGGGTCATACCAATAGGATGTACGATACCATCATTATGTGCACTTTGTAAATAACCCGCGCCATTGTTCCAGGCAATGGTCTGCCAGGTAGATTGATTGGAAAGCGCTTCTATGGCATACCGGGGAGACGTGAGAATCGCACTTCCATCAGGACCAATCCAGTATACTTTTTCTCCGCCATGTGCACGGGTATAGCCACCGAAACAGGTATTCGGATTCTTTAAAGATGCATATTTAAACCCAAAGGAGGTAAGGATCTGTGGTAATGCACTGGTAAAGCAAGGTTCTTCGGATGAGTAGGTCGTAAATTCAGCATTGGGGAAATACTTTTTGAGGGATTGCATCCCATATTGAAATTGCCTGACAATGCTTTCTCCGGAAATATTGTATAAATATCCCTGTGCGTAAGTTGGATTAACATATTCAATCCGCCCTGCGTCGAAGAACTTTCTGAAGTCATTAAATGCCAGAGAATCAACCTGAATAGCGCGTGCCCACGTTTCCGGTTCAATTTCAATATTAATATTCCAATCAGGGTGAGCTGCCAGCTGATCGGCCATAAACCGGGTATTCCAGTCGGGATAATGCCCCCATACGCCACCATGGTACCCATCAATATACCAGGCCTCCTGTGCAGAAGCAGATCCACATATAACCCATGCTAGTAATAGGAATAAGGTACTTTTCATAAACGTGAAATTCGCTAAACTGATTTAGCAAATAAAGAATAAAAGAAATTATCCTGCAATAACATTAACATATTATTTTTATTATAATACTTATTAAGTTATTTATTATACACTTGAAAAAAATCACCTAAACCGGTTTAGCAAATATTTTTTATTCTCAATCACAATCCATAATCTTTGCGGAAACATTTTACCACTTATGAAATCAATTGCATTGTTGCTATTATTCCATGTTACTGGTACAATACTCTATGGTCAGCAACTTACCTGGAAAATTAGTCCGCAAGCCGACACAAAGGCGCATGCAGCGGACATTGCCACAGCAGGATTCAACGACAACGACTGGGTGCCCGGCATCGTTCCCGGCACCGTATTCTATGCCTATGTGAAAGCGGGAAAAGAATCGGATCCCGATTATGCAGAAAACATTTACAAGGTGGACAAGGCAAAATATAACCGTCCTTTCTGGTACAGGACAGAGTTTGCCGCGCCCCGCCTGAAAAACAATCAGCGCTTATGGCTGAAATTCAATGGCATTAATAAGTACGCGACCATTTACCTGAATGGCAAATTGCTCGGCTCTTTACATGGGCACATGCAAAGAGGTATTTATGATGTCACAGATCTATTAAAAAGCAGGAACGCTATCGGGGTACTGATCACACCTCCCAAATGGGATCCTGATCACGATCATCCGTTGGCCAACTGGGAAAGCCCTACCTACATATGTAGTGGCAGCTGGGACTGGATGCCGGCGGTTCCCGGTCTGAACAGCGGTATCACTGATACGGTGGCACTCACCGTCAGCGGACCAGTTACTATCTCTGATCCATGGGTACGCGCGGTAATGCCGGATACCAATTCGGCGACCCTGCACATTGCCGCTCAGATCACAAACTCCTCTCCCGTTGCTATCAGCGGTAAACTGAAAGCTGTGATCACCCCGGGCAATATCACCATCAGTTCTACGCCTGTTACTTTAGCACCCGGCGCCCATCAGGAAATTTCGTTGCCACAACAGCTGCTACAACATCCTCATCTCTGGTGGCCCAATGGTTATGGTGATCAGTTCCTCTATTCCTGCAAACTCTCTTTTGAAACAGCTACCACTGTTACACAAAACTTTGGGGTGCGGAAAGTAACCAGCGATACTACGGCTTTGAACGGCCCCATGCGCCTATACATCAATAATGTACCTATTCTTGTAAAAGGCGGTAACTGGGGCATGTCCGACTACATGCTGAAAGTAAGAGACAAGGACTACGAACCACGGATCCGTATGCACCAGGACATGCACTTCAATATGATCCGTAACTGGACAGGTGAAGTGACCGACAATGCCTTCTATGAATACTGCGACAAATACGGTATCATGGTATGGGATGACTTCTGGCTGAATAATATCGGAGGGATTGATAGCCTGCAGATGTTTTCAGACAATGTAGTTGAAAAACTCAAAAAACTCCGGAACCATCCTTCCATCGTCATCTGGTGTGGTGCAAACGAGGGTACACCCGGTAGCAATGCGCATGGCGATATCAGCAATGCCATCACTACTGCCATTAAACAATATGATGCAGATGATAAACTCTACCTGCCACGTTCTAATGCAAGTGTAGACAATCCAAACTTCTCCATTCACGGTAGCAGCAAGGTACTGTCTGGTAGCGGCATATGGGCGAATGTAGACCCTAAGGTTTATTTCACCGATCCACATAACGGTTATCTTTTTTCCAACAATAGCTGGGGGATGCGGAGTGAATTGGGCACAGCCACTTTTGTCAATGTGGAGAGCTTTAAAAAGTTTATGCCGAAAGATTGCTGGGTAGTACCCACACCGGAAGCAGTAAATAGTAAGGATAATATGTGGGCCAGGCATTTCTTCTGCACAGACTTTGGCCTTGGTGGTGGGGCAGATCCGGTGAAATATATCAACGATATCAATCGCCGGTATGGACCTTCTCAATCATTGGAAGAATTTTGCAAGAAAGCACAGTTGCTGAACCTTGAAACCATGAAGGCAATGTTCGAAGGCTGGAATGACCATATGTGGAAAGATGCCTCTGGTATGCTCATCTGGATGAGTCAGTCAGCGTACCCAACTATGATCTGGCAGACTTACGATTATTACTATGATCTGACAGGTGCATACTTTGGTGCTAAGTCTGCCTGTGAGCCAATACATGTGCAATGGAACCCGGCAAGTAAAATGGTAAAGGTCATCAATAACAAGAACTATCCTTTGCAGGAGGTAACAGTAGAAGCCAGTATTTATAATACAGATGGCAAACAAATCGCTACTAAAAAAGCGACTCTAAAAGTAGCACCAACGAATATCAGCGATGTATTCACCACTATGGAAGATACTACCGGCTTATCTTTCCTGCGGCTGAAATTATATGACCATGGAAAGTTATTGTCAGCGAATGAATATATGATAGGTGATTATACCTTACTGAATAAACTTCCTCCCGCAAGTGTTGTAATAACTAAAAAAGTTAATCACACTTATATTGTTAAGAATAACTCAACCCATACACCAGCTGTAGGTATCCGTCTCCAACTAAAAGATAGTAAAGGCAACCAGATACTGCCAGCTATTATCAGTGATTCGTATTTCTCACTGATGCAGGGTGAAGAAAAAGAGATAAAGACAGATGTAGATGGACAATTAGTCGCTACGTCTTATAACTAAAAAAGGGGAGCCTGGATCACGTAAGATCCAGGCTCGCTTTTTTAGTATTAGTATTTAAAAAACTTTAAACTTACTCCCATTCCATTTATACAGGTGATTTGATACAGTATAATTGCCGGTATCATAACTCCCTGTTGCATACTTCCTAAATATATCAATCCCCACTTGGTTATTACTCCCGGTAATAAAGATCAGGCCAGCCGCATTACTACAGTTAAACGCATATGGTGTATTCTATTTATTCTAAATTCCAGTTTTCCAATCGGAAGGCATCCAGGGATTGCCAATATTTATCCTTATACACGTCCCATTCTATCTCCATTTTATTCGCATATTTATTGCTGATGGTATCAGCAGCCCTCGCCATTGCACGAAATTCACGGCTGGCAAAGTAAATACTCCGGTTGTTCCCGGACGTTTCGCGACCTATGTCCAGGAAATCATTGTCAGGTATCAGGGCTCTCACTTCCTCTTCTATTTCTTCCATGAAAGCCAGGGTCTTATTTTCCGGCAACCCATCACGCTCATTATATTTCATAATAAATTCCAGTATCCACGGATAAGAGGAAGGATGGGCATAATGCATAGCACCTGTATTGATCACCAGCAACATGGGAACACCCTTATTGTCCTCTCCTGATAACAGGGAATAATTGTCTTTGGCTTTATCATAAATGACCCCATCGTATTTGTCTACAAACTCCTTTTCCCGCCAGTCGATGTAAGCTTTCAATTTATGAATGGGGATGAGTACCTTCTCCGCGTCATCTTTTCCGGCCACTTCCACCGAGTCAATGACAGTGACGGACTTCAGTTCTCCCAGATAATTGTCCAAAAAGGTGTATATGCCCATGAAAATCTGCTCTCTATGCTCAGGAGTATATTGATCATGCACGACCGTAATACTGATCTTATCAGGATAAGCAGGATCTTCATTGGCATAAAAAAACAGGGAATTACAGTCAAAGCAGAAACCGCCCATACCAATAGACTGGGTTTCAGTAAGGGATGCCGGCTTGGAGGCGATAAATGTCCACCCAGGGATAGCGGGTGCCGATGCTACCAGGTCTTCTACAAATGGAATGTTTTTAATCTTACCATCTGCCGTAAAAATCAATTCGGCAGTCCCTTTATTCATGCCCGCCAGGAAGAAATAACCGTCCCTGACTTTCGCCAGCCTGTTGGCCAGCGGGTTAATAAACTGTCCTTGAATATCTCCTTTTTCCTGTAGTACTTTAAAAAAGTTCCGTTCGTGCTTTTTGAACCAAATCCAGAAATCGCTATTCGGACTGGGTTGCTTTAGAAAATCAAATAGTCGCATGGGGTCACGAATCTTTAATTCAGGGGAAAGTTACTGCTTTGTCTTCAAAATAACTACAGCGACAGGGAGCCAGCGTGGAAACGGATAAAATTCTTAGCTTTGCCACGCATTAAAACATCGTGCTGAAAGGAGAACATACTGCATCGTTTTAATTATAAATGATACGAAGATGAAAATTGCATACATTACCTATGCCGGGGACATAAAATATTCCGGTGCCAATGGGTTTAATGAGAACAGCGACTTATTACCCTACTTACAAAATAAAGGCCTTGATATTGAAGCCGCAATATGGGATGACCCGACGGTGGACTGGACAAAATACGATGTAGCATTATTAAAAACACCCTGGGATTACCACCAGAAAATAGATGCATTCAACACATGGCTGGATAAGATCGAATCATTGAATATCCGTCTCCTGAATGATTATAAGATCGTTCGCTGGAACCTGGATAAACATTACCTGAAGGAGATCATTGCGGATGGTTTTGATGTGATCCCCTCTGCATTTTTAGCGCAGGGCTGGCAGGGAGATCTATACCCTTTATTCGAAGCGTTAAAAACTGATTCCATTATCATCAAACCCTGCGTGAGCGGTGGTTCTAAAAATACCATTGTAGTACACAAAGATGAAGCGGCGGACTGCTATGACAAGGTGGTAACTTTACTGACGGATGGTGATTACATTGTACAACCATTCATGAATGAAGTACAGAATGGAGAATGGTCCTATACCTTCTTCAATGGTCAGTACAGCCATACCATTCTGAAAAAGCCCAAAGCAGGCGATTTCAGGGTACAACAGATCTATGGCGGATCTATAGATACCCTCTACCCTTCCGAAGAGGAAATAGCCCATGCAGCGACCTATGTAGCGCAATATGCCAATGACTGCCTGTATGCCCGTGTAGATGGGCTGATGGTAAACGGTCATTTTGTGCTGATGGAACTTGAACTGATAGAGCCTTACCTGTATCTCTCCTATGGAGAAAATGCTGTTGAAAAATACTACCAGGCTATTTTAGCACAGATTAACTAAATAATTAGGTTTCGACTGACGAACACTCATTAGGGAATATTACACGCCCTTTCCATTTGACAGGTCAATATTATTAGTTATAGTCTTACTCTAATTGATATTGCCTGTCATTTTACCAAAGTTGTAATTTATGGTCAAATTAAAGTTAGCCCTGCATGATTAGCAACCTTTCATAAATACTTGATTTTCAAATAATTACATTACATTTGCCCCATCAGAATCCCAAATTACCATTTCCGAACTATTTATTCTATAACCTCCATCCACATGAAAAGACCACAGCTTTTACCAAGAAGGCACGTTATGCTATTTCTTATCCTGACTGCCAGTTATTCCTGTAAAAAAGAAATCATTGTCCAGACATTCTCGCAGGTCGCAGCAGCAAACAACTTCTACCGGTTCTGGTTCGACACCGCCCAAAACCGGCTCTACCTGAATGACACGATCAATATGACCATCAGTGGGAATACGATCACAGGCAGAATCCCTTATTATTCCAATCAAAGTAATTTAATTCCATCATTCGAGAGCGAGGGAGCCACCGTCACTGTCAACGACAGCGTGCAAA
>Ga0316604_10002679_pt1 | contig 13265 bp, 10 predicted proteins | sample OWC_soil_day20_C_FD_207650 | JGI IMG/M metagenome (GOLD analysis project Ga0316604, IMG submission 207650) | Wetland soil microbial communities from Old Woman Creek delta, Ohio, United States - OWC_soil_day20_CT | ecosystem: Environmental > Terrestrial > Soil > Wetlands | place: USA: Ohio... | reverse complement strand
AAAATGATTTATACGGATTGTAAGGTGAAAATAGGTGTAGGTCGTCAGTGTTATAATGCACGGGATTACAAGGTTGCCTTGGGCGAGGCCTTTAAGGCCCTTTCTTTTACAGATCACAAATCAGAGAGTGAGGAAGGGGTGATGTACTATCACTCTCTGAAATTGATGGAATGTCTGATGCAACCGGGTAGTGAACAAACGTTAGCGGTGTTTGTTCGGAATATGATTGGAAAACTATATGATTACGGGGTTGAGAATAACATCAATCTTATTGAAACTCTGGAGTGTTATTTAAATCATAATTGTTGTATTCAAAGCGCGGCGAGGGAGTTGTTTATCCATCCCAATTCCCTTAGATATCGTTTGGAAAAGGCAGAAAAAATCTCTGGTCTTAAATTGACTGATAATGATACAAAGCTGGAAATCCAGCTAGCCATTAAGCTATATAGGTATCAAGGAGACATCCTTTGGAAGACCTAAGTGATTAAGTAGTAATAAGATCTGGATTCGAAAAAATGAACTGAACCCCTTGTATTAGGCATTATAAAATGGCCCATACAAGGGGTTCAAAAATTGCAGACAGACCTTTTGTATAGAGTCTACAATTACAACGCTTATTAATCAGAATATTTGGAACAATCGTCAATAGATATAATCGAGCACTGCAAGTATAATTAAGTTAAGGATATCACATAGAAAGGTTTTAAATTTTTTTAAACACTCTATGTAATATTTGTCCAAAGTTGGAATATAATTCAAAGGTGCAAGGCAAAATTTTTCTTATTTGAAAGGAGGATACAATGAGCATTAAGGGCGAGTTGGAAAAGATTGTTGGGAAGGATAACGTAAGTGATGCAATAGCAGATCTTAACCTGTATTCACAGGATTTGAGTCTCCTTCCACCGGGAATGGCCAATGCGGTGGTATGGCCTGCAAACACGGAAGAGGTGGCACAAGTCGTTGCGTATTGTAACGAAAACACTATTCCGGTGGTTCCTGTTAGTTCTCGGGTACATACTCAAGGAAGCACTATACCTAAACAGGGTGGAGTTGTCATTGATCTTAAAAGGATGAATAACATACTGGAAATCGATCTGTCTAATCGTTTGGTTCGGTTTCAAGCTGGTGTAACATGGGCTCAGCTTACGGCTGCATTGAAGGAAAAAGGTATGCGGGCTATTATGCCGCTGTTGCCACGGCCAAATCGGTCAGTATTGACAGATACCCTGGAAAGGGAAGTTACAACCAATATGGTGTATGATTATGGCGAGCCTACTCAGTCTCTGGAAATTGTATGGGCTAACGGTACGATATTCCGTTCAGGCTCAGCCAGCGTTAATGGCTTCCCAGAGTCTATATCAAGAGGTGCAAACCCTTCAGGCCCGGGCCTTGATTTCTATCGTTTTATGCAGGGTGCCCAAGGTACAATGGGCATTGTTACCTGGATGAGCATGAAGATTGAATCCATCCCCAAAATAGACAAAATATTTTTAGCCCCTGTGAAAGATATCGATTACGCTCAAGAGTTTCTCTATAGAATTCTGCCAAGAAGAATTGGACAGGAATGTGTTCTTTTAAATAATGTGGATCTGGCTGGTATAATGGCAAATAAGGCTGAGGAATTTGATGAGCTTTGTGCCAAGCTTCCGCCTTGGACATTAGCTCTGACCATAAGCGGCGTGCAGAGAAGACCAGAAGAAAAGATTGCTTATGAAGAAAAGTTCCTTAAAGAAGTATTACACAATGAATTTAATGCCCTTCCTCTTTCTGACAAGCTTCCAGGTTTCCCTGGTTTGGGAAGAAAACTTCTCCCTATGTTGCGGGCACCGTGGCCAGAGGATGTTAAGTACTGGAAAAATAGCCTGAGAGGCGGATGTCAGGACATCTTCTTTATCGCTAGACCGAATAAAGTATCCGAATACATCGAGATTATGGATATGATTGCGGCTAAAAACGGTTACCCAATCAGCGATATCGGTAAATATATTCAGCCAATCGAACACAACCGCGCCTGCCAAATTGAATTTAGCTTGTTCTATAGTCCAGACGATGAACAAGAAAAAGCAATGGTTGCCAAAATCAACCGTGAGGCTGCAGTGGCATTGATGAATGCCGGCGGATTCTTCTCAAGACCATATGGAGAGATTGCGCCGATCGTATATGACCGAGCTGCCAATTATACTATGGCGCTCAGACGTGTGAAAAATGTATTTGACCCCAATAATATTATGAATCCCGGCAACGTGTGTTTTTAAGAGAAAGGAGGATTAAATATGTCAGTTATTGATAAAAAATTTGGTGATCGTTATGATACACCTAAAACACCAGTAGCTTTTGATGTTACTGATCTGAATAACTTTTACTATGATATGCAACACTGCATTAAATGCAAAGGGTGCTACTGGGTTGAGCATACATACAGCCCTGGAATGAATTTCCCTGTTAGATGCGCCAGCAATTTATGGAATGACTTTGACGCTTACGGCGCTATGGGCAAGATGAGAATAGGTCTAGGTGTCCAGGATGGAAAATTAGAATGGACAGATAAACTTGTAGAAATCCTCTATGCCTGTACGCTTTGCGGTGCCTGTGATGTAGGCTGCAAACGGAATCTTGACTTGGAAGTTGAATTGACCCTTGAAGCATTGAGAATAAAAGCAGTCAAAGAGGGCGCAGGCCCAATGCCAGCCCAGAAAAAGATTGCGAAGAATATTGAATTGAAAGGCAACCATTTTGGTAATTCCGAGCCCCGTTTAAAATGGTTGACCAAGGATATCAAAGTGGCCGATAAGGCGGACGTCGTTTATTTTGTCGGTTGCTCCTCAGCTTATGCTAATCCGGAGATCGCTCAAGCGACAGCTAAAATTTTCAATGCCGCTGGCACTTCGTTTATGCTCATGAAAGATGAAAAATGCTGTGGTAACACCGTCTATTCGGTTGGTATGTATGATGAAGCCAAGAAAATTGCTCAAGAAAACATTGCTGCAGTCAAAGCGACAGGTGCCAAAACTTTGGTGACCAGTTGTGCTGAATGTTACCGGATGTGGAAAGTTGATTATCCGAAATTACTCGACATTTCCACAGAAGAACTTGGGTTTGAAGTGATTCACCTGATTGAGTTTGCTGATAAGGCAGTAGCAGAAGGGAAACTAAAACTGACCAAACCAGTTGATATGCGTTTCACCTATCATGATGCCTGCAGTGTAAGCAGACTCTGTGACCCATGGAAACCATACAAAGGCGAAAGAGGCTGGATGGGCATGATCTATCCAGGACTACTCAGAAGACGCGGACGGCATGGCCTCTATAAACAGTCCCGTAATCTGTTGAACGCCATTCCTGGTGCTGAATTCGTTGAACTTATTCGGGTTCGTGAAAATTCATTCTGTTGCGGCGGCGGCAGAGGTACGAAAGAAGCCTTCCCAGAATTCGCTCAATTTGCAGCCAACCACCGGATGGAAGAAGTCAAAGCGGTGGGAGCTGAAGTTCTCGTATCCGCATGTCCTTGGTGCAAAAATAACTTTGCCCAATCTGCAAAAGCGGGCGACGAAAACATAAAAGTCATGGATATAGCTGAAATTATCCTGGCTGCAGTTGAAATATAAGGAGGTGTAAATATGAGTATAAATAAGCAAGCCTATAGCGCGATTGAAACAATCGTAGGTGGCAAATATATTTCTGAGGACCCCGCTATCATGGAGGGATATCGGTCAGGACCTGGCGGATATGAAAATGGTACCGGATATGAGCGTGTTATGACGACCATTCCTCATGCCGTTGTAATGCCAAAGAACACGGAGGAAGTACAGAAGATCATCAAGATTTGTAATCGTTATAATGTACCCTACGTACCTTACTCTACTGGTTTCTACGGTCCCCGTACTCACTGTCATGTAGAAAATGAATTGATTATCGACTTAAAGCGGTATAAAGACTTTGAGTATGATGATAAACATTTCTACTTTGATGTTGGTAGCGGCGCGATTTTAGCACCACTGCAACAGGAAGCCTTAAACAAAGGCGCATACACGGTTATCGGCGGCGGCGGCGCCCAGTGTTCGGCTATTTGTAATCTGATCGGTGATGGATGGTCTCCACTCAGCCATAGAATTGGACTGCCTCATAGGCGTATCCTTGGTACAGAACTCGTTTTGCCTGATGGCGAACTGGTGAAAACTGGTTCACTCGCCACAAGCGATGATCCTTTCTGGGGAGAAGGTCCTGGCCCTGACCTGAGAGGTATTTTAAGAGGATTTACTGGATTGCGGGGTTGTATGGGTATTGTTACAAAAATGGCAATCAAGACTCTTCCCTTCCAGCCTGAACCTCTTGTACCCACTGGTATCGCTCCTAATACCGCACTGGCTCTGCCAGTAAAACGGGTAAAATGGCTCAATTTCCGCGTTCCTACCAAGGAAGCGCAAATTAAGGCTATGTTTGATATTGGTCAAGCGGAAATTGCAGCCGCTTTGACGAAGGTTCCTCTCTTCTGGCGGGCAATTGCTAAGGCGGAAGACAAGGAAGAATTCTGGGATATCTGGTTAAAAGAAACCGAAGAAAGCATCGCTAACTTCTTTATTGTACGGGTGCTGCTTGTCGGATATACCTCAGAAGATGACATGATATATCAGGAAAACGTTCTGAATGATATCATGACAGAATTGGGCGGCGTTCCTATGCGCACCAAGCCTTCTGACGAGTCTTGGATCAAAAACGCCGACTCGGCAGGTATGTGGCTCATGACTGGTTCCTATGTTTCTGTTGACTATATTATTGAATCACTCACCCAGGCTACTGTGCATGGTAATACCTATGCCGAACTCAAGAAAAAATATACACCACCACTTATGCCAGACTTTGGCGATCCTGGTTGGTTCCAAAGCTTCGAACTTGGTCACCAGGGATATTCCGAATTCCTTATTTACTGGGATCACCGTGAAGATACCAGCGGCGTAGACCAATTCTATGTTGACACATCCAAGATGAATATCAAGCATCGTTACTACACATCCTTGATTGGGCCTCATCAGCCGCTCTTCTTGACAGGACCAAATTATGGGCCTAATTATCATGAGTGGTTGTTGAAATTGAAAAACGAATTTGATCCAAAATGGGTAAGTCATCCTCCGGTACCTCTTGCACATGATGATTTTGTGAACAAGGCACCTTGGATGCATGCTATTAGGGATTGGGAATTCCCAGAAGAATTGCCTATGCCTAAGTGGTAAAAGCATAAAGTGAGACTTGATTCAGGTGGAGTTTTAACTCCATCTGAATTTTAGTCGAATGAATGGACATATACTCGCATTCTATGCGTGACAGTCATTTATAACCCTGTCTGGCCACTGTTCCGGGCAGGGTTATAAATGACTGTGGAAATTTTCCTTATAGGAATAGGAGAGTGAGTAGTATGTTGAAAGTCATTGTCCTTTCTGCAATGCTAGGTATGTTGTTTCCCGTTGCCGGGCATGTTGTTAGCGGTCGATTCAGCAATAATTGGCTGCGATTCGGAATCTCTATCATTTTTCTGATTATATCAATCCTTATTTCCTACTATTTGGCTCTGTTATTTGAATGGTGAGGTTGTATCGACAGTTGTTTATTTTATATTCTGGAGGTGGCTTTGTGATCTGACACTGCTTAGGAGGCACTTAGCTATAAGGAGGGATCTAAGAAAGTGATTAGTGCTATGACACCCCAGTCACTAAGGGAAAGTATGTGGAGCAAGTGCTCCTATATTTGCTCAGATGAAGATGCATTTACGATATATATGGCACTTCAGTTAGGAAAGCCACTCCTGGTTGAGGGGCCGCCGGGTAGTGGAAAAACAGAAGTAGCAAAAGTAATGGCAACTATCCTTGAGGCGGAGTTGATTCGTCTGCAGTGTTATGAGGGACTAGATGAGGGGAAAGCCCTGTATGAATGGAACTACCAGAAACAGATTCTTGATATTCAGAAAGGTGGAAAAGGAAATGTTTTTGGAGCAGACTATTTACTTCCAAGACCGCTGCTAACTACTATTCAGGCTAAGGAAACCCCTGTTCTTCTTATTGATGAAATTGACAAAGTAGATACTGAGTTTGAGGCCTTTCTTATGGAGATTCTTTCCGATTTTCAAGTATCTATTCCGGAATTCGGTACAGTTAAGGCTAAAACTCATCCCCCAGTAATTCTTACCTCTAATGCTGTTAGAGATCTTGGTGATGCATTACGCAGACGATGTGTCTATCTTTATCTTGATTATCCGACTATGAATAGGGAAGCGACTATTCTTATGCGAAAGGTCGTAGGAATGTGCCCTGGCCTAGCGCTGCAAATTGCTCGTACGATGTACTTGCTGCGGGAAGATTTAGAGTTACTGAAGCAGCCATCCATCTCTGAAAGTCTGGACCTAGCGCAAGCTGCTGTTAATATGGAAAAGCCAAGCTTGGACCCTTTGTTCCTAAATCAATTAAACTCGCTGTTCTTGAAGAACAGGGAAGATCAAGAGCAATTTAGAAAGAAAGGTGGAGGGAAATGGGTCTGCAAAAACCTGTAATTCCCGCAGTCCTTCGAGATCAATGCCAGAGTTATTGGGAATGGTTTGCTTCTCTTTTTCATTTTTATTCCCAGGCTTATGTTAAAAAAGAGGCTGATAGTGACAGCATAGAGTCCTTGTCTATTCCGGTTCAGAAGATACCGGTTCACGCCTACCGGCGGGTAACTATGCCTTTGCCCGATGAGGATCTTATGGTTAATAAAGAAGAGCTAACTACTGGGTCCTTATCAGTCCGGGAAAATGAGATAACAGATGATGATATGGTTTATGCAAGAATCCAAATGCGAAAAATTGCTCAGCGCCTAGTTACCAGTTTGTCCAGGAACCGTAAGCATAGTAAAGTTAACATGCAAATTGACTTTAGAAGATCCCTGCGGCGGTCTATACAAACAGGAGGTATTTTAATTGACCTGAAATTTAAAACTAGGGTGATTAAGAAACCACGGCTCGTAATCATTTTAGACACTTCCGGGTCGATGCAGGTTTGGATAAATATGCTGATTCAGCTGATTCAGGCTGTTGGCCTTGAATTGTCAAAAAAAGAAGTTTTCATATTTGCTGAAGATCTGGAATATGTAACAAAAGATCTTAAGAAGACCTGGCAGGAAACTGTAAATATAATACAAATGAGAAAAAACTGGGGAGGTACAACAAGTATTGCTTCTGCTCTTAGAACTCTTCAAGAGAAGCATCATGATAAGTTCTCGCCTCAAACGGTTGTACTTATGCTTTCTGATTTGGCTACTGCTGAAATTACAAAATCAGCTGAAGAAGTTAAGAAACTTTGCCGAAAGACAAAGAGTTTCTTTATCTTTCGCACTGTAGATGATGAGGAAAATGCTTATTTTTATAACACAAGTGTTCGCCCGTTTATTCGAACAGCAACAGCTGTTTATGATATAAAAGACCTAGGGGGGATGGCAGATGCGGTTAGAAAAGTGTGTATCAAATAGGGTGCAGGACACTAATATTGATTGCCGGATCAGCTGTCAGTGATGCTGGCATATTCGATATATTTTTGGAAAGAGGGTGCTTGTGTTGTCCTATGGCAGTGAATTATATATTCCTCTTGACGTCCTAAAACTTGATGAGTATACCTATCTTGTGCCGCATGGAATCCCGATAAAAACTGAAGCACTAGTGAAAGCCGGTGTGGTTAAAATTTCGCTTATGAACAGAAATGTCACTGTTGCTCCGCTGGAGCGTGATGCTGCAGTAACATCTCTCGATTCCCATCCGCTCTTCCCGACAGATGAATTTTTATCGGTGACGGGTGTAACTCCTATTATCACCCGGTTCTCTAATAAATTGTTACAAGTGTTGGGAATTACAATGGAAATCATCTATGACTTTTATTCTCAGGCGAACCAGAAGTTGCTAGAAGTTGATCCCTCTCAACTCATTATTTCTAAGGGAAAACTCTGTATTGGGGAGACGCCCTCAGAACAGATGGCCATTGTTTGGACTGGAGTTGGCTTTGTAGTAATTCCTTCTTCAATCAAACTTGTACCCCCGGAAGAAGTAGTTGAGGAAGCAGTCGGATCTATTACAGGGAACAAGTTTCGATGTAAATATGGAATGCTTGATATTATACGGAGATAATGATGGTTCCTAAAACATATGATAAAACATCGGGGGAATTAAAAGAAATGTTAAGCGAGTTAAAGATTGACCGGCTCTAATAACAGTTTATTCCTAAAAATCAATTTGATATTTTAGAATTAGCCAATATATCCAAGCCAATAGAGAAAATAATTGATCATAAAACGTGAAGTTTTTTGTTGATATTATTGGGGAGGTAATTAAATGGCCAATTTCAGTAAAGTTACTTTGGGAGGATTGCTTGATCTTACAGCGGAAAACTATCCTAATAATGAGGCTCTTGTTTATCCGGATTATGGGTTGCGGTATTCCTACCAAGAGTTACGAGAGGTTTGCAACAAATTTGCCAAAGGGTTATTATCATTGGGGATAAAAAACAATGAAAATGTCGCCATATGGGCTACTAACGTACCCGAATGGGTAATTGCTCAGTATGGCAGTTGCCGGACAGGCGCGGTGCTTGTAACAGTAAATACCCATTTCAAATCATTTGAGCTAGAAAATCAGCTTAGACAGTCTGACGCGACAACGTTGATTATGACAGAAGGCGTAAAAAGCGATGAGTATATGCAAATGATCTATGAACTCTGCCCGGAGCTCCATCTTTGTAGGGCGGGAGAATTAGTATCAGAAAGATTGCCTTTCTTAAAGAACGTGATCATGATTGGAAATGAAAAACACCCTGGCATGTTTACCTGGAATGAAATAATAGAAATGGGTGAAGCTGTTTCAGATGGAGAACTGGCTGATCGCATGGCCGAACTCAAATCGGATGATGTCATTCATATGATTTACACTTCCGGTACAACCGGAGTTCCAAAAGGTGTCATGTTAACGCACCATAACATAATTAATGATGCCATTAAGACTGCGGAATGTATGAAGCTCAGTTCGGCAGACCGTCTTTGTATACCGGTACCTTTTTTTCATTGTTTCGGCTGCGTGGCAGGAACAATGTGCTGCATAGCAACAGGGGCGACGATGGTAGTTCCCTCGAAAGTATTTAATCCAGAACAAACATTGCAGGTGATTGAAAACGAGCGGTGTACGGCGTTGCACGGGACGCCCACCATGTTTATTATGGAACTGGACGCACTGGGAATCAGGAATTTTGACATCTCATCTCTTCGTACTGGGATAGTGGCTGGAGCCTCATGCTCACCGGAAGTAATGAAAAAGATTGTAGAGGTTATGAAGGTCGAAGAGATTTTGATTGCTTACGGCCTAACCGAAGCCTCGCCAGGAATCACCACCAGCAGGACGGATGAACCGCTGGAACTGAGGATTTTCACAGCTGGAAGGGCGCTGCCAGGAGTGGAAGTGAAAATTTTTGATCCCGATACGGGTCAGGAAGTGCTTTCTGGAGTGCAAGGCGAGATTCGGGCCCGCGGGTTCAACATTATGAAAGGCTACTATAAAATGCCTGAAGAGACAGATGAGGCCATTGATAGGGACGGATGGCTGCATACAGGAGACCTTGGCGTAATGGATGAAAATGGATACTTAAAGATTAACTGCCGGATGAAAGATGTGATTCTTCGTGGTGGGGAGAATGTATATCCAAAAGAGATTGAGAATTTCCTTACTGCTCATCCTGCGATAAAAGATGCACAGGTTATCGGTATTCCCAGCGTGAAATACGGTGAGGAAGTGATGGCATATATTCAACTAAAAGAAGGTTGTACCTTGACGCAAAAAGAAGTCAGAATGTTCTGCAAGGGGCGAATTGCCAGTTGTAAGATTCCGGAATTCATATCTTTCGTTGACAGCTATCCCATCGGAGGTAGCGGCAAAGTTTTAAAATATAAACTTCGTGAAATGGCGATAGAGACGCTAGGGCTGCCGGGCTGCCGGCAAAATAGATTGTCGGATATAGATGTTTCATTGGGGGAAGTAAGCGCTACAGTTCCTGGCTGAAGTTAAGTACTGCGTAAATATGTGGGTAGATATTATATATATAAATAATAAACAGTTAGTGATAAACCGTGAGAACAATAAATAGTCTTGCCTGGCGAGTAGAACCTACTATCCAGGTGCACTTTTCCTTGATTTCGTGTCGGCTATAGTCGGGGAAGGTTATGAAAATAGCACTAGCATCCTATCAATACGGATGTTAGTGCTATTATTTATTGAACATGTCTTGACCTCGAGGTGGTTAATCTGTCCTCCCAAATCTAAACTCATTATTGTTTTGGTATCAAAGTTCTGTTTTAGTAGAACTACAATTTTCACGCTCATTCTCCACCTGGAAGTATACAAAATGATAATTTTGTATATCAAAAATATTGGTAAAGTGATATACTTATAAATGACTGGTTAGTCAATTGTTGATGCACTAAATTTTTAACAAGAAAGGGTGGAGTCTGGTGCTTCTAAAAAAACGTAAGAAGCTTTCCGTTGTACTCGCCATAATGATTTTATTTGGCAGTATTATCGGATATCGTATCTATCAAAATATATCTTCGAATAAAGTACGGGCAGCCCAAATGTCACAGGGAAAGGCGGTTGCTGTACAGGTAGCTATAGTAGGGACACGTGATATTATACCTAGGGTAGAATTTTCTGCGGGACTAGAACCGATATGGAGTGCTGATATTTCAGCCAAGGTTGATAGCCGAATTAATACATTGCCAGTATCGGAAGGGGATATTGTAAAGGCTGGCACTGTGGTGGCAACACTAGATACCAATGAATTGGCAGCTCAAGTGTTACAGGCTCAGGGAAATTTGTCTGTAGCTCAGTCTAGTCTTGAACAGGCAGAACTAGATTATAATCGTTATAGTGCTTTGTCATCTCAAGGTGCAATATCTGCTCAGCTTCTTGACAATGCTCGGACAAAACGTGATTCAGCAGCAGGACAAGTACGAGCTGCTGAAGGTAACTTAGGACTCGTTCAGGAAAAACTAAATAATGCGAATGTTATTGCACCTCGCGATAGCGTAGTGACCAAGCGATATGTACAGTCTGGCACCTTTACACGGGCAGGTGCGCCTATTATTACAGTGGCAGATCTCTCCACGTTATTGGCGAAGGCTACTGTTGGAGAGTCCCAGGTGGCAGATCTGACAGTAGGATCTACTGTCAAGGTTAGGGTAGATGCTTTAAGCGGGCAGGAATTTAGTGGCACAATTACTCATATTTCTCCTGTAGCTACTTTGCCGGCTCGTACTTTTACTGCGGAAATCTCCATTGCTAATGAGCAAGGCCTGCTAAAGGCTGGAATGTTTGCCAAGGTAGGGGCGGCGATTAAAGTGCATCCAAATGCGTTGGTTATTCCGGAAAGTGCTCTAGTCATGCGGGAAGACCAAAAAACAGTATTTGTGGTTGGTACTGATAACAAAGTACAGCAACGTGTATTGAAATTAGGGTATGTAGGTGAGGGACTCGCAGAAGTTCTTGAGGGCGTAAAACAAGACGAGACCATTGTAGTAGAAGGACAAAATAAGATTAAGGATGGTGCTGAGGTAACCAGTGTGAAAGACGGTGGTCAGTAATGGGCGGTATTGCAACATTTATTAAACGTCCCGTATTTACCACCATGCTAGTTATGTTATTGGTAGTATTCGGTTTGGGGGCATACCCAAGTCTCGGAATTGACCTTAATCCCGATGTTGATTTTCCCCTTGTAAACGTATCAGTGAGCTATTCTGGCACTTCGCCGGAAGAAATGGAAAGTCTAGTTACTAAACCGATTGAGGATGCTGTTAGCTCTCTTTCGGGTATTAAAAATTTAACATCAGTAACGAAAGAAGGTATTTCTCAAACAACGATTGAGTTTGAATTTGGGACTGATCCTAAGCTTGCGGCTAATGAAGTGAGGGAAAAGGTTGCAGCTGTCCGTAAACGACTTCCTGATCAGATAGATGAACCAACTATTCAGCGATTTGATGCAAGTGCTGCTCCCGTTTTGTATTTTAGCATGCTGTCTGATACTCGCAGTCCGGGGGAGATTCGCAAATTAGCTGTTGATGTGGTGAAAGACGAATTGCAGCGTATTGATGGTGTGGCTGACGTCAGCATCACAGGAGCTACTGATCGTGAGATTCAGGTGCAAGTAGATTCTAAGAAATTAGCCACTTATAAAATCTCAATGCAGCAAATTCTTGATGCAGTCAACAGTCAAAATCTGAATGCTCCAGGGGGAGACATTAATGAGAAGGGAACCAAATTAACGGTTAGGACTGTGGGTAAATATAAGACTGTTGACGATATTAAAAATGTCATTGCTGCCAATCAGGATGGACGCTTAATCAAATTGGGTGACGTAGCCAATGTTGTTGATAGTTTTGGTGAACAACGCTCTTTGGTTCGTACGAATGGTATGCCTAGTGTTATGGTAGCCGTACAGAAGCAGTCAGGAACCAATACGGTGGATGTAGCGCAGCGGGCTAAACAAACTATGGATAAAGTACAAACGTTATTGCCACCAGATATTAAAGTTTCAGTAACTCGCGATAGTGCTGTTTATATTAAAAGTAGTGTGGATGATGTCATGATGTCCATGATTTTTGGTGGGTTCCTGGCAATTGTAATCACGTTTTTGTTCTTGCAAAATACACGAGCAACGATCATTGGTGCTATTGCTATTCCTACTTCAGTAATTGCCACATTCTTTTTATTGAAAACTATGCGTTTTACACTAAATAATATGTCCTTGATGGGGCTAAGTTTGGCGGTAGGTATTTTAATCGATGATGCCATTGTTGTTATTGAAAATGTTTATCGCCATATGGAAGCTGGTAAAACAGCCTTAGAGGCGGCGCGAGAGGGTACTTCAGAAATTGCTCTGGCTGTTATGGCCACCACATTATCCATATTGGCTGTATTTGTACCTGTGGGTAGCATGGGGGGGATTGTTGGTCAGTATTTCAAACAGTTTGGTTTAACAGTAGCATTTGCTGTGACCTTTTCTTTGTTTGTAGCCTTTACTCTGACACCGACTTTATCAGCTTATTGGTTAAAACCAACCCATGAGAAACAGGTTTCTCATGGCTGGCGCAAGAAACTGCAAAACGGCTTAGACCGTTTCGAGAATGGTTTCTTAGCAATACAGGCAGCTTATAACAATATTTTAGTTTGGGCATTAGGGCATCCCAAAAAGGTTATCGCTGTAGCAGTATTGTCA
>Ga0316604_10002677_pt1 | contig 13266 bp, 7 predicted proteins | sample OWC_soil_day20_C_FD_207650 | JGI IMG/M metagenome (GOLD analysis project Ga0316604, IMG submission 207650) | Wetland soil microbial communities from Old Woman Creek delta, Ohio, United States - OWC_soil_day20_CT | ecosystem: Environmental > Terrestrial > Soil > Wetlands | place: USA: Ohio... | reverse complement strand
TAGCCCGATCATATAGGCAAGGAGTCTTCTAATGTAAATATTGCAGATCTATCGCTACAGGCCTTGTGAGAGGGGTTTGTTGAATGTCCGATATCAGCGTGTTGAATGTACGTTTTCAACACGCTGAAGTTGTATCTTCTCTGAAAAATCCTTCATTTGTAAATAAAGTTATATTATGAGCTGTTTTTTGTCAAGAGTAGATTTATGTATTATTAAGAGAAAGGAACTGATTGAAAGAGATAAAGGTCTTTTCCGCATAACAACAAGAGGAAAACTACTTTTCATTAGGAGTTATTCCGATAACAAATAAGCATATTGGGGAAATGAAACCGTTTTCCGAAGCGAAAGAAACCGGCAAATTGCTCAACTGAACCGTTCTTTTGCCCATTCTGCACGGTTTAGTTGGTCCAAGAGAACCGTGCAGAAATAAAAAACGGGAGAAGCGACAACTTCCCCCGTTTACCGTAGTTTAATCTCAAACTACTTTATGATTACGCTTACAAAAGTAATACATTTACTAGCCAAAGTCAAGCTTTTCGGCTTGAAACTTTAGCTAATTTTTCACTGCTTCGGGCTTTTCTTCTTTATGCGCCACTGTTTCTTTTACAAAGTAAACGCAGCATGCCCCTATGATAAGAAATACTCCTGCCAGCACCAGCATGTTCACTTGCCGCCCACTCACCAAATGAAGTAATCCGCCACCAAGGAGTGCGGCTGCAATTTGAGGCAGACAGATGGTTCCATTGAACAATCCCAGATAAGCTCCCATGTTCTTGCCCGAAATGGAGTTAGTCAGTATCGTAAACGGCATGGCCAGCATAGCTGCCCACGCACAACCGATGAGCAGGTAAGAAACAAAAAGCAGATATTGATTGTGGAAGAAGAGGGTAGAGATGAAACCAATTCCTCCCAACACCAAACTGAGTGAATAACCCATCTTTCGAGATTTGAACAAGGGTAACACGATAGCCCAGACTACCGAACCGATGGCTTGCACGGCAAAGAGCACACCTACCCAGTTGCCTGCTTCCTGATATCCTTCACTTTGTGCACTTGTTGCATTCCACACCGTGTCGGCAATGGCGCCGTTGGTGTACGTCCACATATACATAAAGGCTGCCCAACTGAAAAACTGTACCAACCCGACTGTCCAAAACACTTTCGGTGCATGTTTCAGTAACGAAAGGAAATCCGTCTTTTCTTTCTTTTCATCTGCTGTGATGCCATGAAACGCTTCAAATTCTTTTGGCGGCATCTCTTTCACCTTCAGCATGGTGTAGATCACGCACAACATCAAGATGGCGGCACCGATATAGAAAGAGTAAATCACCGAATCGGGCACTGTACCTTTTTCGGCTATGTTGCTGATTCCTATCCAGGTAAAGATGAAAGGAAACATGTACCCCATCAGGCTACCGGCATTGCACAGAAAACTCTGGATGGAGTAGGCCAGACCCTTTTGCTTTTCATTCACCATGTCGCCCACCAACATCTTGAAAGGCTGCATGGCCATATTGACAGACGTGTCGAGAAACATGAGCGAAACCACCCCGAATATCATTGCAGTGCCCACTGCCATCCCAAAGCTTCCCGCATTAGGCAGTAAGCACATCACCAACATGGCAACAATGGATCCTATAAATAAATAAGGTATCCTCCTTCCGAAACGTGTCCACGTCTTGTCACTTGCCGATCCGATGATCGGTTGCACGATGATGCCCGCCAGTGGAGGAAGGATCCAAAAATAACTCAGATTATGAGGGTCGGCCCCCAGCGTAGAGAATATACGGCTAATGTTGGCACTTTGCAGTGCATAAGCAATCTGCACACCGAAAAAGCCGAAACTGATGTTCCACAGCTTCCAAAAATTTAAATCAGGTTTTATTTTCATGGTCTTTTTAGGATTTAATCTATCAGTTCCTATTTAGTAGTGCCCCGCACCACCAGATTTGTTTTCACGATCCGGTTCGCACTTTTCAGCTCTCCGGTTTTATCTTCTATTTTGTTGATCAGAATATCAATAGCACTCTCTCCAACTTCCTGCCCGTGTTGTTCCACCGTCGTTAACTTCGGATCAGTGTTTTGTGCAATGGCCCCATCTGTAAATCCACAGATAGAAACCTCATCCGGAACTTTCATGCCTACCAGCTTGCAGGCATAAAGAATGCCCGAAGCCGTTTCGTCGTTAATGGCAAAGAATCCATCCGGGCGGTCTTGTTTCTCCAGAAAATCAGGTGTAATGGCAATAGCCTGTTCACGTGTGTCGCAAAGCTTTATCATCGTATCGTTTACCGGAATTTTATACCTCTTCATTGCATCCAGATAACCGTTTCTTCTGTTTTTTGATATTTCCAGATTGGGCGGCCCGCTGTAGAAAAGGATGCGTCGGCATCCGGTTTGAATCATATACTCCACCGCAGCAAACGCCCCTGCATAGTCGTCCACCACCACCCGCTCCGTGTTGATGCCGGTACAGATACGGTCATAAAAAACAATAGGAATATTGTTATCCAAAAGATCTTGATAATGATCATATTGTGAAGTATCCTTAGCCAGAGAAGCGATGACACCGCAAACCCTTGCCGCAAGAAAAGAGTGAACGATCTTCACCTCTTGTTTGTAACTTTCATTGCTTTGCGCCACCAGAATGTTATAGCCCGCTTTTGCAGCACTCTTCTCTATACCGCTTAGCACACACGAAAAGAAATGGTGAACCAGTTGAGGGACAATCACCCCGATAGTGTTTGAACGATTTGTTCGCAAGTTAAGAGCCAACGCATTCGGTTTATAATTATGTTCACGCGCGTACTTATGTATAGCCTCTCTTGTTTCCAAACTTATATCCGGATTGTCTTTCAAAGCTCTTGACACAGTGGAGGGTGAAAAGCCCAATGCCCGGCCTATGTCTTTAATGGTAATCTGCGGTTTATTCATGGTTTACATCAGTTTGAGCCAAAGGTAATTCAAATCCAATAGAAATAAAAACATTGGATCATTCTCTTTGTTTCCTATTTATATGCAAAAATAGTAGAATAAGGATTAATTGTTTGATAATGAGGCGCCTTTGCCTTTCACAATAGGTGCAAACGATTGCATAAGAGTAAATGCAGATTTGAGTATATTCGTTATGTCGTTAATGTTAAGAAGTCCTATTTTTGCTCAACGTAGAAGATTATGGACTTAACATTTCCATTTTCAATCCGCAAAATCTATATTCATATATTGTTAACTTTAATTTTAAAATGCATGAAGCAAGTTAATCTTAGAATCTATCGAATGATTCTTCCCCTACTCTTAGGGATGTTCTTGTCAATTGGCGCCTATGCACAGCAGATCTCTGTAAAGGGACATGTGAAAGATGTGACAGGTGAGCCGGTGATTGGTGCTAATATCTTGGTAAAAGGCACTACGAACGGGACAATTACTGATCTGGATGGTAATTTTGTTCTTAATGCCCCTCAGAACTCCATTCTTGTTATTTCTTTTGTGGGGTATAAACCAGCCGAAGTGCAAGTCTCTCAAGGCATGGTAGTAACTCTTCAGGATGATGCCGTGATGTTGAGCGAAGCTGTTGTTATCGGTTATGGTACGGTGAAGAAAAGTGATGCTACCGGATCGGTAACTGCTATAAAGCCGGATAAACTAAATAGAGGATTAACCACGAATGCTCAAGATATGATGGCTGGTAAAATTGCCGGCGTGAATGTTGTTTCCACTGGTGGTGCTCCGGGTGCCGGTGCTACTATTCGCATCCGTGGAGGTTCCTCTCTAAATGCAAGCAACGATCCATTGATTATTATTGATGGTTTGGCTATGGATAATGAGGGAATTAAAGGTCTTTCGAATCCTTTGTCTATGGTTAATCCTAATGATATTGAAAGTTTTACAGTGTTGAAAGATGCTTCTGCTACTGCTATTTATGGTTCTAGAGCCTCTAATGGAGTAATTATTATTACGACTAAAAAAGGTGCAGCAGGTGCCAAACCAAGTGTAAGCTATGACGGTAATGTGTCAATGAGTAGCGTGACAGAAACACTTGATGTACTAAATGCCAGCGAGTATCGTGCATTTATTAAAAGTATATATGGTGAAGGTAGTGACGCTTATAATGCTATGGGTAGTGCGAATACTAATTGGCAAGACCAAATCTATCGTACAGCGCTTAGCACTGATCATAATGTTACCGTTTCAGGTGGTTTGAAGAACATGCCTTATCGTGTTTCATTGGGTTACACCAATCAAAATGGTATCATTAAAACGTCTAATTTTGAACGTTATACAGCTTCAGTAAATGTGGCTCCATCTTTCTTTGATGGCTATTTAAAATTAAATGGAAACCTGAAGGCGATGTTGGCAAAGACCCGCTATGCTGATGGTGGGGTAGTTGGCGCTGCTGTACGCTTTGATCCGACACAACCTGTAACGGTTAGTTCGTCGAACCATGATACTGATTATGAAAAATATTTCGATGGTTACTTCCAATGGATGACTAATGGTACTTCTTTAAATGATCCAAATTGGACACGTACTTATAATTCGTTAGCACCAGCCAATCCTGTTGCTACGCTGGAGCAAAAAGATGATCGTGCTACTTCTAAATCGTTGGTTGGTAACTTAGAGGTTGATTATAAGTTTCATTTCTTTCCCGATTTACGTCTTCACATGAATGGCGGTATGGATCTTTCTACAGGTAAACAGAACACGGATGTTAGTCCGTTCTCTGCTTCAAATAACTATTATGGTAGTTATGGTTGGGATAAGACAGATAAGTATAATTTATCTTTCAACTCTTACCTGCAATATACGAAAGAGTTGGGTGTTCACAATTTTGATTTAATGGGTGGCTATGAATGGCAGCATTTTCATCGCGAAGGTTCTTCCTCTTATAATGGCTATTATCAATCAACACACAATGAAAACCCTGGAGATGTTTATAACCTAACTACAAAAGAATGGGCTTCCGAGAATTTTTTGGTGTCTTTCTTCGGTCGTTTCAATTACTCACTACTGAATAGATACCTGTTTACTGCAACTGTTCGTCGTGATGGCTCTTCTCGTTTTCTTAAAAAGAATCGTTGGGGTACGTTCCCGTCATTCGCTTTAGGTTGGAAGATTAAGGAAGAATCATTTATGAAGAATATTGATTTTCTTTCAGATCTGAAACTTCGTTTAGGGTATGGTATTACCGGTCAACAGAATATTGGTTCGGACTATGCATACTTTGCTTCTTACGCAGCCAATAAAGATGGTGCGTATTATCCCATTGGTTATGGAGACGGATCTACTTACAGACCTAATGCCTATAACAAAAACCTGAAATGGGAAAAAACAACAACATACAATGCCGGTCTTGATTTTGGCTTTCTTAACGGACGTATCACTGCATCTGCAGATTATTATGTTCGCAAAACAGATGATTTGTTGAACAATGTATATGTGGCAGCCGGTACAAACTTCAAAAATCAGGTAAACTCCAATGTTGGTTCTTTGGAAAATAAAGGTTTTGAATTCTCTACGAATGCGAAAGTTATTGCTGCAAAAGATTTTACTTGGGACTTAGGATTTAATATTACTTACAACAAGAATGAAATTACTAAATTGACAAGTGGTGACAGTGAAGGATATTATGTAACTGCAGGAGGTATCTCTGCCGGTACAGGTAATACAGTACAGGCTCAATCGGTAGGCCATCCGGTATCTTCCTTCTATGTTTATCAACAAGTGTACGGCGTAGATGGCAAGCCAATTGAAAATCTCTTTGTGGATCGAAATGCTGATGGTATTGTGAATGAAAGCGATAGGTACTTCTATAAGAAGCCTGCTGCTGATGTATTGATGGGCTTTACTTCTAAATTGATTTATAAGGCATGGGATTTTAGTTTCTCATTACGTGCCAGTTTAAATAACTACGTTTATAATGATGTTGAATCTAGTAATGCCAATATGGCTGCGCTTTATGCTCCTTCCGGTTTTCTGACGAACCGACCTACAATGGTGGTCGCTAATAATTTCCAGGGAATCGGCAATTACTATATGTCTGACTATTATGTACAGAATGCTTCTTTCTTGAAATGTGATAATATTACATTGGGATATTCTTTCACGAATTTCTTCGGTCTTCCAGTTACAGGGCGTGCTTATGCAACAGTTTCTAATGTGTTTACTATTACAAACTATAAGGGACTTGATCCGGAAATGGCAAAAACGGATGCTAGTGGAATTCTTACCGTTGGTATTGATAGAGATATTTATCCACGCCCATTGGTTTCACTTATTGGCTTGAGTCTTAACTTCTAATCACTAATATTTTAAAAGATATCATTATGAAATTAAGATATTTAAAATCATTTCTACCTGTAGCTGCTTTAACTTTAGCACTCAGTGTAACCTCTTGTGTCGGCGATTTGGATGTTACTCCGATTGACCCAAGCACAACGATGACATTTAACCAGAATGAGGTGTTTACCAAAATTTATGCAACAATGGGACTTACCGGACAAGAAGGGCCTGCCGGTAGTGGAGACGTCGATGGTATAGATGAAGGAACTTCGGATTTTGTTCGTCTAATATGGAATTTGAATGAAATGCCAACAGATGAAGCTCAGTGTAACTGGGGTGATGTAGGCATACCGGAGCTCAATCATGCTGCATGGGGAGCTTCTCATAGTCAGATAACAGGTCTTTATTTTCGTCTATATTTTGATATTACATTGTGTAACTTCTTCCTGGAGCAAACAGACGGAATGACGGATGAGAATTCTGTTGCTCAGCGTGCAGAAGCTCGCTTTATACGCGCATTGAACTACTATTACCTGATTGATATGTTTGGCAATGTTCCTTTTGTAACAAAGGTGTCATTGGAAAAACCTCAGCAGGCGGATCGTGCTACACTTTTTGACTTTATTGAAACGGAATTAATTGCAGCAGAAGCTAATATGGTTGCACCACGGACGAATACGTACGGACGTGCCGACAAAGCTGCTGCGTGGTTGCTTTTGGCTCGCTTGTATTTGAATGCTGAAGTATATACCGGCACTGCACACTGGGCTGAGGCTGCAACTTATGCCGATAAGGTGATGAAATCAGGATATACCTTGTGTGCTACCTACAAGCATTTGTTTATGGCGGATAACAGTGGTAGTACTGTAAATAAGGCTACGGATGAAATCATTTTGCCTATTCTTCAAGATGGTATTACTACAAAGAATTACGGTGGTGCTCTGTTTCTTATCGCTTCTACTCACAAGGATGATATGCCTTCTTATGGAACTACAGAAGGATGGGCCGGAAATCGTTGCCGTCCACAATTGATGGAAAAATTCTTTCCGAACTCAGATGCTCCTAATGTGGATGTCGCTGATATGGTCGTTGCTGCTAAAGATGATCGTGCTCTGTTTTATGGCAAAGATCGTATTTTATCAATTGATGATGAATCTAAATTTGTGAATGGATTCTCTTGTGCGAAATACTCTAATATTCGCGCTGATGGTGGTCCTACTAACGATTCCAAGTTTGTGGATATGGATGTGCCTTTTATGCGTGTGGCTGAAGCAAATCTTATTTTTGCAGAAGCAACTCTTCGTGCAAATAATGGTACTAGTAATCAGGCTGTTAGAGATGCAATTAATGCTTTGCGTACTCGTGCGAATGCTAATACTGAGAGCTCTTATACATTGAGTTCTATCCTCGACGAGTGGTCTAAAGAGTTTGCTTTTGAAGGTCGCCGTCGCTCGGATCTAATTCGTTTTGGCAAGTTTGGTGGAAATTCAGATTATGTATGGCAATGGAAAGGTGGTACTAAGGCAGGGACAAATTTCAGTGCTAATTATAATCTTTTTCCGATACCAACCAACGACTTGAATTCGAATTCTAACTTAGTTCAGAATCCGGGTTATTAATGTGAGGTTGTATACAGTCTTAATTAATAGATAAAAAGAAATGAATATGAAAAAAATAACGATATTGGCATCTTTGCTTATAGGACTTTTCTTCTTCACAGCTTGTGACGATGATAGAAATTCCAATCCGGTCTTGCAGGAACCAACAACATTTGTACTGAACACGCCTGCTTATTCAACTGTTGTATATGATCTTAAACAATCTTCGAGTATAGAACTTACTTGCTCACAACCTGATTATGGATTTACTGCTGCAACGATTTATACGGTTCAGGTTTCTTTAAACAATGATTTTGTTACAGAAGGTGCTTACTCAACATTGTCAACAACTTACACAACAGCTAAAATGAATGTTGATGCAGCTGAAGTAGCTACCGCTGCAACTAATTTGGCATTGACTGATGGAAAAACCGAAGCAGATTTTCCGATTATAACAAAAGTTTATATACGCCTTAAGGCGGCTTTGACTAATGGTAACGGAGAAATCTATTCAAATGCGATCTCATTGGATAATGTGAGTGTGTATTTTGCTCTTAAGCCAGTTGTGTTACCAACCGCGATGAATATTCTGGGTGAAGGCCTTGGTAGCGCTAGTCCGGTTTCAATGATTCCGACCTATGACAATGACGGAACTTTCTGGCGCATTGCTTATGTAACGGCCAATGGAAAACTTAAATTTAATACTACAAAAGAATTTGACGGTGGCGAATTTGGTACTACTGCTACGTTGGTTGATAATGCAAATGCTTCACTTAGTGGTGATGGTGACATTGTAGTAGCCAATGCGGGATGGTATCTGATTGTGGTTAAGGCGTCGATTATAGATCGCAGCATTACTTATACGGTAGAATTTAATCAACCTAAGGTTTATCTGATGGGTAACACTGTGGGCAGCTGGGATGTGTTGGATGCAAATGTATTTACCGTGCCTGCTGATGGAACAGGATTCTTTGAATCACGTGCTCTAGATGCTACCGATGAAGTTCGTATGTGTGTGAAATTGGCTGATCTTGATTGGTGGAAGACTGAATTCATTGTGTTGGCCGATGGGATTATCTCTTATCGTGGAACAGGTGGCGATCAGGAACGGTTTGTTGTAAATGCCGGAAAACACGTTTACTTGAACTTTATGACGGGTAAGGGTAAGTACGAATAATAATCATAAATAGAAGAACTAATATGAAAAAGATATCATTATATATTCTTTTGCTGGCATCTACTCTTGTTGCTTGTAATGAAGATTTCAATGAAGATGTTGCTGCTCCACAGAGTTGGGAGCAGGAAGACGGAAAAACTGTTTCTGTGTCTGCTACTGCTACATCGGCCATCGATCTGGGAACTGTAACGACTGATTCTATCACTGTATGTTCATTCACTGCTCCGGCGGTGAATGAAGGACAAACAATAACAGGTTATGATCTTGTTCTTGATAAGAAACTGACCTTGGGCCTGACTGCTGCAGGGAAAGTGGCTACGGCTGATCTTCAAAGTGCTGTTACTGAACTTTATGGTAAGCGCCCTCTGGCAAGAACAATGAAAGGTATAGTGAATGCTTATATGAAAATGAATGGTCAAGTATTTCGTGCCTCTTCGGATACAATTCTTATTACTGCAACCCCTAAGGCTCCGGTTATAGAGAGCGCTTATTATCTTATTGGAGGAATGAACGATTGGGACGGAACAAAACTTGTTAAGTTTACTCATAGTGATAAAGATGTATATGAGGATCCATATTTCACTGTGGTAGTAAAGGTCCCAGCTGATTGTTATTGGAAAATTATTCCGCAATCCAATGTCGATGGCGGTGACGTTTGGGCGACTGGCGTACTTGGTACGGCAACAGATGGCGATACTTCCATGACGGGAGCGTTGACCGCTACAAATCCACAGGCCGGTAAGATTGCTAAAGAGGCCGGATACGTGAAGTTTACACTGAATATGATGGAATCTACCTATACCATTGATTACATTGGCGATATGGCACTTCAACTCTATGTACCCGGTGCACATCAAGGTTGGAATCCTGCTACAGCACCTATTGTTTATTGTCAGAACTACGATCTGAAATATGATGGTTATGTAAACTTTACCGCTGCTGATCAAGAGTATAAGTTTACTGCTCAGCCCGATTGGATCCCGATAGAATATGCTGATGGTGGTGACGGTACTCTTGTTACAACAGGTGGTGGCAATATGAAGGTGTCTGCGGCCGGTTTCTATCGTTTAACTGCCAATTTATCGACTACTCCGATGACTTACACGGCTACCAAAACCGACTGGAAGATTATTGGTGATGCTACGGCTGGTGGATGGGATGCTGCTACGCCTATGACATTGAATGCTGCAACAGGAGAGTGGACGTTGACTACCACGTTGGTAGGAGGTAAGCTCTTAAAATTCAGAGCCAATGATAATTGGGATGTTAACTTGGGTGGAGATGTAAATAATCTGACTTACGGTGGAGACAATATTGCTATTGCTACAGATGGAACTTATGCTATTACGTTGAAGCTGGGTGATCCTACTGCTTATAAATGCACTATCGTGAAGCAGTAATCTCTCTATTGAATAATTAGTTGGTTTGTTTTGTATAACTTAGCAGAGCCTCAAAGGAGAAATTTGTTTGAGGCTCTGTTTCTTACTTTGAATATGTGATGAGAAAGAGAACTGTTTTTTTGTTTTGTCTTTTGCTACTGCCACTCTTCTTTACGGCTTGTAGTAGCGACGATCCTGTTGTAACTCCGCCTGTGGTAATAAAAGATGGGTTAAATTATTCTCTTGACGCACCGGATGCTGATAAGGAGTTAACCATCACTTTTAAGGCAGGTAGTTCTTCCGAATTATATAATTACACGGGCGATGTTTATATCCATATAGGGGTTATCGTAGAGGGTGACTGGACGTATGTTCCTGCCGGATGGAGTGAGAATCTGGCTAAATGTAAGATGACGAAAGGGGCGACTAATATCTGGAGCATAACTCTTTCTCCTTCTATTCGAAACTGGTTTGCTTCGGGCGAGACTGCTGTTCAGAAACTGGGAATTGTGATTCGTAGCTCTGACGGCACGAAGAAAGGATTGACAGATGATTCGTTCGTAACCGTCACCGATTCTAAATATAAACCTTTTACTCCTGCCGCTATTAAGAGTGGTACACTTCTTGCCGGAATGAAAGAAGGAATTAATGTGGTGAATACTTCTACTGTTACTTTGGTGCTTTATGATAAAGATAAAAACGGAGGGCATAAAGAGTATGCACATGTTGTGGGCGACTTTAATAATTGGACACTGAGCAATGACGAAAAATCGCAAATGTATCGTGATGATGCTGCCGGCTGTTGGTGGATTACGCTGACAGGACTCACTGCGACTAAAGAGTATGGATTTCAATACTATGTGGGTACTGCTGCCGAAGGTTCAATCCGCTTGGCAGATGCATATTGTCGTAAGGTGCTTGACCCGAATAACGATCCATCCATTGCGTCTTCTACTTATACTGATAACAAGACTTATCCTACAGGTAAGACTACCGGGATTGTTTCTGTGTTTAAAACTCAACCGGATGCCTACAGTTGGCAGCACACTAACTTTAAGATTGAGGATAAGACGAACTTGGTTATCTATGAAATGCTTTTGCGTGACTTCACTTCTACCGGAGATATAAATGGAGCAATGGCTAAATTGAGTTATATCAAATCAATGGGAGTGAATGCGATTGAGCTGATGCCTGTTCAGGAGTTCGATGGAAATGATAGCTGGGGCTACAATCCTTGTTTCTACTTTGCGTTGGACAAAGCTTATGGTACGGATGCCATGTATAAGGCTTTTATAGACAAATGTCACGAACTCGGCCTTGCGGTTATCTTTGATGTGGTTTATAATCAGGCTAGTGGAAGCCATCCTTTTGCTAGGCTTTATTGGAATAGTTCGACAAGTAAACCTGCCGCTAACAATCCGTGGTTTAATGTAGATGCACCACATCCGTACAATGTATTCAATGATTTCAATCATGAATCTCCTTTGGTGCGTGCCTTTGTAAAGCGTAATCTGGCATTTTTACTGAGTGAGTATAAGATAGATGGTTTTCGCTTTGATTTGACAAAGGGCTTTACTCAGACGAGTAGTACGGAGAGTACAGCCTCGAATTATGATGCTAGTCGTATCAATATTTTGAAAGACTATAATAGTGCGGTGAAAGAAGCCAATCCGAATGCGATGGTGATTCTGGAGCATTTTTGTACAACAAGTGAAGAGAAGGAATTAGCCAATGACGGTATGTTTCTATGGAGAAATATGAATTATGCCTATTGTGAATCGGCAATGGGTTGGCCTGATAACTCTGACTTCTCCGGCCTTTATTATGATACTTCCATGCCAGCCGGCTCTTTGGTGGGCTTCATGGAAAGCCACGATGAAGAACGAATGAGTTATAAGCAAAAAGAGTATGGAAACTATACGTTTAAAACGAGCTTGCCCGATAGAATGAAAGAACTGAGAGTGAATACTGCTTTCTTCCTCACTGTGCCCGGACCGAAAATGATTTGGCAATTTGGCGAACTAGGTTATGATCATTCCATTAATGAGAACGGACGTACAGGAAAGAAACCTATTGAATGGGGATACTATGAGGATGCTGATCGCAAAAAGCTGTACGATACTTATGCCAAGTTGATGACTTTACGTAATGCGAATGCTGACTTGTTCAAAACTTCAGCAACGTTTAGTTGGGAAGTGAAGGGAAATACGAATTGGTTGAATGGGCGTTTTCTCACGCTACAGGTAACCGGAAAAAGCGCTGTTGTGGCAGGTAACTTTACCAATGCATCCGGTAACTATACGGTTACTTTTCCTCATACCGGAACGTGGTATAACTATGTGGATGGTGGGTCTGTAACGGTAACATCGGCTACGCAAGCCATCACTGTTCCTGCTCATGGGTTCAGCTTGTTTTTAGATTTTCAGGCAGCTAACTAAGAGAGTCCTAATTTAATTTCTTATTCACTTTAAATAAATTAAGCTGTTAACTTTTTCAGGGTTAACAACTTAATTTATTTGATAGGTATCTTTAATGTATTTAGTGTTTTTTTCTTCTTTTTTTCCACCAGATAATATAACCGGTAATAGGCAGCGAAGCAACCACCAGACTGACCAGAAATACCAATATTCTTCCGGGTAACCCTAAGATAGAGCCTACATGTATGTCGTACGTCATTCGGTAGAGTTTATCTCCCCATGAAGCCTCGGATTGTTTGATACCATACGTACCACCTCCTTTTACCTCTTGCAACGTATTTCGATCAAAGAAGCGAAATTCTCGTTGGTAATAGGTATTACTAGATGGGTTATAACAAATGCCATAGGTATCTGTT
>Ga0316604_10002676_pt1 | contig 13269 bp, 11 predicted proteins | sample OWC_soil_day20_C_FD_207650 | JGI IMG/M metagenome (GOLD analysis project Ga0316604, IMG submission 207650) | Wetland soil microbial communities from Old Woman Creek delta, Ohio, United States - OWC_soil_day20_CT | ecosystem: Environmental > Terrestrial > Soil > Wetlands | place: USA: Ohio... | reverse complement strand
AGTACTCACCGCAGTACCACATCCCAATGCTGACAAACTGAGACTGACTACTGTCAATATCGGTGCCGCTGAGCCCCTCAACATTGTTTGTGGTGCGCCGAACGTTGCTGTTGGACAAAAAGTAGTGGTGGCCCCCATCGGTGTGACCATCTACCCTGCCTCCGGCGAACCGCTGACCATGAAAAAAGCAAAGATCCGTGGCGAAGAAAGCCATGGTATGATCTGCGCTGAAGACGAAATCGGCCTCGGTAACAGTCATGCAGGTATCCTTGTGCTGGATCCTTCCCTGACCCCAGGTACCCCTGCCCGCGAAATATTCAAACCTTTCGAAGACTGGGTGTATGAAATCGGCCTCACCCCTAACCGCATGGATGCGATGAGTCATCTGGGCGTGGCAAAGGATGTGTGTGCTTACCTGAACAATACCGGCAATACGCTCGATAACAAAGCGAAAATCCCTGCCCTGGCTCCATTGCCTGAAGCAAAAGACCGCTACGACATCACCGTATCCATCGAAAATACTACCGCCTGCCCTCGTTATGCAGGTATCACCCTCACCGGTGTGAAAGTAGGTCCTTCTCCTGAATGGCTGGCACATCGCCTGCAGGCAATCGGCATCCGTTCTATTAATAATGTAGTGGATATCACCAACTTCATCCTGCATGAAACAGGTCAGCCATTGCACGCTTTCGATGCTGATACTATCAAAGGCCGCCAGATCCGGGTAAAGAACCTGCCACAGAATACCCCCTTCGTCACCCTCGACGAAAAGGAACGTAAACTGGATGCCGCTGACCTCGTGATCTGCAATGCAGACAGCGAACCAATGGCCCTGGCCGGTGTATTCGGTGGCCTGCACACAGGTGTATCCGATACTACCACTAATATTTTCCTGGAAAGCGCCTGCTTCGCTGCTGCCAGCATCCGTCCTACCTCTTTCCGTCATGGATTGCGCACTGACGCTGCTGCCCGTTTTGAAAAAGGTGTGGATATCTCAGGTACCGTATACGTTTTACAACGTGCCGCTGCCCTGATCTGTGAACTGGCCGGTGGCCAGGCTGCCTCAGGCATCATAGATGTATATCCTGCACCTAAGCCAGCTGTAGAAGTGGAAACCTCCTGGAAATATATCCAGAAGTTAAGTGGTAAAGCATACCCTGCTGACAAAATTGAACGCATCCTGGTGAGCCTTGGATTCACATTCCTGTCTAAGACTGATGAGCACTTCCGCGTAGCAGTTCCTTACTCCAAACCAGATATCAGCATTCCTGCAGATATCGTGGAAGAAGTAATGCGTATAGATGGTCTGGATAATATTGACATTCCTACCCAGGTGCTGATTACCCCGTCTCCAGCTTCCCGTCCTGACAAGGAAAAGATCCGTGAAAAGGTGGCTAACTACCTGGCATCGAATGGTTTCAATGAAATCTTCACCAACTCCATCACGAACAGTAAGTACTACTCACCCGAGATACTGGCTACGACCGTTCGTATGATCAACAGTCTGACCGAAGACCTGGACATCATGCGTCCTTCCATGCTGGAAACCGGTCTGGAAAGTGTATCGCACAACCTGAACCGCAGAAATGACAACCTGTTGTTCTTCGAATTCGGTAATACTTACGCCACCAGCGGCGAACATAAATATGAAGAAACAGCTCACCTGAGCCTGTACCTCACGGGTCAGAAGGTGGCAGAAAGCTGGTTGCACAAAGCAGCACCGGTTGACTTCTACTTCCTGAAAGGCTATGTGCAAAACGTATTGCAACTACTGGGTATCAAGGGATTGCAATGGAAAGAAGGAGAACAGCATACCTGGGAGATCGTAGTAAAAAACAAATCGGTAGTGACCCTCGGTGCTGTGGACAATGCAAAACTGAAACAGTTCGACATCAAACAACCAGTATGGTTTGCAGATTTCAACTGGCTGAATTTGTTAAGCCTGTTGCAAAAAACAGAAAGCTTCTATAAAGAGATTCCTAAGTTCCCATCCGTACGTCGTGACCTGGCACTCATCCTTGACAAACAGGTGAAATACGCTGCAGTAGAGGCCGCAGTAAAAACTGTGAAGTCTCCACTCCTGCAGAACGTAAACCTCTTCGACGTATTCGAAAGCGAAAAGCTGGGTAATAATAAGAAGTCTTACGCAGTAAGCTTCACCTTCCAGGATGCGCAAAAGACGTTGACTGACAAGGAGATCGATGCGGTAATGGAAAAGCTCATCAAAACCTTCCAGACACAACTCCAGGCTGAGATCAGAAAATAATTAAAATGCTCCACGCAGGTATCATAGCCCGGGTGGAGCATTTTTTGTTAAAATCTCTTGAATATTAATCTCCGGTAGTTTCTATTATCAATTCATAATCCGTAATTTGTACTCATAAGTACATTTGAACATTGGCTTTGGAGCAACACATACTACGAATTGAAGAAAAGCTGCAACAGTTGCTGAAAAAGCTGCAACAGGTGCAGTCGGAGAATGTATCGCTCAAAGAAACGTTGCAAATCAAGGACAACGAACTGATAATGAAGCAACAGCAGCTCGATGAGCTGGACAATAAGTTACACTTGGCCAGAATCGCGGGTGCTGCACAGGGTACTCCCGGAAACAAGGAAGATGACGAAGAGTTTAAGAAGGAAATGCGCAATAAGATCAATGAATATATCAGGGAGATTGACCGCTGTATCGCCTTATTAAACATATAAACGACACAACCATGGAACCGCTGATCCCCATTAATATTATCGTAGCAGACAGGTCCTACAGATTAAAAATCAAGCCGGAAGAAGAAGAGGAAGTACGCCGGACTATGAAGGAAGTGAACGAAAAGATCATAGAATTCAAAACTGCGTATGCGGGCAAAGACTTACAGGATTACATCGCGATGGCGCTGATCATGTACTCGACCCATCCTGTTACCCACGGTGGAAAAGTGCAGGCTGGTCTGCAACCATTTCTGGAGGAGAAGCTACAACATCTGGAGACATTGATCGATGAGCACTTAAAATAAATTCAACCAACCTCGGTTCAGGAAATGCAAAAGAGTCCCTATTAATAATTTAAAAATGAAGGAAATATATTAATATGCACCCTGAAAAGAAGATGTTTTGTAATAAGAAATGTTGAGTCCGGTAAGTGATGGATGATAGGAAGGGGCTGAAATGTTTTGAAAAAGTGGATTTCTAGAAAGTAATATATTCTAATATATAAATACGATATAGCAATTTAACGTTCAGCAAATTACTGTCGCTTCCCCGTTCATGAAAGCTGCGCCTGATGGCCCATACGGGGGTCTGGCCTGCCAAAATACCTACAAATCCTCAACTGTACTGCATTGCAGCACATTCTTTTTTGTATTTTCGTGAATCAGTTCTCACCCTCTACCTTTTCCACGGAATAGGGATGTGGCCAGGAATGCAACATAAATCAAGTTAAAATTATTGAAATGGAATCTACTTTAATCGTAGCAATAACAGCAGTAGCTGCGTTGATCATAGGAATACTGCTAGGCAAGGTTATATTTGCTAAGAACACACAAATAAAAATACAGGAAGCTGAGGCTCAGGCACAAAAGATCGTAGAAGATGGGAAAGTAGTCGCTGAGAATGAGAAAAAGAACAGAATTCTGGAAGCAAAGGAGAAATTCCTGCAGTTGAAAAGTGAGCATGAAAAAGAAACCCTGGCGCGCAACCAGAAAATGGCAGATGCAGAAAACCGCATCAAACAGAAAGAACTGAGTCTGACACAGAAGACAGACACCTTAACGAAACAGATGCAGGAGAATGAGGCGATCAAGGAAAACCTGACCCGCCAGATGGAGCTGGTAGCTGTAAAACGTACCGAACTCGAAAAACACCAGGAAGAACATATTCGCCGTCTTGAAAAAGTAGCGGCACTTACAGCAGAAGAAGCACGTCATCAGCTCATCGAAAGCCTGAAAGAAGAAGCCCGCTCACAGGCCCTCTCCCACATACAGGAGATCATCGAAGATGCTAAACTGAAAGCAAACAAGGAAGCTAAGAAAATCATTATACAATCCATCCAGCGTACAGCTGCAGAGCAGACCATCGAAAACGCAATCACAGTTTTCAACCTGGAAAGTGATGAAATCAAAGGCCAGATCATTGGTCGTGAAGGTCGTAACATCCGCGCTATCGAAGCGGCTACCGGAGTTGACCTGATCGTAGACGACACCCCTGAAGCTATTGTATTATCTTCTTTTGACCCACTGCGTCGTGAAATCGCTCGTCTGTCCCTGCAAAGACTGGTACAGGATGGTCGTATTCACCCTGCTCGTATCGAAGAAGTAGTTGAAAAAACGAAGAAACAACTGGAAGAACAGGTAATGGATATCGGTGAAAGAACCGTGATCGAACTGGGCATCCATGGTCTGCACAAGGAGCTGATCAGACTTGTAGGTAAGATGCGTTTCCGCTCTTCTTATGGTCAGAACCTGCTCATGCACTCCAAGGAAACAGCTAACCTGTGTGCGGTAATGGCAGCAGAACTGGGTCTGAACCCTAAACTGGCAAAACGTGCTGGTCTGCTCCATGATATTGGTAAAGTACCTGATGAAGAAACTGAACTGAGCCACGCCCTGCTGGGTGCCAAGCTGGCTGAGAAATATGGTGAGCATGCAGCGGTAGTGAATGCGATCGGTGCACACCACGATGAAATGGAAATGCAATATGTGATCTCTCCGATTGTACAGGCTTGTGATGCCATCTCTGGTGCCCGTCCTGGTGCCCGTCGTGAAATCATGCAGAGCTACCTGCAGCGTATTAAAGATCTGGAAAACCTGGCGCTGGCACATGATGGTGTGGAAAAAGCGTATGCAATTCAAGCAGGTCGTGAACTGCGCGTGATCGTAGAGAGTGAGAAAGTAACAGACAACGATGCAGATCGTCTTTCATTTGAAATCGCGAACAAGATCCAGAATGATATGCAGTATCCTGGACAAATTAAGGTGACCGTGATCAGGGAGAAACGTGCTGTTAATGTAGCGCGCTAATTCAGTAGAATTAATATATTTAAAGCAGGCCTGGAAGTTAGATTCCAGCCTGCTTTTTTAATTCCACTAATTAATTAACTCAATGATTATGCATCCCTTAGAATCACAGATCGAAGCAGCTGTCAATTTTCTTTCTCCTTTTAATGTTGATAAAGCCCGCGTAGGGATCGTATTGGGCACAGGTCTGGGCCAGCTGGTACAACATATTGTTGTGAGCAAGACAATCTCATACTATGAGATACCCCATTTTTCCTTATCGACGGTAGAGTCGCATAAGGGTCAGCTGATCTTTGGTAAGATTGGTGAGACCCCTGTTATTGCGATGCAAGGGCGATTTCATTATTATGAAGGGTACTCCATGCAGCAGATTACATTTCCGATACGGGTAATGAAGGCATTGGGGGTGGAGAAACTATTATTGAGTAATGCCGCGGGTGGGATGCGACCGGCGTTTAAGAAGGGGGATATGGTGCTGTTGGATGATCATATTAATTTACAGCCGGAGAATCCGCTTCGGGGGTTGAATTCCCCGGTGTTTGGCGTGAGGTTTCCGGATATGAGTATGCCTTATGATGAAGAGTTGGGAAAGTTGCTGAAGGCGGCGGCGCATAAGGTGGGGTATTTTTTGAGGACGGGAGTGTATGTGGCGGTACCTGGGCCTAATTTGGAGACGAGGGCGGAGTATCGGTTTTTGAGGATGATAGGGGGTGATATGGTGGGGATGAGTACGGTGCCGGAGGTGATAGTGGCGAATCAGATTAAGTTACCGTGTGCAGCGGTGAGTGTGATTACGGATGAGTGTGATCCGGATAATTTGCATGCGGTGAGTATAGAGGAGATAATAGAGGTGGCAGGGAATACGGATAGGAAGTTGAGTGAGATATTTGTGGAGGTGGTGAAGCAGTTGTAGGGTGGCGTGGCGTAGCTGGCGCCAGGCTTTTTCTAGAGGTGGTTTTGGGGAGGAGGCTTTTGGGGAGGTGACCTTTTATCGAGGTAACTTTTTCTCGAGGTGGATTTGGGGAAGGTGGCTTTGGGGAAGCCAGCCGAAGGACTTTTTTGCTGGATTTTTTTACTGGCCGCAGGCTCCTTTACGGCCCCCAAACAAAAACGCTTTTGCCGGATGGCAAAAGCGTTTTTGTTGTTTATTTTGAATGAGATGGATGATCATCATCTTCTCCTTTTTCTTCGTCTTCGTCGTTATTTTCATCTTCGTCATCGTCTTCTTCATCCTCGTCATCGTCTTCTTCATCATCCCCTTCCTCGCCATCTTCTTCTTCGTCCTCCTCATCTTCTTCTTCTTCATCCCCTTCCTCCTCATCTTCTTCCTCGTCATCCTCTTCCTCGCTATCCTCTTCTTCATCACCATCCACAACATCTTCATCCTCCTCACCATCTTCACCATCCTCCTCTTCCATCTCTTCCTCCGTCGGATCCGGCACATACACCACATCCTCAATATGTATCGTCTCTATAATCACATTATCAGGATACTCTTTTTTATCTTCTTCATCTGCCCCTGCCGCAGGCTCTTCTTCACTCCCTTCTTCACTTTCAGTTGCAGGTTGCTCAACCTCTTCCTCCGCCACAGGCAGTTCTGTCACTTCGCCCTCTTTTGTTTGCTCTTCCACCTCTTCCTCCCCCAACGGCAGTTCCAACTGCCCACTCACCTCATCCTCAATTACCGGCAAAATATCCCCCATCAACTCTCCATTCTCAGAAACTGACAATATCAGATTATCATCCTCCTGTCCATTTCCTCCTACTCCCGTCATAAACGTCGGCTGCACACCCTCTTCCTCAAACACTTCCTTCAATTTCGGCAGATCCGAAGCTGAATTCAACCCGAAATAATCCATAAACGCCTTCGAAGTAGTATACAACAGGGGCTTCCCTGGCAAAGTCTCACTCCTCCCGGAAATCACAATCAACTCCTTCTCCAACAATTTAGTAATGGAATAATCCGTACTCACCCCACGAATATGCTCAATCTCCCCTTTTGAAATAGGCTGCTTATACGCCACAATCGCCAACGTCTCCAACGCCGCTGTAGACAGCCTTTTCAGGAACTTATCCCCATTCAGCTGCGCCACAGTCTGATAATATTCTTTCTTGGTCAGAAACTGAAACCCTCCCCCACTCTCTCTCACTTCAAACGCATAAAACTCCGAGCTATACTTTTCCCGTATAGCCTCAATAGCCGTCTCCACCTGGTCAACAGTAACCCTGTCTTCCAAAAAAGCCAGTGCATTATTCAACAAGTCGGTGATATCCAGCACAGGCAGGGGTCTGTCAGCAGCGAATATCAGTGATTCAACATGAGGTATGATCTGTGAGATTTCCATTATCCGGTTTTCAATTGCTGGCGTCAGCGCCTATAAGCTAAAAAGTCAAAGACCGAAAATACAGTCTTTGACCTTTATGAAGAAATCAAAAATTATTGTTGTTAATACGATGTGTATAAGTCAGGCTATTACCCTTCCAGAAAAACTACACTACTCACAATCTCAATGAATTCAGTTGTCACATGGGGTTGTAGCAGATCTTAAGTCAGAAGATTAGACTTCCAGCACCGCTGCACCACTCACAATCTAAATCAGTTCGCTTGTTATGCAGGGTTGTAACTGGCCCTCTTTCAGGCTATTAACCTTCCAGCGCCGCTGCACCACTCACGATCTCAGTCAGTTCGGTTGTAATCGCCGCCTGACGTGCACGGTTGTAGCTGATCTTATAGTTACGCAACAGTTCATTTGCATTCTCTGTCGCCTTATCCATCGCCGTCATACGCGCACCATGCTCAGAAGCATTCGCATCCAGCATCGCTTTGTACAACTGTGTATTCAGGATCTTCGGCATCAGTTCAGCAATCAAAGTTTGCTTTTCCGGTTCGAAGATAAAGTCAGCCTTCGCAGCTTTCTTGCCTTTAGCAGCAGGAACTTCTTCCTCCACCTTTGCGATTGGCAGGAATTGTTCAGCTTTATAAAACTGGGTAGCAGCATTTTTGAACTGGCTATAAATGATCTCAACGGCATCATATTGACCGCTGGTGAAACCATCCATTGCAGCTGCAGCCGCTTCCTTCACGTGATCAAAATCCAGGTGAGCGAACAGGTGCCAGTAAGTGTCGTTCATTTTGTAACCATTCTTAACAAAATGCTCCCAACCTTTCTTACCGATAGGCAGGATAGTTACATGACCTTTTTCAAACTGTTCCTGGTATTTTTCACGGATCACCTGCTTAGTCAGCTTGATCAGGTTTGAATTGTAAGCACCACATAAGCCTCTGTCCGAGGTTATTACAACTAGTAATACCTTTTCAACAGGACGCTCTGCTGCCAATGCCAGGTCAATGCTGCCTTCACTGTTGGAAACAATGTTTTGCAACATTTCCTGCAATTTAACGGCATAAGGACGCATCAGTAAAATTGCATCCTGCGCACGACGCAGTTTCGCAGCACTCACCATTTTCATAGCCTTAGTGATCTGCAGGTTGGACTGTGTGGACTTAATTCGGTTGCGAACTTCTTTAAGCTGACCGGACATAATGTTTTATGTATTACGTAAAGTTTATATAACTAAAAGCCCTTTAGGAGCTCCAGAATTTGGCTGCAAAGGTAATAAAAAGTAATTAAGATTGATAGGATTGTGGATAGTTTGGTGTGAAACCAATGTGATCTTCGTCATATATTAATAAAACTGTATGATTGGTCGCAACAAACAAAATTAATCATAAAATAACTATCTCCGGGAGGTAAAGAATCCTCTTACAGGAACTGATTCTTTCCTGTATTCTGTAATTTTCAATTATTTATTTATCCGGCTATTTCCCTGCCGCCGGCACCGACTCCGTCCATGTCTCATTCCCCTCCTTATCCACATACCCCACCTTCCCATTCAACTTAATCAACCCCCTCCCATTCTGGAAAATAACCGCATTATCATACTTACGCGCAATCACCTCCCTATTTGCCATATCTATAAACCCAAACTTCCCACTCACCCCAACCGGCGCATACCCCTCATTAAAATTCCCTACCCTGTCATACATAACCGGAATCACCACCTCTCCTTTATCATTCACAAACCCAAACTTATTATCCTGCTTCACCCATGCCAGCCCATCCTTAAATGGCCCTACTTTATCATATTGAGTTCCAATAATCTGCCCCGTCTTCAAATTAGCACGCCCACATTTCTCGCCATTATAAATCAATACACTATGATGACTCACCCCACTTATCATATCATAAGCTGGTTTCAGGACTACCTTCCCCTTACTGTTCACCATCCCATAAAATTCCCCCACCTTAATCCTCGCATATCCATCCTTTTCTGGCTTTACCTCCTCATAAACCGGCGCCACCCATTCCTTTCCCGTACTATCCAGCAATCCCTGCTTCTGTTTCTTACTCACAAAAAAGAATTGCCCCTTCACCCATGCAGAATCATACTTATAAGCAGAATGCTTCCCATTAGCAAAGACAAATCCATACTTCCCTTTTGCCTTCACAGGTGCTGCTCCACCCACGAATTCACCCACTGCCTCATACTGAGCAGGGATCTTTTCATGACCCGCAGCATCATTGAAACCATATTTTCCATCTTTCTGGAATTTCACCAGGGAATCAGCTTGCTGCGCACGAGCGAAAATTGCCGGACACAGGAGTAAAGAGAGGAGGAAATATCGTTTCATAGGAAAAGGATTGTATACCAAAAATAATAAATATCATTGAATTATGCGTAAAAAGGCCTTCGCATGTGCAAAGGCCTTTTCTTTAATGACTATTAAAGCTTTAAAAACATTAAAACTTAAAAAAGATGATAAAATACTAAAACTTTAAAACGTTATAACACTAAAGCTTTAAACCATTAAATCACTAAATCTTTAAACCACTAAACCTTTAAACCTTTAAAATCTTCAAAAAACGCTAAAAACCTAAAAGCATACCAACTCATAATTTAATCTCCGTTCCCAACACCTTCAAAAAAGCAGCAATCCATTGTGGATGCGCCGGCCATGCAGGTGCCGTCACTAAATTCCCATCCGTCACTGCTTCATCTACATTCACAGCAGCATAATGCCCACCGGCAATTGTCACTTCCGGCCCTACTGCCGGATAAGCTGTCAATGTCCTGCCTCTCACCACATCCGCCACTGTCAATATCTGTATACCATGACAAATCGCAGCAATCGGCTTATCTGCATGCGCAAAATGCTTTACCAGTTCTATTACACGTGCATCGAGTCTTAAATATTCTGGTGCTCTTCCACCTGCAATCACCAATGCATCGTATTTATCAGGTTTTACATCCGAAAAAGAAGCATTCAGGATAAAATTGTGACCACGTTTTTCACTATACGTCTGATCACCTTCAAAATCGTGGATGGCGGTGATGACTTTATCCCCTGCCGATTTATCAGGACATACTGCATGTACGTTATGACCAACCATCAGTAACATTTGAAATGGTACCATGGTTTCGTAATCTTCTGCATAGTCTCCGGTGAGGAAAAGGATGTTTTTTTGAGCCATGAGAGAAGGGGGTTTTTAAGGGTGAGATTAAAGATAGTGAATAAATCTTTCTATGCACAACTGCAACTTTTTCCCACCTAAAGCGACTAATAAACAACAAGTAAAATCATTTTTATGGAGACACGTTTTGATGAAGTCATCTTGCTTATAAAACAGGCAAGAAGCAACGCCATCAAGCAAGTTAATATTGAATTGATCAATATTTACTGGCAGGTAGGGGCATATATAAGTAATAAAGTTAAAAATGCTATTTGGGGTAACAAAACAGTAACTGAACTAGCAGATCATATTGAAAAACATCATCCGGATCTGAAAGGCTTCACTCGTAGAAATCTGTACAACATGAAGCTGTTTTACGAGGCCTATACACCGTCATTATCGAATGATAATCAATCTGATATAATTGTGCAGACAGTGTCTGCACAATTTAACCAAACAACTAATCTCACAACAAAATATAAATTGTGCGGTCAGTGACCGCACAATTTATACTCACAACTTTAATACCCCGCATTCTGCCCAAACTCATTACTACTCCTATCAATCTGATCCTGCGGTATCGGCCTTAACACATGCTTCTCCACTATATTCAACCCGCCCTGCGGATTATGCAACCTCACCCTCTCCAACAACTTCCCCGTCCTCACCAAATCAAACCATCCCATCTGCTCCCCTACCAACTCTCTCCCACGCTCATCCAATATAAAATCAATACTCAAATCCCCCTCTCCAATCTTCATCGCCTCCTTATGCACATCCGTCTCCGCATCACTCGGCCCCACCTTCGCAGCACGCACACGCAATGTATTGATATATCCCACCGCCGTCGCATTATCCCCCTTCTTCATATACGCCTCCGCCGCTATCAAATAATCCTCCGCCAACCGATAAGCTATAAATGGCCGCACACCACTCGCCTGATTATCCGGCCGCAACGCATCCGCAAACTTATTCAATGATGGATACAACTTCTCCGTATAATTACGCGGCGGCACATACAAATACTTCTTACCCGCTATCTCCCCATCCGTCACATCTACCCCCGGCATATACACCGAAGTATCCCCCACCTTCAACTTATCTGTAGCAACATTACAGTACCAAACCCTCGTAAAAAACTTCTCATACCGCCCATCATTCACCCGATCCTTATACAACGTATCCAACAAAAACTTCGTCGGTCTAAACCGCTTCCACGGCGTCCCATTCGCCAAATCCCGCTTCATTCCCGACAACACATCATACTGCATCAAAAAGAACCTGCACGCATTATTATCCGACGAATTATACAACGCATCATTCACATACTGCACCGCAAACACCGTCTCATTATTCTTCTCATTCCCCTGCGCCCATACCTGCCCCACATCCGGCAATAACTGAAATCCATACTGTGATATCACCCTTGTCGAATACACCGCCGCACTATCATAATCCGTACCCACCGCCGAAGCAGAAGATGCTCTCGTTAAATACACCCGCGCCAATAAATGCTCCGCCGCCGGCTTCGTTGCCCTCCCCCAATCTGTCTGCGACACCGGCAACACCGCCGCCGCATATTGCAAATCACTGATCACCGATGCATAAACAGCAGCCACCGGATCACGATGCGCCTCCGTCACGATCGAAGTATTCTCTTTCAAATTCAACGGCACATCACCAAACAACTGCAACAATATAAAATAATAATTCGCCCTGCAAAACCGCGCCTGCGCCACTCCCGATAGCTTAACTGCCGAATCAAGTCCCGGTATCGCATCCGCCCTCGTCGTCACCACATTACACACATTGATCGCCTGATAAAACCCATTCCAGATTTCCTTCAAATGCGCATAACTGGGATTCAACTGCGACGTATACTGATTCACAAACTTAAAATCCCCATCCGACCCATTCGTATACGTATCCGTTCCAAACACACTCACCGTCATCCCCCGCTCTGTACTATAAAAATTTCTCAAACCCGCATAACTACCACTCACCGCCGTCGAAAACCCTCCCGGCGTATTATAAAAATCATCCGTCACATTCGTCACCACATCCTCATCCAACATCTTATTACACGATACCACCACTATGAATATTAAGAATAAGTACTTTTTCATGATCAAAATAATTTAAGAATTTAAAACGTTGCGTTTACTCCAAATTGCAACATCCACGTTGCCGGCGCATCTATGCCAATCAAATTCACATCTTCCGGATCTATCCCTTTCCACTTCTGCCTGTATGGCGCCACTATCAACGGCTGCTTCAAATCCAATGAAAATCTTAACGACTCCATCTGCCACCGATCCATCACCTTCTTCGGCAACGCATACCCCAATCCTATATTTCTGATCTTGAAATAAGATCCATCAAAATAACTCAACGTATTATAGTTATTAGGCCGCTCCTGGTTTGAGTTCGGACGTGGAAATTCATTCGATGGATGCGCAGGCGTAAAGTAATTCACATCCAGGTTATTATACCTTCCAAACAACGTATTATAGGTCGCATAAAAATCACTCTTGACCATACTCCCCATTCTCGCAAATGCTACTATCGACAAATCAAATCCTTTATAACTAAACCGCTGCGTCATACCACCAGACCACTTCGGCTGCGATGATCCTAAGATCACCCTATCCTTATCATTCAATATCTTATCATTATTTACATCGGCCAACTGTATCTCACCCTGATGCTGTGTATACACCTGCGCCGCAGCTTCCGTCTGCCAGATA
>Ga0316604_10002675_pt1 | contig 13269 bp, 10 predicted proteins | sample OWC_soil_day20_C_FD_207650 | JGI IMG/M metagenome (GOLD analysis project Ga0316604, IMG submission 207650) | Wetland soil microbial communities from Old Woman Creek delta, Ohio, United States - OWC_soil_day20_CT | ecosystem: Environmental > Terrestrial > Soil > Wetlands | place: USA: Ohio... | reverse complement strand
TATATTTGATAGAGCCTACAACAGTTTCAAGATGTTGTATAAGATTCATCAGATAGAAGCATTCTTTGTTGTTAGAGCCAAGAAGAATCTGCAATACAAATCCATCAAATGGAAACGTAGATTACCTAAAAACGTGCTTTCTGATGTGATGATCGAATTGACTGGATTTTATCCAAGTCAATACTATCCAGATACACTTCGTTTGGTAAGATACTGGGATGAAGAACAAGAACGTGAGTTCGCATTCTTAACCAATACAATGCATATTTCTGCACTTCAAGTTGCCGATCTTTACAAAAATCGCTGGCAAGTTGAATTGTTTTTCAAGTGGCTGAAACAGCATCTTAAAATAAAGAAATTCTGGGGCACATCAGAGAATGCAGTTCGGATTCAAATCTATGCAGCTATATGTACTTACTGTCTGGTTGCAATTGTTCAAAAAGACATGCAACTCGATAGAAGCACCTACGAGGTGTTGCAGATCCTGAGTATATCATTAACTGATAAAACTCATCTTCGAGACCTCTTCGACAGAACTAAATTTCAAAATGACAAAGATCGTTTTAGGCTTAATGAGCCAAATTTATTTGATTTTTAATACCGCCCCAATTTTAATGGGACACTAGTGTAATTATCCATGAAACAAACATATACTACTATCGATTACGAATGGCTGACAAGACCAATTGACAACATTTATACACGCCAAACAAAAAACTAAATATCATGAGTCTTCAATCAATCATCGAAATCGGACATAAGATCCGAAATCAGTTAAGCAAGGAAGAAAGCTTACAATATCATAGATTTGTAAAACGAGCGCCTGAATATAGTGATAAACAACCTTACTCTTATTATCAAATAGATGTGAGTGATAGTTTTGAAATTGACTATAGCAGTTTGAAGGAAGTCTTTGATATGAATATTATCAAAGCTCAATATTTCTATCTGAAATATAAAACCGGAGAGGCAGATTCATTAGTCAAGTACATGTTTGGTGACATTGCATATCCTGAGTTTTTTAGGCCTGACGATCCTGCAAATGGAGCAGCAGCATTCAGAATAAATTCATTTCTACGAGGGAAGGAAGATGCCTCAAAAATAGCAAATGAGAAACTAAAAGCGTTCAGAGAAAGTATTGAAAGATCATTGGAATCTCTACTGTATCTATTTAGGGAAAAAGAGTATTGCTATATTCATTTCAATTTCAAGGGTAAATCTTGGTATGAATTAGATGTATTCAATGACATTGAAAATTCTATTGTTGCAAATTTCATCAAAGAAGAAGGCGGATTTATTAGCTTAAAAGCATTTTTAACCCGTACACTCGTTGAATCTGATAGTAGATTACCTAATTTCGAAAGCACAAATACATATAAAACAAAAGCTTTTAAAGATTTAGAAGAGGTAAAAGATTTGTTATACGGATTGGACTTTCAACAAAAGAGTAAAGTCAATGCGGGTAAGGATATTATGATTAATATGCTTCCAAAAGGCAATATATCAGCAAATGGGGTAATTACCTATTTTGAAAAGAAATCGAATTACGATTATAAGAATCAAAAACCAGACGATTTAGATCCTTTTGCTGAACCATTTGACAATCCGGAGATTGATGGAATTGAAAAGTATGACATTATTTTCTCCAAACGATCAAAACCAATTGGCATTGACCTTTTAGAAATAACAGATATAGAACAAAATTTACTATCACGGGTAATGAACAATATTCAAATTGCAAAAAAGAAAGTCAATTATGGGTTTACGTTAGATTTTGCAATTAAAGTATTGCTTGACGAAAAGAAATACAACAGCCATCTACTTAAAATTCTTCCTTTAATTTACAAAGACAGTTATTACTCTGATGATATACTTTTACCCGCATTGATAGAGAAAACAGAATATGCAATTCGCAATGGCGATGGAAAGAAAAATTATTTCAGTGGATTAAAACAACACTTTTATTTTTTGACAGAACTTCAAATTAATGATACCATTATGGAAATAAAACAATCGAAAAGCTATTTACTGGGAACAAAACTCGGAGTAATGTCCAAGCCTGTATCCATGTGTATTAAGTCTTTTGAAAAGGCTTATGTTGGAAATTTATCACGACGAATTGCAAGTCTGAATGATGTGGTAGAATTTGCGAATTACCTGAATGAAAAACTCATGATACACCAAAAAGGATATCCGAGTGTAAAAGAAGCTTCACGCGAATTAACCGCCCTATTCGACTTCTTCCCGAAAGAAGAAAAGTACAACAAAAACTATTGCGCGTTAGGCTTCTTTGAAACCTATTATACTTACTTCAGAGAAGAATCAACAAACGAAATGGAAGAGAATTCTACTGAAAATCAATAACAATAAAAACACTACTATTATGTCAACAATCCAGGAAAAATCGGAAATTATTTTTTTGTATGAAAGTAAATACTCTATGCCAAATGGTGATCCATTTACAGGAGAACAACGTTATGACGAAGAGACAAAAAAAATACTGATAAGCGATGTCAGAATCAAACGATTTATTCGTGATTATCTACATAACATTGGAGAAACAATTTATGTGATTAATGATAAAGAACAGGCTGAAGGAAATGAAGCTGGTTCGGCAGCCCGAATCAAGAGTTTGAGAAAAAAATTTGAAACTGACTTAAAAAATGCGGGTATCAAAAAAGACGATGGTCTATTTTTACTTACTAAATGTATTGACGTTCGCCTGTTTGGTGGAATCTCGGCAGAAAAAGGTTCTGCCGTAAATCTTACAGGCCCTGTACAATTTGCATTACTAAACCCATCATTAAACGCTGTTGATTTAAGAATGCACCAAAATACCTCTGTTTTTTCTTCTGATGTGAGCAAGTCAGCTGGAGCAATCGGAACAACATCTTTAGTTCCGTATTCTATTAATCAAATACACGGCTGGATTAATCCATTTGCTGCTGAATTATCAAAGCTTGAGGATAAAGATGTAAAAACAATGTTCAAAGCATTGTGGAATAGTATAAATAATGCCAATACTCGCAGTAAATCCAATCAAAGTTCGCTTTTGTTACTACAATTGGTTTATCAGAATAAAACAGACAAGGTATATGGAACAGACAAACTGATTTCCTATACATCAGACAAACGCGATGAGCAATTCAGAGACATAGCTGATTTTGAGCTTAATTTTGAAGCTCTCAAAGAGGCTGCCACATCTCCTAAAATTAAGGAAGTAAGATATTACACTGAATCAAAAACTATTGCCGATAAACTCAAAGAAATAGGAGGCAATCTTACCGAACTAAGTTTTGAATGATTATGGATGCCATAATTATAAATATCTCGGGAAATTGGGGGCATTTCAAAAAAGTGGATACAAATAATAATCCGCTCACACACGATTTCATTACAAAAACAGCTTTAATAGGATTAATTGGAGCTATAAATGGTATTGAAAGATCTGGAATGAAAAATTTGTTCCCTGAACTATCAGAAGATATATTGTATAGTGTAGCTCTGAACAAACACGTAAAAAAAGAGAGTTGGGGGTTTACCTTGCGAAGCGTAAAAGTGAATACAGAGAAAGCTCCCTGGCAATTTGAATTTCTTAAATCCCCTGACTTTACAGTTGTAATTGCGCTAAAAAATGATAGAAGCAAAAAAATATTTGATGATTTTGCTTTGAATGTTCAGAATGGTTATGCTTGCTACAATCCTACATTAGGTTTAGCGAATTGTCCCGCTGATATTTCTTTTGTTTCATTGGCAACTACTTCTGAAAGAAAATCGGGAGCATTCGAGACAAAGGGATTTATATCCAAAAATCATCAAATCGATATTACTAAAAGCTTTGATTTCAGAATTGGATTTGAGAAAGTTCCAACTTATCAGGATAATGATTTTTGGAATGACCCTGAGAAATATGCTGAGGTAGCCTATTGCAGTCCCGGAAGTACCTTTAGGGTAAAGATGGGCGATTATTACAATATTTCATCAAACAATGAAAAGAGTCAATGGTATCTGATTTAGCGAAGATCAAATCACATCCCGAAAAACTGTTACAAGTTCACATTGAAGGTGTGATAAATAAGTCGAACAACAGAACGGCAAGCTTACTAGCTAAGTATGCCGCATTGTTTCATGATTTAGGAAAAATCAATCCAAACTTTCAGGCAAAACTAGAAGGTATTAAGAGTGCTGGATATTCCCAGCACTCTTATATCTCTGCCTTTGCATTTCTGAATTGGTATCTAAGGAATAGAGAAACAGCAAATCGGATATTCCAGATAGAGGGCAATGATATTTCTGTTTTAAAATTGATTACTGCAATCATTTTACATCATCATGGTAATTTACCCAACATGGATGAAAATATATCATCACAAGCATTTGATGATATGATAAAATGCATGGAAAGAGATTCGGAAAAATTTCCAATATCAGAATATCTGTCTTCAATATTAAATTTTGAACATATTCCTTTCGATATGGCCATAAAATCATGGTATAAAAACGAGATTTCCAATATTGATTTAGGCAGAAATGGGAAAGAGTTTGAAATCAAGAACTGGCAGAAGAATGCTCTTGATTATTTTATGGAAACACAATTTGCATTTGCGTCTGTTATTGAATCAGATAAACGAGATGCCGGAGATAATAACAAATTCAATTATTCAGATTTATTGGATTCAAATTGTATTCAGTTACAAGAATCATTAAAGAGATTATTTGATGATTTGTCACAAAGGAAATCGCTAAGTAAGTTAAATCAAGTTCGTACTGAAATCAGACAAGAAGCCGTAAAAAACATTTGTGAATTACTGGAATCAGATCAGCGTGTCTTTACTCTGACAGCACCAACGGGAGCGGGAAAAACATTTACATTGCTGGATGTCGCCAAAGAGATACAACGAAAGAAAGGTAAATTGGGAATCATTTTCGCATTACCATTCTTATCAATCACAGAACAGGTAGAAGATATCATTACAAAGACATTAAAAGTTGACGTTCTTTCTGTAAACTCAAAATCTCAGAATGAAAGAATCGAAAAGGCTCAACAAGAATACGAAACGGAACAAAATACTGAAAATCTAAAAGCTCTGATAGTTGAAAATTTTATTGAGAATACGTTCGATCATCCTCTGATTATTACAACATTTGTTCAATTATTTGAGACTCTATTAAGTAATAGGAACTCAACATTACTAAAGCTCCCTAATTTTGCCAATAGAATTTTTTTGATTGACGAAGTTCAGGCATTGCCTCCAAGACTTTACATATTTTTCTCTGCGTGGTTGGATGCGTTTTGTAAGCGGTTTAATGCATATGCGATATTATCCACGGCAACAATGCCTGACTTAAGAATACCAAACAAAGAAGAATTGAGAAACAACGCTAACTTTGAAAAAATCAACCCGCAAAATCTATTCAGAGACTATGTTTGTCCAACCGATTTATTAAGCCCGATAAAATATTTCAATAATGACGTATTCAATAGATATATTGTAAATGTAATTGATACTAGTCAAACAATAGAAAGCTTAAGAGATAAGATATTAAATGAAGAAAGTTCTGTTTTGATTATTCTTAATACGATTCAGGATACAAAAGACTTATTTAATGCTTTATCAGACAACGGAAATGTTCATTTACTAAATACTCATTTTACACCTGAAGACAGATTAAAGAAAATAGAATCCATCAAGGTTACATTAGGACAAGGAAAAGAAAAAGTAATACTAATATCAACCCAGTTAATAGAGGCTGGAGTTGATATTGATTTTCCTGTCGTCTATCGTGATTTATGTCCATTGCCAAGTCTTATTCAAAGTGCAGGGAGATGCAATAGAAATAAAACAGTTGACCAGGGAAATGTCTATTTATTTCAATTGATAAATCAGAAAGGTAAATTCAGTTCTGAATTAATATATCGGAATGACGGTAAGTTATTTCTAGAATTTATACAACAAAACATATCAGGTGTAATACAAGAGAAAGAACTCTTCAATGTACAAAAGAACTTTTTCAATTCAATAGCGCAAAATCTCGAAATTGGTGCATATCCCGAAGCAAAGATGAATTTGATTGAGGAAATTAACAAAGCACAGTTTGACAACATAGGCAAGTTTCAACTCATAAACAACAATACTTTTGGTACTCAATATCGATTTTATATTCCAAATGACGATGAAGATAATGAGTTTGAAAAGCTAGCTGAATTGATTGCATCCATTTCGAAAGAGAGCTATAGTGAAACAGTGAAATCACAAATAGATATTAATTCACAACTTAAGAGAATGAGTATGAGAATTATCTCTGTGAGATTAAAAAGCAAAACAGATATTCCCCCATTAGGCTATCCAAATGCAGTTTGTGGTTTACTGAAATCAAAAATCTCTAATTACAATTCTATATCTGGATTCCATTTAAATACAGAAGATTTATTTTTATAGTTTCCCATGGCACAACAGAAGACACCGCTGCAAACGGGCAAATACTACCATATTTACAATCGTGGTATCGATAGTTGCAACATTTTTCGCGACATCGAAAACTACGAATATTTTCTGGGTCTTTACAGTAAATATATTTCGCCCGTTACCAATACGCTGGCCTGGGTATTGATGAAAAACCATTTTCATCTGTTGGTGCAGGTACTACCGCCCGACCGGTGGGGAAATTTAGACCCCGATTTACACCCCGAAGGTTTTAAAAACCTTCGGGGTGTGGGGAACAACCTTCGGGGTCTCGAAAACCCGGAACAACGGATCAACCAACAATTTTCCAATCTGTTTAACGCCTACACCAAGGCCTTCAACAAACGGTACCGCCGCACGGGTAGCCTGTTCGAACATTCATTTCGAAGAAAAGAGGTCGACACCGTGGAATACCTGAAACGGGTGATTGTCTATATCCACTACAACCCTGTTAAACATGGTTTTTGTGAAACGCCATCGGGTTATCCCTGGAGTTCGTACAACACGTGCGTATCCATAAAACCGACCCGGATGGAGCGCGAAACGGTAATCGGATGGTTTGGCAGCACCACCGAGTTTATCCGCCGCCACAACGGAAAGCTGGAAACCGACGATATTGAACAATGGCTCGAACTGGAAAACTAATTCACACCCCGATGGTTTTTGAAACCTTCGGGGTGTCAAAAACCTTTTATATTTATGAACAAGAATCCAAATGAACTATTGACCGAAGTATTCGATATACTTCATGAAATACGCAACGACGAAGATAAGTTATTGCGACTTCTCGATTTTCTAAAAAACGGAGGCCTCGAAGAACCGGAACCTTTTGAAAACGGTTTATACCACGATGATGGCACCAAAATTAACGAGAGTACGATACCAGTACCCAATATGTGTCTGGTGTGCAAAAGCCATTATTCTGACGATTGGGATGAAAATATTTTGTGTAAGTTGAACCGGGCAGATCAGGCAGATAATATCGATAATTTTAAGTGTGGCGCGTTTGAAAAGACTCCGGAATAATCTCTATCTTCGGTTCACTAAATCGCACATCACTACATAAATAATTCCTCAATCTTATGACCGGAACTCATTTCAATTACTACTATGTGTGCCCCCGCAAGCTTTGGTTGTTTGCCAACGGCATCAATATGGAATACACCAGCGATCTGGTTGCCGAAGGGAAGCTGATACACGAAAAATCGTATCCGCAACGACCGGAGCGGTACGAAGAGTTGGAAATAGACGGTATTAAACTCGATTTTTACGATGCCCGCAACCGGGTAATTCATGAAATAAAGAAGTCGAACAAAGTAGAGGAGGCACACCGCTGGCAGCTGAAATATTATATTCACGTGCTGGAGCGCAACGGTGTGGAGGGCGTAAGCGGAATACTGGAATACCCTACCCTGCGCCAAACCGAAAAGGTGGAACTGACCGACGATGATCGCACAACAATTGCAACGATAGAACAAAAGATAGAACAATTGCTGGCATCCGATACCTGTCCGCCCTGCATCCACTCCAAAATATGCCGGAAGTGCAGTTATTACGATTTTTGTTACGTGGAAGAATAATTAACACACCACACCTCGAAGGTTTTTAAAACCTTCGAGGTGTAAGATACCAAAACCTTCGGGGTATAAAAACCCAAAAACATGAAAAAGACCTACTACCTTTTTAATCCCGGGCACTTGGAACGGAAGGATAATACCCTTAAATTTACGCCGGTGGAAGAAGATGGCAACGGCATCGAACGCGATGGTCAACCCCGCTATCTTCCGGTAGAAAATATCAGCGATATGTATGTATTCGGTTCGCTGTCGGCCAAGAGTTCGTTGTACAATTTTCTGGGTCAAAACGACATTGCCGTGCATTTTTTCGACTATTACGAAAACTATACCGGATCGTTTATGCCCAAAGACTCGTTGCTGTCGGGGCGCATGTTGCTGGCACAAACCAGCCATTATCAGGACAAGAAGAAACGGATAGCCATTGCCCGTAAGTTTATCGATGGCGCTGCCTACAACATGGTGAAGAACCTTCGCTATTACGACAAACGGGGGCGCGATCTGGAACCGCTGATTGCAACCATCGAAGGGTATGCCGGCTCTATTGCCAACTGCAATGCGGTGGACGAGCTGATGGGCATCGAAGGAAATATCCGGCAAACCTATTACGATGCTTTCGAGCTTATCATCAACGATTTTTCGATGGGTAACCGGACAAAACAACCACCGGGCAACGAGGTAAACGCGCTGATATCGTTCGGCAATATGATGTGCTATAGCCAGTGTTTACGAGCCATTCATCAAACACAGCTCAACCCAACGATCAGTTATCTGCACACGCCGGGCGAACGACGTTACTCGCTGGCTTTAGATGTTGCTGAAATCTTCAAACCGATATTAGTCGACCGTGTGATTTTTAAGGTATTGAACAAAAAAGAGCTTCAGGAGAAACATTTCGACAAAAAGCTCAACAAATGCCTGTTGAACGAATCGGGCAAAAAGATCTTTGTAAAGGCTTTTGAAGAACGACTGACCGAAACGATTCAGCACCGTACCCTTAATCGCAGCGTGAGTTACAAGCATCTGATGAAACTGGAGTGCTACAAACTGAGCAAACATCTGCTCGAAATGGAAGAGTATAAACCATTTAAAATGTGGTGGTAAGATTGAAGGATTGAAGGATTGAGGGATTGAGGGAACGAGGGAACGAGTAAGAACAGATTATTCACATTATACGACTTTTATGACGACCAACATTGAATTTAAGACTCGGATGAATGCGCGTTTGAAGATGTTTGCACTGCGTATAATCAAATTGTTTCAATCGCTTCCTAAAACAGATGAAGCCAGAATAATAGGGAAACAACTGCTTCGGTCAGGCACTTCAGTTGCGGCCAATTACAGAGCTGCATGTCGTGCCCGTTCGGGAAAAGAATTTTATAGCAAACTCTCCATCGTTGTAGAAGAAGCAGACCAAGCACTCTTCTGGATGGAGTTACTTACCGATGCTGAAATAGTACCTTTGTCACGCATGGCTGAGTTGATAGCGGAAACCGAAGAGATTCTAAAAATAATGGCCACGGCCAGAAAAAACACCAAAATTAATTAACTCAATCCTTCAATCCCTCGATATTGTATGTACATCATTCTGGTCTACGATTGTGGCGAAAAGCGGGTTGGCAAGATGCTTAAGCTTTGCCGAAAGTATCTCAACTGGATACAAAATAGCGTTTTCGAAGGAGAAATTACGGAAGTAAAACTCAAGGAGCTCAAATTAAGAGCGGAAGAAATCATGGAAAAAGCAGAAGACAGCCTGATTATTTTCTCCAGTCGCGATGAAAAATGGCTCGACAAAGAGATCATTGGAAAAGAGCGCAGTAGCACGGATAATTTTTTATAGCAGGTTGTCGGTCGGTATAATTTCAGGGTTACAGCAAGTCGAAATCCCTTCAAACAAAACGGGGCTCGATCTTTGACATTATGAAAATCAATTCATTAACTATATATTGTCGATGTACGGCAGTTTTCATACTATTGTACATCGACAACTTTTCGCAAAGAAAATTGTAACTTTGCAAAAATTATCACGCTGAAAATCAGCTATTTTTTTAAGCCGTCGTAACGGCTTCCAATCAGACTAATGTAGAATTGAAATCTTTTTCTTTTTCCTGTTTTTCTTGATTTTCAAGCTTCCAATCAGACTAATGTAGAATTGAAATACGTTTCCACGTTATACATCATCTGTTGCGGTGCAGCCTTCCAATCAGACTAATGTAGAATTGAAATTGTTAACTGATCCGGTTGCACCGGTGTAGGGAACACTTCCAATCAGACTAATGTAGAATTGAAATCCAACATTCGGAGACTTTGAAAACTCCAAAATAGCTTCCAATCAGACTAATGTAGAATTGAAATAGATAATCAACCTCTACGGCCCCGTATTTTGAACCTTCCAATCAGACTAATGTAGAATTGAAATTGGATTATTCATACAATGACCTCCGGCTATTGTAACTTCCAATCAGACTAATGTAGAATTGAAATTGGAGACCCCACGCTCAAATACGGATGTCGATCTCTTCCAATCAGACTAATGTAGAATTGAAATTTATCAGTAACGAAGCCCTTTTCTGCTTCGACGAACTTCCAATCAGACTAATGTAGAATTGAAATTATACATCTTGCTTTGCATATCCGGCTTCAATAATCTTCCAATCAGACTAATGTAGAATTGAAATATAAAAAGGACAATTTTACGACATAAAAAAAGCACCCTTCCAATCAGACTAATGTAGAATTGAAATTATTGTTTGTTGTTGGCGCCAACGCGGTATATGCGTCTTCCAATCAGACTAATGTAGAATTGAAATTAACCAATCGGATATGTCAATGTATTGCCTTCACTATCTTCCAATCAGACTAATGTAGAATTGAAATCGTCTCCCGGACGCTTTTACTACGGGTTTCCATCATACCTTCCAATCAGACTAATGTAGAATTGAAATATGGATTCTATTCGGCTCTTGATGACAATATACATTCTTCCAATCAGACTAATGTAGAATTGAAATCCGTCAGTGCCGGACGGCTGATAAGCCCACGCACACTTCCAATCAGACTAATGTAGAATTGAAATTCCATTGATGGCCTTAGCGATGTACAGAGGCAGCGTGCTTCCAATCAGACTAATGTAGAATTGAAATTTAGTAGTATACTTTAAGTCCGTTGAAACGAACAATCTTCCAATCAGACTAATGTAGAATTGAAATCAATGTATAGCTCACCTGACGATAATTTGTAGCGCACTTCCAATCAGACTAATGTAGAATTGAAATAACCTTATCGCCTTTTGCAAGCCATTGACTGATAGTTCTTCCAATCAGACTAATGTAGAATTGAAATCTGATTTCCATTTGAATGCCATAATTGATTAAAACTTCCAATCAGACTAATGTAGAATTGAAATAATATAAAATATTTGTACCTGTCGCATCCAATCTCTTCCAATCAGACTAATGTAGAATTGAAATTCGTTCGCAGTCTGCCTTAAATCTTTCGTTATCTGGCTTCCAATCAGACTAATGTAGAATTGAAATCCAAGAAACAATAAAAGGCTGCCCATAACATACACTTCCAATCAGACTAATGTAGAATTGAAATTTTGAATCAATATCGGCAAGTATGCTGCCGATGGCTTCCAATCAGACTAATGTAGAATTGAAATAAATGTTGCTCCCATACCCATCTATGCTTCAAAACCTTCCAATCAGACTAATGTAGAATTGAAATTCATTACCGGATTGGGGATGCCATCGAGCCAACACTTCCAATCAGACTAATGTAGAATTGAAATTCCACCAATGCCGATCGTGTTCTTCTTTATCAAGACTTCCAATCAGACTAATGTAGAATTGAAATAGTACTAAGAACAACAACGGCTTACTTATTGAACGAGCTTCCAATCAGACTAATGTAGAATTGAAATTGCTTCAGGATCAAATGCAAAATATGATAGCATTCTTCCAATCAGACTAATGTAGAATTGAAATTTGATTCGGTTCGCGGGATTTCCTTATCATATGGACTTCCAATCAGACTAATGTAGAATTGAAATAACGAAAAGTGGGTTGCTCCGTCTACCGCTGAGGTCTTCCAATCAGACTAATGTAGAATTGAAATATCGGTAGGTTTATTACCCTGTTCTATTTTTATGTCTTCCAATCAGACTAATGTAGAATTGAAATTTCGTTTATCTGATCCTGATTTTGCTTTTTGCGTCTTCCAATCAGACTAATGTAGAATTGAAATAAAGAACTTATTGCATCTATAGCACGCAGTCAGGTCCTTCCAATCAGACTAATGTAGAATTGAAATTTGTAAAACCAACGGCATAAGTCGCAAAAACCACCTTCCAATCAGACTAATGTAGAATTGAAATATCCATATTCCCGGTTTTTTTGTTGACCTCATACGCAACTTCCAATCAGACTAATGTAGAATTGAAATCTGGCTGGCGCGCGGCCGGAGGCACGACGGCCTAGCTTCCAATCAGACTAATGTAGAATTGAAATAGATATCTATTGCGGTTCAGAGAAATTCGCACAGGCTTCCAATCAGACTAATGTAGAATTGAAATAAACGTAGGTAATCAAAAACAACACGTTTGTTGCCTTCCAATCAGACTAATGTAGAATTGAAATTACGATTTAAGCCTTTTTTCGACGTTTTTATAAGACTTCCAATCAGACTAATGTAGAATTGAAATAATTGAAACCTTAAGATACTGATTGTGTGTTCCATCTTCCAATCAGACTAATGTAGAATTGAAATGTATATTCTTCCGCGACTTACGTTTAACCCATTTCCAACTTCCAATCAGACTAATGTAGAATTGAAATTCTACTACTCCCCCGAATTGCTGTCCTGGTACTGAACTTCCAATCAGACTAATGTAGAATTGAAATATAAAACGTCCTGTCTGTAATATTCCCAATCGTCCTTCCAATCAGACTAATGTAGAATTGAAATTCGGATATCTATGACAAGCTATGACGAATACAGACTTCCAATCAGACTAATGTAGAATTGAAATATTCCTGGACTTGTTAGTATTATGCTTTCGTAGCCTGCTTCCAATCAAACTAATGTAGAATTGAAATAATTCACATCGTAATCTGGCAACTTGCTTTTCAGGATGCTTCCAATCAGACTAATGTAGAATTGAAATGTTCTTTTCCGTTATAGTAGTCGAAAGTATATCCCTTCCAATCAGACTAATGTAGAATTGAAAT
>Ga0316604_10002674_pt1 | contig 13281 bp, 15 predicted proteins | sample OWC_soil_day20_C_FD_207650 | JGI IMG/M metagenome (GOLD analysis project Ga0316604, IMG submission 207650) | Wetland soil microbial communities from Old Woman Creek delta, Ohio, United States - OWC_soil_day20_CT | ecosystem: Environmental > Terrestrial > Soil > Wetlands | place: USA: Ohio... | reverse complement strand
ACGGTTTTATACTCCATCATGTACTATTTACAGTTAATTTAACAACCAAAGGGAATCATAACACAATCATACAAAATATTGCCCGTACCTGTATTTATACAATTGTTTTGGGCGGTTTTCCGCTTATTCGGTATAGTTAAATTAAAAAGCGGTATCATCTGGGTATCATTTGTATTTTTGATACCGCTCCCAGCAATCAGTCACCGCCACGCCGGAACCCCCGCCCGTTAGAAAGTTATCATATTAGAATTAGTAATAAAACTCCCCTTATATATACCCCTATATACACACACTTTTAATATAAAATATAAAAATCTAACTAAAATACCAGAAGCGTAGGCGTGACATGGGCTTGCAGGGGTTAGAAAAATCTAACTGGCGAAAATAAATCTAACTAAAAACCGCACCAATGAGGCGCGGTTTTTCTTTTGTTTGCTGGGAACACCCCACGCGTTACTCATTATATATCCTTAGACCTTCCGCATTAAGTTCAATCCCCATAAACCTAGCATTCAACAGTTGTTTACTGTCCGGCTTTAAATACGCTATATCTTCACGATCATCAAGAAATTTGGTTAGCTTGGCCTTGGTTTTAGGGTATACGTTGTTACGGCATGACCATCTAACATAGCTGTTATATAACGGAGTACGTTCAACAATGGAATCTTGGTCTACTGTGCAGCAGTCCTGTAGGAAAATCCCCATTGGCTCTGGCTCGCTGGCGGCGTCTTGGTCGATTAAATCATAGTAATACTGTCTGAGCTTTGACAATTCTTCGTTGACCCGCTGCTTTCTATTGGTGGGCGTTTCGTGCCAGCTAAGGGCACGAACATTGGTGGCAATGGTGTCGACTCGCGTTAATTGATTTGGTAGTTCGTATTTACCGGTTTTACGGATTGACTTAATGACGGTCCGGAGCCATCGTCTAAAATTACGTCCGTTTTCTGTTTGGGACAACATGGTTACTTCATAAATACCATCTTCAGTAAATAAAATTCGTTCGCGGGAAACATCTCTATCACCTTCAACCTGTGACAGATTGTCACGAGTTGAAAACTCTTTATCACGCAAATACTCGTTACGAGACATTATTTGTCTAACTCCGCTTGTATCTGCATATCCTAAAACCTGGGATAATTGATCAATTGTCATAAAATATTCGTCGTTATTGTTGCTATAAACATCACATGCAACTTCACCGAATTTATCAGATTTTACAATCTGTAATTTACCCATAAAGTAAGCCCTCCGTTAATTTATTACTTTTAAATATTTTGGCATTTTCTTCTTAACATTAAAACTCTTTCCTGTATCATTATTTATCATAACCTTTTTGCCGTTATTGCCAGTTATTTCAGTATATGTAGTTATATGCTTTCCTTGTGATTCCGCAAAATCGATAAATTCTTCAGCTAAGCTTTTCTTCCCTTCCATTTTGCGCATCTTGCTTAACAAACACCACTCTTTCACGCAAAACTCTCTTGTGTGACAACAATTGTAATCAATTAAAAAATCGTCCACATTGCCACTTATTTTATTATCAATGCCAATATTGTTAATTGCCTGCATTGTTGAAAAGTAATCCTTGGTTCCATACTTAGGTCCGTTATATTCCTTGTTTGCCGGGAATATTTCCATTAATTCGCGCGGGGTAAACGAGGCTATTACGGATTTTACTAGGCAAATAATATTGAAATTAATATCAATATCAACACTAGAATCTTCATCAATACTATTAATATATTTGATACCATAATACACTATCTGTTTACTTCTAACATCGCTATGCGCGTCGATCGCATTATTAACTTTTTCCATAAATATTCGTTGATATATTTTACCGTAATCTGGTTTTGGTTTCTTGTTTCCTTGGATAACCTGCAAATTAATAGCCTCCTATTTGTTTTTGTCTTTACTGTTAACAAACTCTTCCATTCTTTGTCTGAACCACTCAGACAGGTTGATGGCGTTTTTCTTGCACTTTGCCTTAAATTTAGTTTTTAATTTACTAGATACCCGCACCCTGATATATGAATCGTGCTGATCTTGTTCCACAATCCACCTCCTATAACCATAATTAATTATAACATGTTATAACAAATAATGCGATGTTTATTAAAAAAATATGAAAACAAATGAGGACACGGTAAATTGCCGTGTCACTTGAACTACTGACAATCTGTCAGTAGTTCAAAACCACCAACCAGTGACGTCTTGAATATTATTTCACGCGTTGCGTGCCTCACTGCTAGGGGAATGGCCGGCACACGCCATGGTTTTAGATTTATTTCCGCAAAAAACCGCCCACCCGAAGATAGACGGCTCTCCCCGGCTACTGCTGGGGTTCTTTCTTTTAAGCCTACTGAAAACGCAAATAAATATCCAGTAACTGCCCCTGTACTTCCCGAAGCTCTTGCGTATCCATGTCTGTTTTTTTAATAGACGCCGCCAGTTTGGACACTAATTCCTGCAGGTCCATATGGACTATTTCGCGTTCCTGTTTCCGCCGGCGTTCAGATAATTTATCCACGCTTTACCTCTCCCGCTTTTTCCAAACTATTTCATAGCCCAGCACGTCGGCAATACGGAGCACCCGATAAAACGGAATAGTGCCCTCGCGTATCTGCCGGGAAAACGATGCCATGTCTACTGGATGGCCGTATTTCTCGGCTATTCTTTTAGCCGTATCGGTTACATTTGAACCAGCACCGGCAATGCTGCCCTTGATCATATTTTCAACAGTTTCAATTTCTTCGATTGACACAGGTTCTTTTTTTGGCATGTTACCACCTCACTGTCATTATAACATTTATATTTATCTTTGCAAATAAAATATTTAAAGTTAGATAAAAACATCTTGACATTCTATTTAACTTTGAATATAATAAGATTAAAGATAAATAAACGGAGGCGGTAATGATGAAAAAATATGTAGTATATGAAAACGGAAAAGCAATTGGGCAAGTCGATGCTGAAAACATTAAAGAAGCTTTTAGTGTTTGGTGTTCATATGCTGGCCCAGGCAATTACCAAATAGAACTAATCGCAGAGTGAGCCGGGCAACCGGCTTATTTTTCTGCCCAAAATAAAAAAGCCCACCCCCAACCGTTAGGCTGAGAGTGGGCTTTCAAAACATACCCATGAAAGTAAACACACACTTTTTCGTGATTTTGTCAATTAAAACGAATACCGAATCCCGGCATTCGCCTCATCATGCTTAAAATCATACCCGGCAACTACCCCTAAGTATTTGCCGTCCTTCGTGATCCGGCGGCTAACAACACTAACTAATCTTCTTGGTTACATACTCGACAGCCCATTCGCTGCCGGTATCTAAAATAACTAACAACAATTGATAACCAAGTTTCTTCCATACATTACTAGTTGCTGCGATCTTGGCGTTTAATTTAACCTTTAGCGCCGCAATCTTTTCAGTTAGCGTGGTAACTGCTACGGCTGCTACAGCACTAACGATGGTTGAAGTCACCGTGGCTTCTTTTGTCATTGTGATAGTGCCTGTGGTGTCTGAGCCGTCAGTTAACACAACGTCAACACTCGCGCTGGTATAGCCGCTAAGTGTCGCTGTAGCAGTATAAATTCCCGCCGAGAACCCTAAATCGGTATAATTAAAGATTGCCTGACCATTGGAATCGGTTAGTGTCGAAGCGCCACCAAGCGTTACTGTTGCCCCTGCTAATACTGCGGAATCGCTGTCTAAAACTGTAATAGTAATTGTGTTTGCCATTTTAACATTACCCCTTTAAATTTTATTTTTTGATTAATTTAATAACATAGCTTGCAAGTTCGCTTGCCGCTAAAGCCTCACATGCATCCACAACCTTATCCCTGAATGTCACCCACCAGCTTTTCTTTTCTGCCAAATCAACCACCCCATTTCGCGGCCAGGTATGTCAAAGCCGCCGAAACAGTGCTTGTAGCGGCGGCGGTAGGCCATTTCTTTTTCATGAAAGTTATGATTATCTGCCCAATTATGGGCAGGAGTTGTTTGAGTAGTTTGCCGGTAGTCGTTTCTACCTGTTGGAGTATTTCAGTCTCAGTCAAATTCGGATTGTCCGACTGCGCCCGAATGTCTTCAAGGCACATTTGCTCGTATTGCAGACAATATTCCCGAGGTCCATCCGGTAATAGTTTGAGCACCGGACGTACTCTAACCGCATGAGCATAGTTGACCAGCAATGTCTTGTCCACCAAGTTGCATCACCTCCTTGTATAATGCTGCTGGCGACACTTGACCTGCTTCAATGTTTGGCAATATGTCAATGCCAGCGGCCCTTAAAATACGTGTCACAGTCTCTGAGCAATGCATAGATAATTCGTTGTCTGGTATAGAAATATTAAATAGTTCTTTTAAGCCAGTTTCCAGGCAATCAGTATATCCATAGAGTGTACCTAGTAACTCTCTGGCTTTGTCTTCACCAGCGCGCTTATTTGGCACTTCAACTTCAATGAATTTTGCATGTTGGTCATCAATGAATTTATCAGGATTGTGGAGCCACACCCCAGGATAGGGGTCTTGTTCTTCTTTTGCGCCAGTAGATTCGTAAGTACTCCCAAAGAGCATTAAAAAAGCATGGCTAACGTCAACATCTTCGCCATGCGAGAATTTTTCTATAAACTTGTCTAAGTCGGTGTCACCGCCGACAAAGCCGACAACCATTTTGCTCATTAAAATGGCCCCCTAATATAATCTGTAATCCCCCTGGCAATTGACTTGGAAAATTCATCTTGGGTATCAGCATTAGCCAATAGCTGTTCATCGTCTGGGTTACTGATAAATGCCAACTCAACGAGGCAAGACGGCATATCTGTATAGCTAAGTACATATAGGCCGTTAACATGAGGTGTAGCTTTTTTAATGCCTCTATCGGTTGTGTTTAACGAATTCACAACCTGTTCTTGTATGCATGCTGCTAATCTTTTGCCAGCAGTTGAATCGTCACAATACCAGGTTTCAGTTCCTTTTGCACTAGATGTTGCCGCATTACAATGGATACTGATAAATAAATCTGCTCCCCAATTATTGGCAAGGTCAGTACGATAGCTAAGATCATCAGTCTCAGGTTGTTCCTGGTCTGTTCTGGTCAGCATTGTTTCGCAACCTGCCACCTGTAAATATTTTGCTATTAACTTAGATACCGCCAGGGCTACGTCTGATTCTCGCAACCCTGTGTCTTGGTTACAAGCCCCCGGGTCAGGACTACCAGAATGCCCAGGATCAATACAAATTTTATACATATTAATTACCTCCTTTAGGCCAAAATAATTGAACAACAAAACTAACCGCCCCACCGATTATTCCAGCAGTCGCATAAATCCCGTCAATTCGGTGGTGTGCTGACTTAACCGACTGTTTATTTTCAGTAATCTCAATGCTGTGCTGGTTTATCGTGGTCGTGTTCTGCTTGACTGTTTCTGCTGTTGAGTCCTGTTTGGTTTCAATCCTGGCTAGGCGGTCGATTACTTCCTGCTGGAAATCTTTTTCTGGCACTTTATCGCCTCCAAATCGCATAAAATAACCGCTCTCAGCGGCAAGGTTCACGCGGCATATGTAATTTATTCATAAGGTTAATAATTCACAGCGTTAACTTCATCAATCGTTGTTGCTGTCTCAATTATGTTGTACGCCGCTCGGAGTGTTGCCCGTTCGGTTTTAGTTGTCGCATATTCATCTGCGGTTAGTTCACCATCGACAAATTTTAGACACTTATAATCTGTCTCAGCGAGCAATGTTTTAATCTCTGCAAGCTTAGTAGATTTGGTTGCAGTAAGAATTTCTGCATCTGTTTTTATGACTTCCTGCCATTCTGCAATTCCATCACGTACTTGCCAACAATCTATTTGCTCTGACATTGTTGTTATAACGTCCCCTGTTGACTTGTCTATTAGATTATACATTTATAAACCTCCTTATAATTCAGCGTCAGCAAACCCATTAGTACTATTCGTAAAAGCAAATGCAGAAGTTGCAGAGACATTAATATTCAATAATATAAATTCTGTTGAATAAGTACTATTAGTCCATGTACATTGTACTAAATAAGCTGTCCCAAGAGAAATTGACGGTACTGCTCTCATGGTTACTGGCAATCTATAGGAATAACTAAATCCATTTCCTGAATAACCTGCTGCACCCCCGGTAATATAGCCAGACGGTATTATCCAATAGTATCTTTGGCATAAAGCCAATTCAATCCCCAACGGTCTTTTACTGAACTCAGTAGCTACAGAACCCTCTTCCAACTGTACTTGAGCGATATCAAAAGTTCCTGATTGTTGCCCTAATGAGGAAGACTGTGCAGTAAAGTCTGTTCCTGCATCTAACCAGATTCTTACTCCTGTATGGCTATTAATACCTACTGTTTTACCAGATACAGAAGGTATAGCTATTGTAACAGTGTATTTTTTCCATTCTGTGGTTAAAGCTATAAGTATTGTACCTATTGCATTAATAGTTGTACTCCCAGATGTGCCAAAGTTTTGATATAGATCTACAGCGATATTTTTAGCAGAATCAGCTTTTGCATAAAATGATAGTGTTACTGTTTTCGCTGATAAAAACGTGACATTTTCTATTTTTTGTATAAGGGAGCAGTAGTTGCTTGCCCCCGTAACGCTTGTGACTACATGTCTCATAAAGTATGATGGGCTATCAGGAACTTCTGTTTGCCCTATTGTAAAAACCTGCTGAGATGCAGTTTTGGTTGTTCCTGAGTTATTTGAAGACCACCTATCGGCAGAACCATAACCACTTGTAGTTTGAGAAGTTCCTCTCTGCCAAATAGAAAAGTTGCCATTAATTAGGTGATTTCTAAAATCTAAGATATTTGCTCCAACACGACTGTCAATTTCATTTATTGCTGCCTGAACTGTAGTTGATGTAATATTACCAGCAGGAACATTAGTAATTTCACTCGCTGTATACGCTTGCGTAGGGTTAGTACCAGCAGTAACACGGCCTTTTTCATCAACTGTAACGCTGTGATATGTACCCGCCGTAACACCTGAACCAGCTAAAGTAAGTGCAGCATTTGCATCAGCACTGCCGTCAAAAGACATACTGCCAGTTGCGTCACCAGTAAAGCCTAAGGTTTTTGCAGTAGCCAGTTTTGTTGCCTCTGCTGCGGTAGAAGCTGTTGTTGCGGTTATTGCTGCTGTTGCGGTAGCGGCATTTCCTGTTATATCATCATTCCATCTTTGTATATTAATACATCGCCAAATACCACCTCCACCAGAAACAAACTCCAGTACATCGCCAGCAGCTACACTTAGATTAGCTGCACCAGGTAGTAACATTGTAGTTGCATTGTAAGTTATTGTTGTAGCAACCGAAAAACGTAAGAATCTTCGAGCACCCATAACAATTGAGTCAAATGCTGTAATTGGTCCTGTCCCTGCTGTAACAATAATATAGTTACCTGTTGCTGCTCCTATAGTCATTGTAGAAGCTAGAGCCATAGATTGCACAAGTGCCTCATTTAATGCACCAGTTAGTGTTCCACCGCTAAACGGTAGATATTTAGCGTCGCTTGCTGTTTTAGTATACGCATTAACCTGTGCCGCAGTAACTTCGTGAGGATTACTCGTATTCGCAAGATGCGCGGTTACGTCAGCGGGGCTTTCAACGATTCCGTCTTCCTTTAGTGCCCGGAAATTCTCAATTATTTTGGGGCAGGATTCTTTGAGTGTTGTGTCTGCGCCCCAGGATGTAATATCGAACGACATTTTATCACTCCTTTTACATAAAAAAATAAGAGCTTTCGCTCTTTAGATGGTGAAGTCTTTTCCTGTTGTCTCGAGATATTGCATGTAGTAAAACAGTGCTTGCTTATAGACTCTGTTTGCACCGTACTTTTGTATTGCTGCGCCCCATTGTTGATATTTAGTTATTTCCTGTTTTGGAATATTTTGATCTTGAGGGTACATAGGAAATACTTTACCGTGATAAAAGTATTCACCTGTATATTCTGCTGCGCCCTCAGTAATCCACATATTTTTCATGATTCCGCTCTTTCCATATTTAGACAACTGGAATTGGTGTGTTAATTCGTGTGCAATCGATCTCTGAATGTCTTTAAATGTTCTATAATCGTAATAAATTATAATAATAGTATTATCAAAAGCTGCTCCTTCAGAACGCTCTACTAATTGCAAGACTTTTTGATTAGAAAAATTAAACCTCCTTAAAACTTTTTCATATTCATTACGGTTCGTTAAAATAATAATGTTTAAATCATTGCTTAAACTTTCGCCCCTCATTTTAAAAAATAATAAAGATTCTTCAATAGCTTGATTAATCTGTACCCTTTTACATGTGTCTACTGTGTCCGAAAATTCGACAGATATATCAAAAGCGTATGCTGAATTAGTGAAAGACGTAATTAAAAACAAGGTTATTAGTAATTTTTTGTAATTATTCATATTTGTATTTTATTACTATTTAGTATAAATGTAAACATCAACTAATACCCTGTTACGTCAACAATCATAAAATGATAATACGGCTTTACTTTACTCCATGTTACATCTGATGATAAAACAGGACTCCATAACTCTATATAAGATGAATAAAATTTAAAGTCTTCACCTAAGTCACTGTAGCCCTGCGTGGCTTCTATCATTGGTTCCGCCCCTCTGATTACGGCAGTAGATTTTGATGAATCAAAAGTTATAGTATCCACCGTATAACTAGAGCCACTCCATTGACCGCTTGCCATTCCTAGTGGTTTCATAAATTTAGCATTATCTGTAAATACAAGTTCTCCTGATGCATTATAAACCTCAAAGTATGACCCAGATACAAGTGATGGCTTCCCAAATCGATAATATGTTACAGTACTAAACCTAAATCCATTAAAAGAAACATATAATGTTCCATTATTTACAAAAGTATACATCATTATCTGTGGTGTAGTTGTAGGATGTGTTGCAGTAAAAGCAAATACGTCGTCAGTGTCACCACCTACTGCAACATATGCAGACGTATCAGACATATATATGCTGCCCTTACTCTTAAATTGTAAATTTCTAAATTGTTCAGTAATTTGTAATACCCCTGAAGATGTATAAACCTCTAGCCCCGCACTCATTAATAAACACCATATAGAATATTTCTACTTATAGGATAAGCAGTAGACGTAGAAAATTCCCAGTTTAAGGTATTGCCGTCTATCCATATCCTGCAAGGATAATTGGTTGCTATACCTGATTCATCGAAAGTTTGCGGGGAATTATCTCTAACAAAAAACCAAGGTGTCCCCGTAGCAAAATTTGCATCGTTTACTGATCCGCTAGTTGTCCCTGTGCCTACTTCTCCTAAAATTCTTGTAAGCCTGTCTGTCACATCCAACACCAAATTCCCACTAGCATCCCAACATTGCAACCCTTGTGGCATATTACCAAACCCCCATTCTAACCCGAAGTACATTATTAGCATCATATACCTTGATTATATTATCGCTAATCTCTGTCCTCGCTCCTGTAGTAGCCGTCCTAAGTGTCCCAATGGTTGCCGTAATCGCGCTTAGTGAATCAACACTTATTTTAGCTGCTGTCACCGCTCCGGCCTGTATCATCCCGGTAGCTATGACGTTTCCTTCAATCAGAGTATCAGCGGCAATATGCAGCAAACTAGAATTTATGTTTATCGTCTCCGGACAAACGTTAATCAACGAAATTAATTCCGCGCTCTTAGCTCGAAGTTGGATCGCATCGTTTGCTTGCGCTATTGCAGTATAGGAACATTCGTCAACAGATTTACCTAATTCCGTAACAATAGAAGTAACGCTATTTGCCGTCTGGGTAATAGCTGATCCATTGTCTGTATCAGCCTGCCGTAACTCATTAACAGTAGTATTGAAAGTTGTTCCACTTACAAAATCGCCACCAACAATGCTTTCTAATGCGCCTTGTATCTGTGTGTCCATCTTCTCCATACTAAGGCTACCGGCTTCAATTAGCGCGGGATCTATTGTTACTTTAATCGTTTTAATTACAACTGCCGATTTATTTCCGGCACCAAAATAATCAACATAAGCAACCTGTATGTCGTAAATGCCGCCAGTTGAAGAAAATGTATAAGCATTGTTTGTTGAATAATATACCTTTGTCGCAGTACCATCTTCGATATAAACATTTATCCCAATACAGGTAGTTGGCAAATCATCACAGCTTATTACTATACCTTGGAATATATCAGTAATGGTTACGCCAGTCGGTACAATTGGAGCAGGTTTGTTGTATGCATATGTCAGCGGCGTCGAATACTTACCGGATGGATTATGAGCATACAAATATAAAGTACCTGTTCTGCTGGTCAATGATATATTACTTGATGTCGCATTGCCTTGAAATAACATCCCCGACGTTACTCCTGTATTGGTATCAGTTCGCAGTTCGTAAAAATCAATATCTGTGTCGGTATTTTTATTCCAAGATGCATAACACACACTACTAAATGTAAGTACTAACCCTGACGGCGTAACCGGCGTATATGGTTTAATCACGCAAGTATGTGCTATCGCTGGTGCACTTCCGCTGTCAGCAGATTGACCAAAGGTATCAACAGCAACAACTTTAAACGTATATGTTGTGTTAGCGGCACATCCTGGTATAGTTAATTTGTTTATTGCTGTGCCAATATATTTATATACTTCAAGGCTACTAGTATCGTTCCATGTTGCATTTCCTGCGCTATTCCACGTTGTAGGTGCCGACTCGTTCCATGTTATTTTGTCGCTTTTTCTGTAGATGTCACAATGATCGTAAGTACTAATATCGGGCGGTGTAAACGATAAATCTAATTCGTAAATATATGTGCCGTCTCCAACATCATGATAATTTTGAGCAACTTTTAAGGCAGATGCCTGCGGAACATATGCATTGCTTAAAGTATGTTCGTATACAGCTACATCTTCCAGTGATTGTTCTGCCAACTGAAATTTATTATAGGATACAAATTTAAGATATATCTTTTTACCAATGTCAGCCTTTGTGAATGCATATTTGAAGATATAATCAGACAATCGAACAAATTTTGAACCAACGGCGTGGGTAGCAATTGTAGACGAGTCGGCGCCACGAACCAAGTAGCTTAGATTGTAATTATTCACTGCTGTTAATGTCGCCGTTTTATATGCTAGTAGTTCGCCGTCAACCCAACACAGTGTATTTAAGTTTTCTGCATCGGCTTGAGTACCACCAGCAAGTACCCCGCCGCCTAGCAGATTAACGCTAAGTGTATTCGTTGTATCGGGGCTTGTCGCCGATGGTAACACAGCGGTCAACGTGCCATGTTTTGCCGGACCTTTTATTTCGCCTATTTGTGCGTAAGTTTCTCCGTCGTCACTAGCCCAAACATAACAACCGCCCCAATTATCACCGCCACTAACCGCTAACCAGGTTTCAAGTCCGGATGTAGTTATCGAACTTGGAGCGTCAAAAATTGCAGGAGCATTCACATTACCTGGTTCTATGTAATAATTAATGCTTGGCCTATCTGCCTGATGCGCGGTATAAATGCCAGGAGAATACACACCTGTTAATAATGGGGATGCTTCAACCTCAAACCCTTCTTCATCGTCAGCCTCTTCAAAAGTCTCGATTAGCACCGGTTCTTTATTCAATCCTATTACTGGATCAGTGATGGTTACAATATCTCCAGGTTCCAACAAACAATGTGACCAACCGAGTTTAAAACTATAAGTATTTCTAGAGTATACACTCTTTGTAGCAGCAACTTGCGCAGCATAGTTTGCCCTGGTTTTCGTATACAAAAAATCATACGATAGAGTAGACATAGGACGTAATCCGCGCTCGTTAATATCGGCTTGTACCAGATAATCGGTTGTTTCTGATTCATAGCCATTTTCTCGATTTGTGAAGGTTACAATTGCCTGGTTATATGTTTCTGCATTTTTAGTTCTTTTGAAAACTACATGCCTGCCGTCGTCATCAGCAATAAGATCTTCGGTAGTAAGATCATATTTAGGTGTTGTGTCTGGGATATAGGTCTCGTTATTACCTGTTACGGTCTCGTCGCATCGAGGAACGAATTTAATTTTATTCTGACTAGAAAAAACAATAACATTTAAAGCTTCGCACAATGTGTTAATGATTTCATATACTTTACTTTGTTCGTTAAGCTTTAAAGTAACGTACATATCAGTAGCTTTAGCAAACAGCCTAAGCCTAGATAATCCGTCTGCATCGATATTACTGGTTGATAGCCCTGTGCCGTTATATATATTTGTAGCGATATACACAATACCATCAGCAGGATTTATGTCAATGCCATCACCTGTGCTTAAAAGCTGTCCTTTTAGCTCAAACTGGTAATTCTTTGGCGCAGCACTCGAACTTAAATCAACGTATCCAGCCACATAAGCTAAACCGGAATACGGCAATGCCCGTGTTGGGTCTTTGCTCTGCGCATAGCTCCATGGTGATTGTCCGTATTCACCAGTAAACAATGTAAGTCCTGCGCTGGATAGCGTGATTTCGCTATCAGTATCTTCCCATACGCTACCTATTCCGGTTACAGGTCCTTCACTTAATCCAATTATTAGTGCAGCTTTATAACTGTAATCTACTGTAGTTGTCTTACTTTTGCCGCCCTTACCAGTACTTTGAGTGGATTTGTTTGTTATGGTCGTAAAGTTAAAATAATCAATAATATTACCGGATATTTTCGCAGTTCCCAGAATAATAGGTACTATTTCGTCGTAGGTGGCAGAGTTAAGCTGTATCCCGGCAATTTTTTCTGATGATTCGATTGTTGTTTTTTTTGTTTTAAATAATCCAGACATTTACTCTTGCCCCCTTAGGCGGTATACCCCTGCCATCCTGGACTCTCCATTGTTATATAGCAACAATGACTCATTAACGCTTGACATGATTACACCGACACCTATATATGCGTGAATTATCGTCGGCCACTCAACTACAATCCCTGCATGACTCACGCATCTGCCAAATTTAAAAACCGCCACATCCCCTGGTAGGAATGGCGGTTCTGTTTGGTCACAAAACATATTAACAAACGAAAGATATTTTTCCTCTGATTGATGCAAGTGAAAGTCTGCAGGATACCACCCAACATCGGTATGTGGTATGAGTCCACAGTGTTCAAAGACTTCTAACAATAATGTTCCACAATCTACCCCTGCACCTTTGATACGAGCAGCGTTTACATGCGGTGTTAGCATCCAGGTTTTTGCCTCAGCCACTACATTATCCCGCCATGTCATGTCACTGTCTCCGTTA
>Ga0316604_10002673_pt1 | contig 13281 bp, 20 predicted proteins | sample OWC_soil_day20_C_FD_207650 | JGI IMG/M metagenome (GOLD analysis project Ga0316604, IMG submission 207650) | Wetland soil microbial communities from Old Woman Creek delta, Ohio, United States - OWC_soil_day20_CT | ecosystem: Environmental > Terrestrial > Soil > Wetlands | place: USA: Ohio... | reverse complement strand
GTATGTGTGAACGATTCGCCGGCGCTTAATATTGCCGCATTTCTAATGTCCATTTGTTCTGCACTCATTTCAGTATTCACATACAGCGAAGGAACTTTTTGGGTTATCGCTATATCTCGCATCTGGTTCATAGCAAAGGCCGTTTTCCCTTTGCCTGTTTGCGCCGCATATATAATTAACTGCCCGGGTAAATAGCCGCCATTAAGAGCGTAATTAAGGCGCGGGTAACTTGTGCTAATGCCGCCGTTTGACTTTTTATCCATGCGCTCAGACACCGTGTTCAGTATTCGCTCTGCCATCTGCTGAGGCGTGATGATTTCATCAACTTTCCCCGTACTGGCTTTATAAATTAATTTCTCAAAACTCTTTACAACTTCGCCCGGGTCTTCTTGGTCTTCCATCCGGTGTATAGCAGCCTGGGCCACCATGACGATCTGCCGGGAAACATACAACTTCTGCAATCGGTCTATGTAGTAGCTGAAACTTGCCGGACTGTAAAAGGCATCTTTCAACAGCAGCCAGCTTGTGCCGCAATGCTTAACTATGTCCTTTAGTTCAATTGCCACCGTTACCGGATTTACCGTTTTATTTTCCTCATACATTTTCTTCACGCCGTAAAACACTTCCCGGCAAAAATCCTGTGAAAAATGGTCAGGGTTAACATCGTATATTCCCGACTCCAAACACGCTTTGTCGCCGATCATGCAAGCCAACACTTGCCGTTCAATCTCTAAATCCATCATGCTAGTGGTAACTCCTCTCCTACTGCCTTTCTTTGTTTTGTGAATGGTACTACATTGCTTTTAATCGTCATTTCCAGCCTGTCAAACTGTTTTCTTAGCGTTCCAGGCGATAAGCAATTATTTTGCCAGAAAGAATCTTGCTGTGTCCATTCAATCAATGCGCGGATCCTGACAAGCGGCCTATTGTCGCGTTCTTCCGTCAGGCGTATTTCGTTAGCCCAACTTTCAACGCTGCTACCAAATTTGTAATCTGGTTTCCGTTCGGTAATCAGGAACCGGAAAAGCTTTGCTAAATTTAGGTGGTCGTCCGAGAATTTCAATTTCGGGCAAGAAGTATTTTTTTTATTTTTTATATTATTTAATTGTGTACTGTTCGATGTACTGTTCAATGTACCGTCACTTGTATCATTACTTGTATCGTCACCCTGCAGGAAGTCATATTTAACAAGGCTTATAGCTGTATAATTTGCTGTACCATTTTTCTCACAAATTTGTTCCATTTTTAGTTCGTCTAAAAACCGTCTGACTTTACCTCTTGACCACTGCCAGCGCTCGGCGAGTTTTACCTCCGATGTAATAAGTTCGCCTCGTTTAACATCGAAGGCAGCACCGCCAAACTTTGCTTTCCCCGGCTCATAATTAACGCGAAGCAGAATATCGAGAAAAGCCTCTAACTTTGTATAAGCTCTTCCACTTGGCCATATTGGATTATCAAGTATTTTTCTATGTAAGCGGATCCATCCAGAATAGGCCACGGTACACACCACCTTAGTCGGTCTTACTATTCGCCTGTTTCCACAATGAGTAAATATACTCAAATATTTTTTCCCCACACCTTACAGGGTTTTTCCATATTTCGCTTCCTGTAAAATGCATTACTACATAGCCATCGACTGTAAGATTACGGTCCCTTTCTTTATCATGTTGGGCTTGTTTTTTTGTTTTTTCATGGAAATTATGTCCGTCACATTCAATAATTAGCGAATACTCTTTCCCTTTTATAGAAAACCCTAGCAATAAATCAGCGCGATAAACCTTACCGCAACACTTAATTACCGCTTGCGGAATACGCCAGATAGCTCCATTTTCAACAACAAGTTCAATATCATCCATAAAGGCAAATAAGCCAGTAACTAATATCTTTTCAATTGGGCTTTCGCAACTTTCAATTAACGAGAATAAATCAGCATTATGTTGATATAATCTTGCCTTTAGGAAAAGAGTTGTTCTTTCATCAAGCCCAGTAAACCCAGCATCAAACTTTTCTGCATTATGTTCACATATTTCTATCCATCTATTTTCTTGTGAATAAGCCAATTTTCCGCCCCCTTGCATAACATAAACCGTAGTTGCATATACTAAAATGGGCTACTCTGCCCTGTACTGCCACTGAAATTTTTTAATACTCGATCATGTTCTCATATACGTTACCGATCACTTCAATGCCATCATTTGCATAGTCAGAAAGTGGACCGTTAAAATTATCATCGCCGACCGCCCAGCCACCTGTTTCACTATCCCAATACACAGGCCCTATTGTATGGCCTTCTGTATCGCCTAAAATATCGCCCTCATATACTTCTGAATAGCCGATATCCCTTCGTCCAGTAAACTCCATTAACTCAATTTCTGACATTCTTATAACGTTTATCTTCCCGCTTTCATCACAGTAGCTGGCTATTGATGAGTCTTTAAAATTTTGGAACCCAAAACTGTTAAAGTTAATTCCATCAACAGGTAACATACCTTTGTATTCTTTATCCCAAGCCCTGAATTTAATCTCTCTCATACCCTCACCCCTCAATAATCTTGCATATTAGCCGATGTGCCTCCATCATGCTAAGGCCGTCCCACCGACTCTGTTTCTGCTCAATAGGCCACTCAAACTCAGTCTGCACCGGGCTACCCATTGCCACATATTTTCGGTAGCAGCGCGGCCCGTGTCTATGGGATACTGAATCTTCCTTGACAATAGGCCTGCCGCACATTCTGCACCGTTCCATGACCTAACCCTGTACCGCTGCCTGCTTCTGTTCACTAATCCGATCATCCAACCAGCTAATCAAATCCTCGGCCTGATCTATCGTCAAATCGTTGCTACTATCAACGTTGTATGTAGTATGGATGTGCTCTTTGATACCGTCGACTGTCATCCCGGCCTGCTTTGACATGGCAAACATCTTTTTGCGCTGAATATCAGTCAGCCTCGGTTTAGGTGGCTCTGCGCCGGACTCTAGCCACTCAATAATCTCCTGGCCAGTGGTTTCATCCGGTACGAACGCCTTTCCATCAAATAACCCCGTACGATCTTTCCCAGCCTCTGCAACGTGTTTTTGGTTATCAAGGTCAAGAACTACCGTAAATTCATATTCAAGCCCATCCCGCTGAATTGGAGCCATACCTTTTTTAACCGGAACCGCTTTCCCACGTTCATCCTTTTCAATCTCATAAGCTGTCTTTGACCGCATCGTAACAATAACGTGCATTTTACATTGTAGGATGGTATCAACTAGCCTGTTGTGCTGAGGCGTTACATCACGCCATGCCGCGAATGAATTGCCGCCCTTGGCCCTCTTATCGACTTCTTCAAGTAGACCGCCCTGCCCATTCCAGGCATGTGTCAATGAATCGATTATCAGAACATCGTAGCCGGCGGCTTCAGCTTCTTTGATTGCCGCAATATATTTAGCGGTAGTAAAGGGTGGCGCAATATCTGCTGTATCATAATCACAAAGGTGACTGTACAGCGAACCGCTTTCGTTCTCGGTATCAACAAGTGCTATCTTGCCACCAATCCCATGCGCTATTTTTAATGCACTGTAGGTCTTGCCTGAGCCTGACGGCCCGCACAACGCGAGCCGTATTTTAATTTTTTTACGTTCAGCTTTTTTAAACATTATCTAATTGCCAGCCTCCTACTCCGTATAAATTCACACCCAGGCACATCCTCGCCGTTTTTCAGTGCCGCCGCAATCGCTTTCTTGTCAGGTACATATTGTGCCGGGACAATCGTCAAATACTTAGTTGGAATTGCTTTTTCATTGCTGATCTGCACCGTGCCGGGGTTGTTCTGCAAGGCTATCGTGAATAAGTCGCCTTTGATTTTGTCCCTGCCCAGCTTTTCCATGGTCCCCTGTAGATAGGTCTTGATTGATTTCGCTCGGTTCTCATAGGCTTTGCGCCTTGCTGACAACCGTTTTTCCTCGGCTTCAATAACCTTCGCCTGCCCTTCTAAATCCTTAGCATAAGCAACTATGTTGAACGCCTTTTCCTCAATCGCTCCGTCAATGGCTTCTAAGGTATCGTTGACTGTCTGTTGGTCAATCTCTTCCGGTATCCCATCCAGTACCGCCAAGTAGGCGGCAGATAGGTCATATAGGCTATTCGTCATCTTCTTCTGCCTCCTGTGCCCTTTGCGCTATCGGGCAAACATAGTCGCAGTAGTATGTAGATGGTGGGTTGCAATATCCGCATTGTGATAAGTCACCCATTTATACCGCCTCCACTTTCTTAACCCTGATATACCGTTCCGGAACATTCTCAAACCGGGATACATTCGCTATAGCCAGCTTCATAATGTCGGCCTTGGATTCGCCGGGAACATTCCGCAACGTTACGTTATATTTACCCCTTGACTTGGAGTTTACGATCAATTCAACTTTACTCATATTGCTTGTTCACACCCTTCATGTTATAATTAGGTAAATGATATTTCTTCAACGCGCCACCCTGGCAGGGGTGGTTTTTTCGTGCGCCAAATACGCAAACGCCGCTTGAATTATCTTCTTAAAGACCTCCTGCCCTCGCCGATGTGTCAGCATTTCATGGCGTTCAATCTTATTATCAGAAACGATTCTCCCTATTCTGCGTTCTAAAAACTTTGCATCCTCTATGCCCAGATATATATCTGAGTAGGTTTCATATAGAGACTTCCGTTTTAGTTCCGGTAACCATTCGCGCCCTGCATCAGTTGACCGCAACCAGTGGTAACTCAGCTGCTTTGCGTTTAGAGCTTTAACAAGCGCATACATGGTTTTTTCGTTTGGCAGGCTCTTACTGTTTTCGTAATTACTAATGCTTAGTTCAGTCAATTTTGCCAGTTCAGCAAGTTTTGCTTGGCTCCATCCCTTACACTCCCTATACCTCAAAAGCGCAATTCCAAATTCGCGATACATGGTGTTCACCTCCCTTCATTTGCTACACTAAATGCGTGGGGTTCATAACCCCGGTGGGCTGTTCCCACGACAGCCCCTCCCTTTTTTTACAAAACTGTTATACATATTAAATAAGCAATCAATCCTCCGGCAATTTCTCGCCAGGTCAACTCTCCATCACTTGTTAGCCAGTTGCAAAAATTATGTATCATTGCTCTGCCATCCCAACCATGATGCAGAGGGCCAGCGCAATCAGTCCGGCTAGGAGCATTTGTGTTGTCATGGTTTTTCACCTCCTTTCGGTATTTTCCAGGGATTAACTACATAAGATATAGAAGACAAATTCCTTATTGAGCTACTTTGCGCTTCTCTGATTTTTTCTTATCAACAACGACAATACTAAAACCAAGAGAATCCGCTACCTTTTGAAGAGTTCTAACCGTTGGCGATTTTCTGCCTAGAAGTATGTCGGAAATCTGGGACGTTGACACGCCGGAAACCCGAGCTACTTCCGCACCATTTAAGTTCCGACTATCCATCATCCGGCGTAGATAGTTCATATCGCACCTCCTAATTGTTTACAGCTTTATTATATCCGCAGTTGCGGAGAAAGTCAACGCTTTTGCGGAACTTTTATTATATTTTTTACTTTTTATTTGCTTTAGCGGATAACCCATGTTATATTTTCACTAGTAAATACTAAACTGATTAATACTGGTGGTGATTTAAATGAAAGACTTTGCAGACATTTTAATAACTTATATGGATAAAACTGGTGCTAATCAGTCAAAGATACAAAAGAAGACAGGGGTTAGCCTATCAACTATAAACGACATAATATTAAAGAAAAAAAGCCCAACGCAACGAACCATACAACGTCTTTGCGAAGGGCTAAATATTAGTATGGCAGAGTTTGAAGACAAACCTAGCATGTTTGAAACAGTCAAATCAAATATGAAAAGTTCCTTATTTGCTGACAAGCAAGCTGAAATAGACTACTTTAATAATTTAACGCCAGAGCAACAGAAAGCCATGGTAGACAAATACGATAAACTTTCCACCGAAAAATTGGTCGAGAAAGTAAAAAGCCTCCCGGCTGAACACCGAAAGGCTCTTGAATTGATTATTGATTCGATTGTTTCAAAATAACAGTAATTTCTGCTAGAATAAGTGCGGTAATGAACAACGATCTTTCCTCAGTTTCATCCACGAAATCGCCTCCAAAGTTAGTACGAACATGTGTTTGGGTATAACTTCGATTTAGCTATATTTTTTTCCTGCCACTTGCCAAAATTTTAGCAGAAAATGTCTACACAAACAGTGGCAGAATTTTTAGGTATAAAAGTATAATTAATACTGAGACGATACCGGAAAATCCTGCCAAAATTGTAAATTAGTTAATAGATTTTTTAAGCCTTGGAAATTAATCCAAGGCTTTCGGCTTGATATAGAGTTCTTCAACGGTAATTCCAAGAGCCGCCGCAATCTGCTCTAAATGCTCCTGTTTTGGGTTTCGTTTGTGGATTTCGATTTCGCCAAGTGTTGATCGTGGTACGCCAGATAGTTTCGCCAGTTCAGATATTGACCAGTCCTTGGCTTCTCTGTACTCCTTGATGTAATTAGTCTCCAACTATTACCTCATCTATTGCTACCCATGGCAGACATTTTACCATTTTCGACATTATGTTACAAAGGTAATATGTGGTATAGCCATTAAGACCGTGGTGATGGTAACAGGAATTTTCTACTTTCTGCCGAATATATTTCAACACTTACGGAAACGGAAGCGTTTTTGTATTCGGTATCATATACACTATCGCAAACGAGGGGTGAATTATGGCTACTGTTATAAGTATTAATTGCCAAAAAGGCGGCGTGGGCAAGACTACAACAACCTTACTGGTTGGATTCATGTTGGCTAAACAAGGCAAAAAAACCTTGATGATTGATTTTGATAGCCAGGGCAATTTATCATTCGCCGCAAGGGCCGGACAAAATATTTACGATCACAACAATAAAACGGCCTTTGAAGCGATTAAGCAGGGAACCGTTGAACCTTATATTATTCCGGCTCTATATGCTGTGCAGGACAATCAAGAACCTGTAGAAATTGCAAACTTGTTTTTAGTCCCGGCAGAGGACTGGTTATCAAATCTGCCCCAGTATTTATACATTGAATGGCGCGCATCACATCCAGAAGCATTCCGAAAAGCAGAATATATGTATCTGCTCAAAAATGCGCTGGCTCCGGTGCTAGATCAGTACGACTACATATTAATTGATTGCCCGCCATCACCAGGTGAGCCTACAAGATTAGCATTAGTTGCGGCTAATTGGAGTTTGATTGTAATGCAATCGCAAGTTTTCTGTCTTGATGCCGTGAGCCGATTCACGGAAATTTTAGAAGGCGCACAGAAACAATTTAACCCAGACCTTGACGTTATCGGTATTACTCCAACTTTATTAGACAGCCGAACTACCCTTGATACAGGCATTGTTGAACAGGCAAAAGAGGACTTCGGCGAGTGGGTTACGGATACAATTATTAGAGCAAAAACAAAAATTAAAGAAGTTGCGACCGGGATTCCGCTGAACATGCACAAGCAAGAACGAGAGGCATTAGCGCAATATGAACAGTTAACCGAGGAGTTGTTAAAAAGATGTCAAACGCTTTAGAAAGAATAAGAAAAAATAAGAATACACCGCCACAGCATAACGGCGAGAGGCTTATTAGCGGGTATTCAGAAGTAGCAATCGAAAGTGAAAACGGAAGCGTAAACACAAATGTAAACAAAAATAATAATACAATTGTTTTAGCAAGCTATAATAAATCCGAAATCGAAACCGATGATACAAGTGCAATCAATGGTCATAATACTTCTGAAACCATTTCCGAAAACAATGATAAAACCACTATTGAAAATGTAAATACAATTGATGCTGATAATGAAAACGTAGATGAATACGAAAATATTAGTGTTAATGCGTATGTTTTAGCCAACAAGAAACCTAAGTTTGAGGAAACACACAGGAAATGCACCTTCTGGCTCGAAGATGATTTATACGACAGGCTACACAACTTGACTAGTGGCGAAAAGGGTCTTAAAACCCAAGTTGTGAATGATGCCTTAAAGCAGTTTTTAAAGAAGATCAAAGCGTAGGTGTAAGCATGGATATAGATATGGATCCTCTAAAAGTAAATGCAGCAATCACCAGAATCATGGTGGATTTAGCTAGTTATGACTTAACCGAAGATGAAAAACTAGAGGTATTACTAACTTGCGTAAGTAGAGTTAATGGAGTAGAAACCTTGGTATGAGTCTTGCGAGGTCTAGGTGGTGAGTGAGCAGAGGAAGCCCTGCCCTGCTTTAATTTTGCAGAGCAACGGGTCCAGTATGGAGCCTGTTCGCTTTCGTCGCTTATACGTGCTTGTCCCTCTCGGTCTGGCTTTATGGGTGTGATATCTAATCACGGGCACGTCTGCCTCATCTGCCGTTGTGAAGGGCATCCCAGTACGGTTTTAGTGTTGGCACATCTCCAACACCTCAGCCAAAGGCGGGTAACCTCTGGCGCATCGAGAAAGCTAACAGCCCTCAAACGGCTGATGTTACCTCTACTGATGAACGCAGAGCAGGATTTTAATGTCTTTTTTACGCACTAAAAAAGGACACTCAGCGAAATTCCTTCAATCGCTGTTTGTCCTGTAACTGTATCACAAAATTTTTTTCGTATTATAGGAGGAATTCGCTTTCCTTATAGCGAAATATCCGTTATAATACAAATAAGTATTTTGCCTTCTGATTGTGGGTGATACAGTCAGCAGGAAGAAAATGTCGGGCGTTACCAGCGCCTGGCTTTTTCGTTTTATTTTGTTAATACACATGTTCGCCGCGCAAAATTACATTTCCTGCTAACAAATAAGAAAATTTTATTTTATCTAAATAATTCAGCCGTAGGGCTGTTTTTTTGTTTGTGCATGAAATTCGTACCACCCAACATATAAAAACATCGTAGTGGATAAATCTCGCACTCACAGCACTATTGTGGCTCGATAAACCAGCGGAATTATTAATTAAGTAGTTGACTTCCAACTTTGTATTTACTATACTAAAACCAATAATTGGAATAGTTGGTGATAAAATGGAATTAGAAACACGGGGAGGCCCACGCCCAGGAGCAGGCCGCAAAACAACTGGTAGAAAAACAAAATCGCTCTACATAACCGAGAGCGAACTTGACAAGGTTACGGATTATCTTTTACACCTAAGGGTTAACGATGAAACCTGCATACGAAGTTTATCTGTAAAACACGGTACAGAAATACGTAATATTGTAAATTCCATCACAAACGAAATCGTTATGGAAAACATTCCCGCTAAAAATGAACAATGGTTCTGGATATTTAAGGGGAAAAACTATTTCACAGATAACCAAGGTGACGGCATTTTTACCGAAGATATTGTTATCGCAAAAGCCTCTCAAATGTCTATTCGAGGGTTGTCTATCAGCGGCGCGAGGAAAAAATTAAACAGGTGGTACGAAGAGAATAACAAAAAACCCGCCCAATAAAGGGCGAGCTTCTGTGAGAGTATATGAATTTAGAAAAATTAAAATTTATATGATATACCGTAGGTCATACCTTTTAACTCATAATCATAACCGGAGTATGATTCTCCGTCGTATGATATAGACAAATCGTTATATTTTGTATCTTTATACCCGATATTAAATTCGCAGTTTTTCCCTAACGCATAGCCTACACCTATTTCAGCGTTGGTAATGTGGTTGCCAGTCGCTAATGTTGCATAACCTTTGACTTTTTCACCAAAATTAGCAACGCCTGTAATACCGACTTGATAACCATTGACATTATCGCCTTTAAGTTTCATTGAATATGATTCTAACCCAGCTTTAGCCTGTGTCCATCCTACAAACGCCGCAAGATTATTATTCAATTTATACAACACATTGAATTCGTTCGCTGATGATGTTGTCTTGAAACTGTAATCACCTATAGTCTTAGAATCTCCTGTGGTATTGCGGTATTGTATTGCTATATTGTTCCCTAGTCCATAGGTAAGAGTGCCCTCAAAGTTTCCATCCTTACCATCTAGGGAATACGTATAGCTTTCAGCACTAACATCAACATCACCCCCGGAACGAACGGCCAAATCGATAGATGCGTTGCCTTTAGAGAAATCAGTCAGCGGACTTGCGCTACACACGCCAGCCATGGCAAACACCAAGGCCCCTGTTACAAGTAGAATTGTTTTTTTCACACTAATACCCTCCATCAAAATATATACTCTCTAACATATGATACCACCATTTATTACCAAATATAACAGTAATTAGAAAATATAAATATTATTGGCAGGGCATACTTTTAAATAAATGGGAAAGGTAGTGTTTTTATGCCGGATGATAAAGATGATTTATGCGCGGTTCGCGGGATACTAAATGGGGTAATCTTAGCATTAGTCTTCTGGTGCAGCGTGTTGGCGGTGATGTTTAAATGAACGAAAAAATAAATATGAACTTAGTGGACATTTTAATATGGTCATTGATTTTATTTCTAGGAATGTTATTGTTTGTTAAATAGGCAACGCCGATTATGAGCTTTGCCTATTTTGTAATTTCCGCAGCAAATCAGCCGGAGTAACATTATCTGGAGCAAAGTCTGGAAATATATCCAACCCGCCAGATTGTAGAATCCTGGTTACAGCCTCTGAACAATCATCCGTTTTCTCACCATCACCGGGAATAGTCACACCTAATAGGTCATGCAATCCACCGGCGATACAAGCTTTCCACCCGTAAGGCTTACCGAGTAATTCATTCGCTTTAGCTTCAGCCGCTTCAATATCAGGCACATCAACAGTTAAAATCGTCGTCTTAAATCCGTCATAGGCGTTCAGCGGCGACTTAACAAAACCATTATCAAGCGCTTCTAATATTCCACCCAGCATGAAAATAGCGGCGTGGCTCGGTTCTCCTTTGCCTTCTACCGCTTCTACTAATTCGCCAAACGGTGTACACGGATAGGAAAATAATACATTTACTTTTGCCATGTTCAACCTCCCAGATAAAAAAATAAGGCCCGATCAATTAAGACCGGGCCAGTAATATCTACTTCTTAGCTGCGTTTGCTTCGTTTGTCAAAACTTTATTTAAGTACGATTCGATTTTATCAGTCAATGCATTAACCAAAGTTGAAATAACGATGCTCTTAATTGATGTGAGCACAGCTTTTTCCATGTTGTCACGAATCTTAACCCATAGGCTAGAAGTGGAGTCGATTTCGGTTTATAGCTCGGTAATTACAGTTGCTACAGCCTCAGTTGAAGCATTACTAATCAGGTCGGACAGTTCACTCAGTACAGCAGTAATAACCGAAGTTACTGCACTGGCAGTAGTAGCAACCATAGTAATAGTTCCGGTTACGGAAGAATCCGCAACGACTGTCACATCTACGGTGTTAGAGGTATATCCATCTAAGGTCGCGGTAAATGTCTGGCTACCAGCCGCTAAATCGCTGAAAATAGCTGTGCCATCAGTACCAGTAGTCACTGTGGTGGTTACATCGCTAATTGTTACGCTGACGACCGCCCCTGACAATACGGTTTCAGCACTATTCTGGACGGTAATCACGGCAGTACCAGTGGTCGTAGTAGTTTCAGTGTCGGTAGTGGTGGTGTCATCAGCAAACCTCTGTAAATTAAATTTCTTTTCCATGTTAAGAACACATCCTTTTATATTTTTTATTGCCCACCGCAATAACCGGGCGATGGTCCGAAGTCCGTAAGGTATTGATCGAGCTACTTCCTGCTCAATTACATTAATAATCGCCGCCCTTGCGGCCTGTAGTTCGGCCTGCACTGGTGGCGACTCTGCAAGTTTTATGAGGTAAGGCAATACCTGTTTTTCAATTTCATCTATATCCATGCTTACCCCCTGCTTGTCCAGCAATCGCTGGCATACTTATCGTAGTAGTCATATGGCAGATAAAAATAACCCAGGTCGCCCCACGTTATGCCCCAGCTATTCCTTACTATTAGCTGACTCTTGTCATCGTCATAGCCAACCACTAAAACCGCATGGCCTCCAAGTAATTCTTCTTTTGAAGTGTCCGGTATCAGCACTATTCCGGTACTGGAAACATCGTCTGATTCAAACGATTCATACACATCAATACCAATAACTACTGGCAACCCTTCTGCCAAGGCCGCTTTTAACTGCGCCAAATCTGTTATGCGGTGGTACTCTTTAACTTTGTACGGCGCGGCATCGGCAACCATTTTGTCAGTCGGTGGGTTAGTGAAAGTGGATATATCATAGGCCCAATCAACCTCTGGACACACGCCAATTTGATTCAATACCTTCATCCCATCGCGAATCATCGCGCCGCTGTCATCGCTGACACTGTCCTCCATCAAGCGTTCCTGGTAGTACAGAAACAGCCGGGAAAGTTGTAGCCATTTTACTTCCTTGTTGATAAGAAGATACTCTCGGAGTCCGGATACAATCGCATTAGCTGTGCAGGAGCCTAGTTCGCCTTGGTTAACAATAGGGCTACATTTTTTCCGCAAATCAACACTTGTCGGCAGTTGTTCTGCTTTCTTGAAACTGCCGGAACAAAAAATATGGTCGCGCAGGTCAATAGGGTCTTTTTTTAGCTTGTAAACGTGTTTACTCATGAAATTCCTCCTTGAAAATCTGTAATTCCCCTGGCTATTGCACGGGCCATTATGTCCTGCCAATGCGGAGTAGATAGCAGTTGGGCCTCGGCATCATTTGAGATAAAAGCCATTTCCACCAGACAGGCCGGGGCATCGGTATGCGTAAGGACATAATAGTTAGCCTCCTTTTTGCCACGGTTCGCCATGTCAGGGAACGTAGTGGTAATTTGTGAATATATGCAATCAGCCAGCTTATCCCCGGCAGTTTCGCCCGGCGAAGTCCATATCTCATAGCCTCTTGCATCGTGGTTCTCTGCGCTGTTGCAATGCAGGGAAACAAAAACGTCCGCTCCCCAGTTATTGGAAACCGACGTCCTGTAATCCAGATCGTCGGTTTCGGGTTGCTCCCATTCTGTGCGAGTTAGTTTTACCTCGCACAGAATGGCCTCTAGGTACTGTTTGACAAGCCTAGCGACCATAAGGGCCATGTCAGCCTCTTGCAAACCAGTGCTGGAATTTACTGCGCCGGGGTCGGTATTACGTCCGGCATGGCCGGGGTCAATTGCTATACGCATTTCAACCACGTTCCTTTCTAAAAAGTTTTTTCGTTAAATAAACAATCTGCAAGGCAAGATATACCATAGTAAGGATATAAACCCAATCTGCTAATTGAATGTTCAAAAACGTTAATGTCGACACAGTAAC
>Ga0316604_10002672_pt1 | contig 13303 bp, 9 predicted proteins | sample OWC_soil_day20_C_FD_207650 | JGI IMG/M metagenome (GOLD analysis project Ga0316604, IMG submission 207650) | Wetland soil microbial communities from Old Woman Creek delta, Ohio, United States - OWC_soil_day20_CT | ecosystem: Environmental > Terrestrial > Soil > Wetlands | place: USA: Ohio... | reverse complement strand
GATCCGGTTGTTCATCAGGTTCTCGAACAAAGTCACACTGTGATGATGAATATGGAGGTCTACAAATACATTATTTCCTAATGCATGTACAAATGCATTATATAATTGTTTTTTATAGTTACTGATTTTATTAAATAAGAGTAATACCCGTAAAGGGGTGGTGACATCGGTCCGATTTATAAAATACCCTTTACCTTTTACTGATATAATTACTTTCTTATCCCTCAATTCATTGTACGCCTTCTCCACAGTTCCACGTGATAACAGGTATTCTTCACTTAATTCATTAATAGATGGAATTTGCTGGTCGCGCTTCAATATGCCATCTCTCACGGCTGCCATAATGGAATGTACAATCTGCTGATAAACGGGAATTTTGCTACTGGTATCAAGTTTCAGCCCTTTCATACCTCCAAAATACTAAAACTTCCCTCATGTTGCGTATATATACGTGTATGGCAAAACTATGATATGGTTAATTAATTTATATATGCTGGTGAACATATTTTGCATAATTATTGTTCTAGTAATGTTATACAGTCCAGTTGAATAGATAGATTGGACAAACAGGCAATACACACTTCTGACCATTAATTTTTGATCCTTATGCATGCATTTTCGTTTATATATAGCCGTAATTGATACTGCAATAGGTGGAAACTACCCATTAACAATTCATTATTGCTTTTTTACCAACGATAGTATTAATTTTGGTTTACAAACACATGATCACTACAACTACTTTCCCTCCTTAAAAATTTTAACCATCTGATGTGAAGGCTATCCGTAGAGCGGATGTCGTCGTTTTACCAATAACCACCAGGGTTATATGTACACAACTTACTAATTAAACTATGAATCAGAATCATCAAGCAGCAGTTCCCGAAAGTGCTGCTACCAAAAAAGTACATCGTTGTCCCAGATGTAAAGGGGGAATTCTGGAAGACAGAGTTCCAAGAGGTTTTATCGTTAAATATTTATTGGGGGTATTTCCACTTAGAAGATATATTTGTTACAAATGCTTCAGAAAATCATACATATGGTATAAAGGCGGTGAATAATTCACACTAAACGTTAATAGTGTAGAGATAAATAACATAGCAAGTCACATTGCCCGCAACCGAAATACTACTGATATAAACAATCTCATTAATTTGTTATTACTTCAATTAGTTGTTTTTCCAAAATGCGGGAACAATCTTCTACATAAGTTGTTATTTCATCAATATGCAATATTCCCAAATGTCCTGAATTGGTACAGAGTTTGCTTGAATAGTCATCACTGAAGGAACTTGTGGTGCCCCGGAGATAGATCTTATTAATTACTAGAATTAATTATCTGACACAACAACCTTTAGAGTTTATCTATTCCACCAGGATAACTATTCGAGCTATGCTTTACAACAATAAGCTATTAGTGTGTGTGTTGTCGATTTGAAAAACGAAACGAATTGTCATAGAAAGCATGACAAATAGTTTGTTTTTTTAGAGAAGACCTCCTCAAAGATAAATACGTATAAATACGTATTTTTTTAATAGATTAGTTTACTTCCTACTTTAAAACTTCCGAGCTGATCGATCTAGACTGTGTGTATGTTGTTTTATATGAGAGCATTAGGTATTTTAAATAAAAATATATTGTAGGATAAATGTATTATTAAAAAAAACATCTAATCTTAAATACTCATTCTTAATGCAAAAGTTAATATAATGTGTTTACTTTGCACGCTGTTTATATCACAGGATATAAATAACACATAAGGGTGAGTATTAGAGATTGGGACAATTAAGAATCACTGGTACAGTTTTAACCTTATCTAATTAATTCGATGACTAAGAGATCTTGGATAACCCCGTCCTGGCTGATATTGCTATTAGACCTCGGGTGTTCTATTGTTGCTATGAACCTTGCATATTTGCTAAGGCTCAATTTTAACCTCGAAGATTTTAGCCACTATTCCATTAAAGATATAATGGCAGTAGTGGTATGTACTAATCTGTTAACGTCGATGATATTTCGTACCTATACGGGCATTGTTCGTTATACTAGTATGTCCGATATTGGTAGAATATCTGGTATGGGCTTTTTGGGAAGTATAATCTATTTATCTGTGAATTACGCCTCCGTGCACTTTGGCACTGGAACAATGATCCCATTGTCTGTTATTCTTATAAACTTCTTTATTAGTATTTCCGCTTTACTTTCCTATAGATTAATCATAAAATGGGCGTTTCACTACTATGCACGCTATGGTTCAATTCATAAAACCAAAGCCGTTATTTATAATGCCGGATACTCCGGTTTAATGGTACGCAAAGCAATCAGTGAAGATGCCGCCGGCAATATCCGGATCTGTGGTTTTCTCGATGATAAACTCACACGGGCGGGAAAACGATTGGAAGGGCTACCTATCTTTGGTACCAGCCGCGCTTCCCTTGAGAAACTGGCTACCCACGAGGGTGTGAAGTTACTCCTTATAGTAGAAGAAGCCATCGATACTCAATTATTAAATAACCTCGTCGACCATTGTCTCTCTCTCAATATTAAAGTACAGAAAGTTTTACCGATCAATAAATGGATCAGCTCTGGCTGGAACCCCTCCAAATTACAGGATATCCGTATTGAAGACTTGCTGGACCGTTCCGTTATCAAAATTAATAACGCCCAGGTGCAGAAAGAAGCGGAGGGAAAATCCATCCTCGTTACAGGTGCTGCCGGCTCTATCGGTAGCGAACTTGTAAGACAACTCGTAAAACTGAATCCTTCTGTATTGATCCTTTGCGATAAAGCTGAATCCCCACTGCATGAACTTGAACTTGAATTGCAGGATCAGGTTTCAAATGTGGCTATTATACCTTTTATTGCGAACGTCTGCGATAGAAATCGTATGCAACAATTATTCGAGGTATACGAACCCACCATGGTATACCACGCCGCTGCCTACAAGCACGTGCCCATGATGGAAAAGAACCCTTCTGTAGCTGTCATGAACAATGTACTGGGTACGAAAATCCTCGCCGAACTGTCTGTTGACTTTGGCGTAGAAAAATTCGTAACCGTATCGACCGATAAAGCTGTTAATCCAACCAACGTGATGGGGGCATCCAAAAGGATCGCTGAGATCTTTACCCAGTCTTTCAACCATCACATGCACAAACATTACAAAAAAACAGGCCCTGTATACGGTCATCCGCCTACCCGATTCATTACCACCCGATTCGGGAATGTATTAGGTTCGAATGGAAGTGTTATTCCTCGCTTCAAACAGCAACTAGAGAAAGGAGGACCACTGACTGTAACACATCCCGAGATTACCCGCTATTTTATGACCATCCCCGAAGCTTGCCAGTTGGTGCTGGAAGCCGGAGCAATGGGGCAGGGCGGCGAAATCTTTGTGTTTGATATGGGGCAGCCCGTTAAAATTGCCCACCTGGCCAGAAAAATGATCCTCATGAGCGGTCGCGAACCAGGCAAGGATGTGCAGATTGTGTATACAGGACTTCGTCCAGGAGAAAAACTCTACGAAGAACTACTTAATAATTCTGAGAATACCGTGAGCACTTATCATGAGAAAATCATGATCGCTAAGGTGAGGGAATATGATTTTATTGAAGTAAATCAACGAATTGAAGAACTGATTGCAAGTGCGCACAAGCATTATGTTACGCCTACAGTAGTACTCATGAAACAACTGGTGCCTGAATTTATTAGCAAGAATTCAGCATATGAACAGCTAGACAAAGACAAAATAAAAATCTGACAATAATACCGGAAAACTTGATCGGCAAGAATTTTGCTGTGTCCGGTCATTTGCTATTAAATATTCTAGATATAATGAGGATTTCTACAACCGGGCACCAAAAAACTGGAATTAGTGTATGTCTGTATGCGCTGACTTTGTTGCTATTTGCGATCATCAGCTCATGTACTACCACTAAAAACATTACTTACTTTAATGATGTTGCAGATTCAGTAAAGTGGAGATCGATTGAACAGGCGGGTTATGTAACACCGGTAATCCAGCCCGATGATATCTTGCAGGTGAATATTCAGACACTCGACCCATCTGCTACTGCTATGCTCAATCAGCAGTCGTGGCCTACTGGCAGCAGTGCGCAATCCTCAGTGAATAATTCCGCCGTTTCCCCTACTAATGTAAGTGGTTACCTCGTTGATAAAAATGGTTATGTGATCCTGCCCCTACTGGGAAAAGTATCCGTGGTTGGAAAAACTACCGACCAGGTAAGGGATGAAATGAGCACAAAAGCTGCTGAATTTTATAAAGAACCTGTTGTCACTGTTCGATTTGTTAACTTTAAAGTAACTGTTCTTGGGGAGGTCGCTAAGCCCTCCACGTATGTAATGCCCAATGAAAAAATTACCCTCCTGGATGCCATCGGCATGGCCGGAGACCTGACCATCTACGGGAAAAGAGAAAATGTGTTGCTGATCAGGGATAACAATAACAAAAAGGAATTTATTCGTTTTGATCTGAACAACAGTAATACCTTCCAGTCTCCGTATTTTTACCTTCGTCAGGGCGATGTGGTATATGTGGAACCCAGCAAATCAAGGGTTGCCGCTACCGATTCCAGGCAGGTACGCAGAATTACCATTCTTACTTCTCTGCTGACGCTGATGGTGGTTATTATATCCAGGATCAATTTATAAATTTTCTATCTTTTTTATATGCATCATAACGGGAACAATTTTCAGCCAAATCCTATTCCCTCTACAGGTATTAATGAAGAGAGCAGTGAGAATGGCGTGGATCTAAGAAAGCTTATTGACAAATTCATTTCTAATTGGTACCTTTTTTTCATCTTCCTGGTCATCTGTATTGCAATGTCGTGGATGTATATCCGCTACACGACACCTGAATATAAAGTGCAGGCCAAGATCCTGATCCAGGACGATCAAAAAGGAGGGGATATACCCGGTAAAGAGATCTTTCAGGAACTACAGCTCTTCTCGAGCAAGAGCAATGTAGACAATGAAGTGGAGATCCTGAAATCCCGTTCCCTTATGCAGCGCGTAGTGCAGGACCTGCAACTCTATACCAGCATTACCGCCGAAGGCCATATTAAACGCAGTGAACTGTATGGCAACTCCCCATTCTATATGACTTGGGTACATCTGAAAGATTCCCTTCGCGCAGTCAAATATACCATCAAACCCGTAGCTGACGTAACTAAATTCTCCCTCACACCCGGTAAATCCAGTAATACCATTACTGCTGCCTGGGGAGATACTATGCACCTGAATGAAGGTGACCTGGTAATGAGAAGAAATGTCAACTATGCATTTGAAGGCACCTATACAATAGATATGACCTCTTTAGATCAGGCAGTGGAAGACTTCCAGCGCATGATCGACGTTTCTATCCCCAATAAACAGGTGAGCACCATTGACCTGAAACTGGATACCAAAGTACCAGTGAAAGGAGAAACCATCCTTAACCGCTTTATCGACGAGTACCTGAAGGCCAGTGTAGACGATAAGAACAGAATAGCAGATAGTACTATTGCATTCATCGATAACAGATTGGTCATAGTAGGGCAGGAGCTGAGCGGCGTGGAAAAAGAAATTCAGAATTTCAAGCAGAGCAACGAACTGACTGACCTGACCGAACAATCTAAATTGCTCGTATCCGGTACAGGCGACTTCCTCAAACAGCTGACCGACCTCCAGGTAAAACTGAGTGTGGTAAAATCACTGGAAGAGTACCTGAACGATGGTAAAAATAGTAAAAGAGTAGTGCCGTCAGCGCTGGTGGTTGAAGATCCTACCTTCGCAGGCATCATTGAGCGCTACAATATGCTGCAACTGGAAAGGGAAAGACAACTGCTGTCCAGCACTGAGTCTAACCCGCTGATCAAAAATATCGATAACCAACTGGCAGGCTTACGTCAGGACCTTTCAACGAACGTAGCTTCTGTTAGAAAAAGTATTGAAGTAAGCATTCAGTCATTACAAACCCATTCAGGCGAACTGTCTCAGAAAATCAGGAAAGTGCCTGCACAGGAACGTATCTTCCTCGACTATTCCAGACAGCAATCCATCAAACAGGAATTATACCTGTTCCTGTTACAGAAACGTGAAGAGACTGCCATTTCCAAGTCATCCAACATGGCTACTGCCAGGGTGATTGACCATGCGAAAACAGTAGCCCGTCCATTCAGACCCAAACGTTCACTCGTGTACCTGATCGGATTTTTATTGGGCCTGGTATTCCCTACTCTGATCATCTATTTGAAAGAATCTCTTAGCACCCGTATCACGCACAAGGCGGATATCACTGGGACTACTACAGTTCCGATCCTTTCTGAGATAGGTCACTTCGAAGGTGGTGAAATGGTCATTGTACAACGTGACTCTGTAACCCCACTGGCAGAACAGTTCCGCGCCGCACGTACCAACCTCCAGTTCGTACTTTCCGGTGCTTCGGACAAGGTGATCCTCATGACTTCCAGTATGAGTGGTGAAGGTAAATCGCTCATCGCTACCAACCTGGCCGCGGTATTATCCATCTCCGGTAAGAAAGTGGTGCTGATGGAACTGGATTTAAGAAAGCCAAAGATTTCCACTTACCTGGGATTGAAAAACTTCTCCGGGTTTAGTACTTATATAATTGGTAAGACCAGCTATGAAGAGCTGATCCAGCCTTCCGGTTTTAATGAAAACTGTTTCGTGATCAGTTCTGGTCCTATTCCACCTAATCCAGCCGAGTTGTTACTCCAGGAAAAGGTAACGCAACTGTTTGAAAGACTGCGCCAGGAATTTGACTATGTGATCATTGATACTGCACCAATCGGCCTGGTAACAGATGCACAGTTGCTGGCAAGATATGCAGATGCGACTATCTATGTAGTACGACAGAACTATACCTTCAAGCAACAGCTGCAGATCGTAAATGACCTGTATCAGCAGCGTAAAATGCCGAAACTGAACATCGTGGTGAACGATGTGCGTAAAGGCGACAGAAATGGTTATGGTTACGGTTACGGATATGGTTATGGCTACGGCTACAACGTGTCTGAAACAGAAAGACCATTATTATCGAAACTGACAAAAAAAATCAGGAAATAAATAAAAAAAATGGATTTAAAGGGTAAAAAGGTACTGGTAACCGGAGCTGATGGCTTTATTGGTAGTCATCTGGTAGAACGCCTGCTGGATGAAGGATGTAAAGTAAAAGCATTTGTTTATTATAACTCTTTCAACAGCTGGGGATGGCTTGATTCATTCCCAAAAGAGAAATTAGCACAACTCGAGGTATTTGCAGGTGATGTACGTGATCCAAATGGGGTACGTACTGCCATGAAAGATATCGATATTGTCTTTCATCTCGCCGCCCTTATCGCGATCCCTTTTAGCTACCATTCACCTGACTCGTATATCGATACCAATGTAAAAGGTACGCTGAACATTGTGCAGGCGGCCAAAGACCTGGGTACCGCCCGTGTACTGGTTACCAGTACATCGGAAGTGTATGGTACTGCCCAGTATATTCCGATTGACGAGAAACATCCCCGTCAACCTCAATCACCTTACTCTGCTTCCAAGATCGGTGCTGACTGTATTGCAGAATCTTTCTACAGAAGCTTCGACCTGCCGCTCACGATTGTAAGACCATTCAACACCTTTGGTCCACGTCAGTCCGCACGTGCTGTGATACCTACTATCATTACACAGCTGTTGAACGGTAAGGAAGAAATAAAGCTGGGTGACCTGATCCCTACACGTGATTTACTGTTTGTGAAAGATACTGCCAATGGTTTCGTGGAAATCGCGAAGAGCGATAAACTGATCGGCCATGACTGTAATATCGCTACACAATCTGAAATTTCAGTAGGCGATCTGGCACAGGAGCTGATCAACCAGATCAATCCGAATGCAAAAATCGTGACTGATAATGAGCGCTTAAGACCTGAAAAATCTGAAGTGTTCCGTTTGTACGGTGCGAATGCAAAGATCCAGGAGTATACAAACTGGAAACAGCAGTATAGCCTGAAAGATGGTCTGGCAACTACGATAGAGTGGTTTAAAGACAAAGAAAATTTAAAGCAGTATAAAGCCGATATATACAATATATGATACCGTTATCTGTGCCAAACCTGGCGGGAAATGAATGGAAATATGTGAAAGATTGCCTGGATACAAACTGGGTATCTTCAGTAGGTAGCTATGTGAATCAGTTCGAAGAAATGTCGGCTGCCTTTACCCATACCCAAAAGGCGATAGCGACCAGCAATGGTACCGCTGCACTACATATCAGTCTGTTACTGGCAGGTGTTAAACAGGGAGACCTGGTGGTATGTCCGAATATCACATTTGTAGCACCTGTAAACGTCATCAAATATCTGGGAGCAGATCCTGTATTGATAGATGTGGATGCCTACACCTGGCAGCTGGATGTAAACCTGTTGGAAAGTTTTCTGAGTAATAACTGTGACCAGGAAGATGACGGCGTTTATCACAAAGATAGCGGTAAGAAAGTGAGTGCTATAGTGCCGGTGCATGTACTGGGCAATATGGTGGATATGGAGCAGTTAATGGCTTTATCAAAGAAGTTTAATATCCCGGTTGTGGAAGATGCTACGGAAGCACTGGGTTCTACCTATCACGGTCAGCCAGCTGGTTCTATGGGGCTGTTTGGATGCCTGAGTTATAATGGTAATAAAATTATCACCACCGGTGGTGGTGGCATGATCCTCACGAATGATGAGGAGTTGGGTAAAAAGGCGAAACACCTGACTACGCAGGCTAAGTCTGACCCAATGGAATATTTTCATGACGAAGTTGGTTACAACTACCGTCTTGTAAATATTCTGGCGGCGATGGGTGTAGCACAGATGGAACAGCTGCCTGGTTTTATCGAAAGGAAAAGAGTCATTGCGGCATTATATAATGAAGGGATGAAAGATGTACCGGGCTTTATGTCTCAGGTGCTCACAAAGGGTGTAGTAGCTAACTGCTGGCTGTATACAGCGGCATTTTCCAACAGCAGGGAATTGTTGCAATTCCTGAATCAGAAAGGTGTTCAGACACGTCCGTTCTGGGTGCCTATGAACAGGCTGCCAGCATTTGCAAATGATATATATTATTCAGAAGCCGATATCAGTAATATGGTATATGAGCAATGTCTGAGTCTTCCATGTTCGACAAATATTACTGACGACGAAGTGAAGACGGTCATTGCAAAAATAAAGGAGTTCTATGCCTAAGCAGTCCCTGATACTGATAGGAGGCGGTGGGCACTGCAAATCCGTTTTGGAAGTGATCCGTACTTCAGGTAAATGGCACGTAGCAGGCATACTGGACAGAAAAGAATTGATAGGCACAAGTGTACTGGATCAAAAGATCATTGGTACAGATGATGAACTGGATGCGTACATCGCAGCAGGGCATCATTTTTTGATTACCATTGGTCAGATAAAAAGCGCACAACCAAGACAACGTATTTTTGAATCGCTGCTGGCTAAAGGTGCTCCTATCGCAACTGTGATTGCTGATGAAAGAGGGGTATCTTCATTTGCCGCGATTGGTGCAGGTACGGTTATTCATCACAGGGTATCCGTGAATGCAGATGTCATGATCGGTCAAAACTGCATCATTAACACGGGCGCAAATGTAGAACACGATTGCCGTATTGGTGATCATACACATATTTCCACTGGTGTATTACTGAATGGTAATGTGGTGGTAGGAGATACCTGCTTGCTGGGCACAGGCAGTATCGTATCGCATGGTGTGCAGATAGCAGCACAAACCATAGTAGGCGCCGGCTCCCTTGTCATCAGGGATATCACCGTTCCCGGTACATATGTAGGTGTTCCCTGCAAAAAAACATAGAGATGAAAAAAGTATTGATCATAGCCGAAGCCGGTGTGAATCATAATGGCAGCATGGAAAATGCTTTCAGACTGATTGAAGCGGCAGCAGTGGCAGGTGCGGATTATGTAAAATTCCAGACTTTCAAAGCCGCAAAACTGGTGAGTAAAACCGCTCAGCAGGCCGAATACCAGGAAAAGAATATGGGTGGTAAATCAACCCAGTTCGAAATGTTGAAAAAGCTGGAAATTACCGAAGAACAGCATTATTTGTTAAAAGCCCATGCGGAGAAAAATAATATCCGCTTCCTCAGCACCGGGTTTGACGAAGAGAGTGTAGATTTCCTGGACAATCTTGGAATAGACCTCTTCAAAGTACCTTCCGGTGAAATCACCAACTATCCTTACCTGAAACATATCGCAGCCAAAAAAAAGCCGGTGATACTGTCTACAGGCATGACTACCCTCGGAGAAATTGAAAATGCAGTGAATGTACTGCTGAATAATGGAATTCCTAAACAGCATATCCAGATCCTGCATTGCAATACTGAGTATCCAACACCCATGAAGGATGTAAACCTGCGTGCCATGAACACAATTAAGGTGGCCTTCGGGGTAGGCGTAGGGTATTCTGATCATACCCTGGGTATTGAAATCCCTGTGGCGGCAGTGGCACTGGGTGCTGAAGTGATTGAAAAACACTTTACGCTGGATAAGGAGATGGAAGGACCGGATCACAAAGCTTCTTTAAATCCGGTAGAACTACAGCAGATGGTAAGCGCCATCCGCAATGTGGAACTTGCCATGGCAGGAGACGGTTATAAGCAACCCAGCGAAAGTGAAAAGAAGAATATGGCCGTGGCGAGAAAGAGCATTCACCTGAATAAAGAGCTTGCACAGGGCACGGTGATCACAGAAAAAGATCTGTTGATGATACGCCCGGGTGACGGGATTTCACCATTTGAAATGGATAAAATTGTAGGCCGTAAGGCAGGTAAAGCCTTACAGGCATTTCATAAACTCAGTTGGTCTGATATCGCATGAGAGTAGCTATTTTGACAAGTTCCAGGGCGGATTACGGAATATACAAACCGCTGATCAGGGCATTGTATGCAGATGATTTTTTTCAGACTGCCATCATTGCTTTTGGTACACATTTGTCTGCCTATCACGGGCAGACAATGAATGCGATTGAGCAGGACGGATACAAAGTGGACTACAGAATAGCTTCGATGCTGCTAACAGATGATGATGCATCTATCTCTACGGCGATGGGGCTGACCACCATCCGCTTTGCGGATTTCTGGCAGGCACATGCTGCAGAATTTGATATTGTGTTTTGCCTGGGTGACCGCTATGAGATGTGTGCCGCTGTGGTGGCCGGTCTCAGCTTTGGAGTGAAATTTGCACATCTGCATGGTGGCGAAACAACTTTAGGCGCTATTGACAATGTTTTCAGGCATACCATCACTATGGCATCGCATTTGCACTTTGTAGCCACCGATGTGTTTGCTAAAAGAGTATACACCTTATTGGACGATCAGCAGGCCAACGTGACGGTGACCGGCGCCCTGAGCCTGGATAATCTCAGCAGTCTTCCCTTATTGAACAAAGGGGAATTCAAAGACAAATGGAATATTGACCTGGATATACCTTCTATTTTGATCACCATCCATCCGGAAACGGTGGGCGCAGGTCAGAATATCATCCATTTACAGGAAGTGCTGGGCGCACTGGAAACACTGGCATCCAAATATCAGCTGGTGATCACAATGCCAAATGCAGATACCAATGGCAGTGTATTTCGCCAGGCATTTCAGACACTCGGACAAGCTAATTCGGAAAAGATAAAACTGATAGAAAATTTTGGTACCCAAAGCTATTTTTCCTGCATGCAACATGCAAGCATGCTCCTGGGAAATACCAGCAGCGGTATCATAGAAGCAGCCTCTTTTAATAAATATGTTATTAACCTGGGAGACAGGCAGAAAGGCAGACTGGTAGGTAGCAATGTGCTGCATGTACCATTCAGCAAAACTGCTATACTGGAAGCGGTTAACCACGCCGCAAAAGCAGGACCTTACACAGGTGAGAATATTTATTTCAAGGGCGGAGCGGCAGAAAGGATCATACATACCCTTAAGCAGCTTTAAACCTCAAAAAGTTATGGCAGATTACAAGAAACACCTAATAAATCAGGATGCAACGCTGATGGAAGGACTGGCACGACTAAATGTGCTGGCCAGTGATACGATTTTATTTGTAGTAGATGAAGATGACAAGTTAGTTGGCTCACTAACGGATGGAGATATTCGCAGAGGTTTGCTCAGAGGCTTGCAGCTTGATAGCTATGTGCGTGATTTCATTGCCAAACCCCCAAAGATCATTCAAAAAGGGAAGTACACTGCTGAACAGATCATTGAATACAGGAAGAATAATCTGAAGATCATTCCTGTGGTAGACAGCGAAGGCCGTATACAGAATATTGTGAACTTCCGTTACCACCGTTCCTACCTGCCTGTAGATGCCATCATCATGGCCGGCGGCAGGGGAGAGCGCCTGAAACCATTGACTGATAATACACCTAAACCGTTATTGAAAGTAGGTGATAAACCTATTATCGAATATAATATCGACAGACTCGTGAGCTATGGTATTGACGATATATGGATATCTGTACGCTACCTTGGTGAGCAGATTGAAGAGCACCTGAAAGATGGCAGTGAAAAAGGTGCTACCATCAAATACATATGGGAAGATACCCCGTTAGGTACGATCGGTGCGGTTTCCAAGGTCAGGGAATTAAGCCATGACTATGTGCTGGTGAGTAATTCAGACCTGCTTACTGACCTGAATTACGAAGACTTTTTCCTGGACTTCATTGCCAAAGATGCCATGCTCTCTATAGTGACGATTCCTTACCATGTAGAAGTGCCATATGCAGTGCTGGAAACAGATGAATCTCATGTACGCTCTTTCAAAGAGAAGCCTACCTATACATATTATTCCAATGGAGGTATTTACCTGATGAAAAGGGAATGCCTGCACCTGATACCGGAAGGTGGATTTTTTAATGCTACAGATCTCATGGAAGCATTGATTTCAAGAGGAGATAAGGTGGCATCTTATCCCTTGCATGGTTATTGGCTGGACATTGGGAAACATGAAGATTTCAAAAAAGCACAGGAAGACATTAAATATATCCGATTTTAGTATATGCCGGTATTAGTAACAATATGTGCCCGGGGTGGTTCCAAAGGAGTACCGGGCAAGAATATCAAGCCATTGGGCGGCAGGCCGCTTATTGATTATTCTATTAAAATGGCGCAGGCGTTTGTGGCGAAATACGATGGAGTGATCGCATTGTCTACAGACGATGAAGGTATCATTCGCGTAGCTGCGGAGTGTGGTATTACTACCAATTACAAGCGCCCGGCTGAGCTGGCATCTGATACTGCCGGTAAAGTTG
>Ga0316604_10002668_pt1 | contig 13322 bp, 10 predicted proteins | sample OWC_soil_day20_C_FD_207650 | JGI IMG/M metagenome (GOLD analysis project Ga0316604, IMG submission 207650) | Wetland soil microbial communities from Old Woman Creek delta, Ohio, United States - OWC_soil_day20_CT | ecosystem: Environmental > Terrestrial > Soil > Wetlands | place: USA: Ohio... | reverse complement strand
CCTTTCATTATACAATACGTATACATACCTGTCAAACCCCAAATTTTGCTCAACGTAATAAGGGACAGTGACATTCCTGGATACAGGATGTTACTGTTCCCTTAATTTTTAAGGATATGTTACCTTATTACGACCTGTGCAACACATATAAACACGCAATCCCTAAAAACAATATTCTAATTAAATAACCTCAAACTACCGACATCACAATTTAAATCCCCACCCAACATGGTAATAATCTTTTGCATAGTTATAATGATTATATCTATCATAGTCCTATTTATAGACGACGCCAGAGAAAAACAAAATGACGATAGTTTTAGCGGACGCAACCTTTTTTACAGATATGGGGTCAAAATTCTGGACAATACAATTACCATTGGCCTCGATTCAAACAATCGTAAACCACCTATCCAGATAGCAGGTGATTTGATCAACTTCATCACCCACGAACTAAATTCACAATTTGGCAGCATGCCTGACCGCTTTAAATGCCAGGTCATCGATATCATGGATCGTAAAATGCCCTCCGACCAAAGGAAATTTATTAAGACAACTATTACCACAAAAAGGAAAGCTGAGATTAACTACTTCATTCTTATTCTGGGTGTGGGAAAACAACTGGTAATTCACGAATTCCTTTATCTCAAAGGCCACAGTAAATGGTACAAACCTGTTGTTTTTGTACTCACCTCTCCCCTAACCATTTGGGGATGGTTCATTCCCTGGGTAAGAAAAAACTTCAGTACCTCCAGTATTATAAAAACTTCGATGAATAAAAGTACATATGATTTTATCGATATGATTACAATTATAAGAGGACTAAGCTTTCTTTTCTCCAGCAAGATTAAATCGTTTGCACAAAAAGAAGGACTATTGTCAGAAGACCTCATTCTTGTATTAAACCAAAGTATCAGCAATTCCCAGCATATTAACATTACCAACTCCAAGCAGGTAAGCCTGAATAAAATAAACAGCAATCTAAAAACCGCCTAAACTTTTGAACAATGAGCGATCAAACAATTAACATTTCAGGATCAAGCAATGTACATCTCAGTAATATTCATCAGTACAATGAAACCGGTCCCAATCCACAACTACAGCAGGAACTATCTGAACTTATACGTCAGCTGGCCACTGCCAATATCTCCCCTGCTGACAAAGCAAATATTTCCAACAAATTGTCTGAAGCAGGAAATGCTATAAATGACAATAAACCCAAGTCCGTCATTTCTAAAATCCTTGGTGAAGCAGGCGGCGTATTGAAAGAACTAGCCGTTGCTACTGGCAAAACATTTATCCTCAGCCTGATCAATAGTTAATCGTAAACTGTCAAAACGTATTATTAGTATGTCAAATTTTGATTTCGGTGTTGCTACCCCACTCAATTATGAACAAAAATGTTGCTGTACCCTTGTATTAGACGTATCCGGATCTATGAACGGGGCCCCCATCAATGAACTAAACAGAGGTTTACAGGATTTTTATCATGACATCATGAATGATTCTACTACTGCTAACAGACTGGAAGTTGGCATGGTGGAGTTCAGTGATGTAATCACTACCAGAATGGAACCTGGTTTATTAAACCATGGCGGCTTTCCTACCCTTACAGTAGGAGGTACAACCAAACTTGTGGATGGTGTAAGACAAGGTATTGCCACCACCCGGGCAAGGAAAAGCTATTATAAACAAAGCGGACAACCATTCTACCGCCCCTGGATCATTCTCATCACCGATGGCGCTCCGGATGGTGGTCAGGATACTGCCGGTTTAGCCAGGGAAATAAATGACGCTGTGAATAAGAAAGACTTTTTCTTCTTCGCAATTGGAGTACAGGGTGCTAATATGAACATGTTGAACCAAATATCCCATCATTCCATGCCTCCAGCCCAACTGAATGGATTAAAGTTCTCCGCCTTCTTTAAATGGCTCAGTGCAAGCATGAGCACTGTTACCAACTCCAAAGATGGAGACCAGGTGAGCTTCCCCGACCCAGGCAATTGGATGAAAGGTTTTACAATATAGAGGACTGATAAATGAATGAATATGCACTTTTTTCTATTCTGTTTACTTTTCATTTTCCATATCATTGCAGGAGACAGTACAGTTAGAACACACCATAACAGATCTCTTAATCATAAATCTGCCGCAAAAAAAGATACAAGCCATAATGCAACTACTGCTAACAAAGCTGGATCTAATTTGTCAGAGCAGGGCAAAGAAGATACAAGCAAAACTAAAAAGAGCGAGGCAACAGCTAGTGGAAAGCCAGATAAAGGTAAAGACAACAACGACAGTCGTAAAAAAGATCTCAAGATTCTCGAACTTCAGACAGCAATAAAACATGCAAATTTTAAAATTACTGCCTACCAAAGTTTACTGATTGCATATGTATTTTTATCCATCCTATTATTAATCATTTTATATTCAAAATATACCAGGCTAATGTCCTCCAGAGTGCCTGTTTCTATGCAAGCACCTGCAATACCTGTATTTAAAACCAGCCCACCAAAACAAAGCATGCCAGAGCCACCTCCTGCATATAATACCAATAGCTTAAATATAAATCACCAAACTGTCAAAGGTCATTGGCTGATCACCGGTGCATCTGTAATCGGACAGTCACATACCACCAATAATAAACCCTGCCAGGATAACTACCTTATTGATATTCTCAATGACAAATGGGGTATCGCTATTGTGTGTGACGGTGCTGGCAGCGCAGCTAATTCTGACCTTGGGTCCAAATATGTCAGCCAGCAAATGGCTAACTATTTAAAGAAAACTATTTTCTTCAATAAGTGGATGGAGAAAGATTATCTGCCTTCACAAAAGGAATGGGATGAGATTGCATTTAAAGGATATGGATATATTCTGTCAAAAGTTAAAAACTTTGCCCAGGATAAATCATTACCGCCTAAATCATTGGCGTGTACAGTTATTGCTGTCATCTATTCTCCTCTAGGGCTATTAGTCACCCATGTAGGTGATGGAAGGGCCGCTTTTTGTGACCAGCAGGGTAACTGGAAGCCACTTATAAAACCCCATAAAGGCCAGGAAGCCAATGAAACCATATTCCTTACTTCTGATGCCTGGACAGATCCAGGTACCATTAGCATGAATGGCGTAAATGTCCCTGAGTCAAGAATAGTAAAGGAAAAAGTGTTGGCATTCTCTCTGATGTCCGACGGTTGCGAAGCTCACTCTTTTTTAAGCAGTCAGATAGATCCCAACACGAATATGTGGAGTGACCCCAATCAGCCCTTTATCAATTTCTTCAATCCGGTCGTATCCAAATTGAAGGAAATGCAGGAAAAAGGGATGGACCAAAAAGCGATCTCTTCCACTTGGGAAAAGTTTTTGACTGACGGTACACCCAGTTTACAAAAAGAGTCTGACGATAAGACAATGATAATTGGCATCCTAAATTAACCTCATATGCCTATCACCGTTTATTTAAATATAAATACCCACATCCAACTGGAAGATGCTCCGCTGGCCCCTCCGGGGAATGAGGGGGCGGTACATAAAATCATTACCCCTGGCTATAGTAAATTCTGCATAAAAATTTACCATGCTCCCAAGCGAACGCCTGAACGTATGCAGAAGCTGGAGTTTATGATTAAAAATCAACCCTCCAATCTGACTAGTGAAAGTTATATTATCTGTTGGCCTACAAATCTCGTTTATAACAGTTCCAATATCTCTGCAAGTAGTTTTATAGGGTTTATGCTGCCCCTTGCACATTATGGAAGTGAAAAGTTATTTGAATTATGTATACCGGTATTAGGCCCCAGGTTTCAGCAAACTTTTAAGAAATATCAAAGGGATCAATCTACTGGGGTGGTGAACCGGTTAAAAATTTGCGTCAATATTTCAATAGCTATTCACAATATTCATAGCACGAATAAATACGCTATTATTGATTTCAAGCCACAAAATGTACTGGTAAATCCTGAAGGCAAGATTTCTATTATAGATGTGGATTCGTTTCAGATTCATGAGAACAAGCGAGTCTTACATCATTCACTGGTAGCTACTCCGGAATATAGTCCGAAAGAAGCAACCATGCTCAATCCTGCTAAAAGTTATATCCCTGAATCGTGGGACCGTTTTTCAATAGCTGTTTCATTCTATGAAATCATCTTAGGCATACATCCATATGCAGCCACCGGAAAAGGCACGTTTGCCTCATATAACACATTACATGAAAAAATCCAGCACGGACTATTTGTTCATGGTGGACAACGTCATCAGCTGTCCATTATCCCACCCTTACATCAGAATTTCATAAAAATCCCCAAGTCCATCCAGGAGCTGTTTATAAAAGCATTTGATGAGGGTCACCAGGTTCCTGACAATCGTCCTTCTGCCAGTGATTGGGGACAGCGCATTTTTCATGAATTAGATAAACAAAAAAACATGCCTTCTAATTATACCTTTAGCGGATATACTCCACCACCTCAACAACCTGTTACACCTCAGCCTGCTCCGCCGCCGCCAGCCCAACCAAATAATGCTGGCGTATTTTGGGCATGGTTGATTATTATAGCCATTATTGCTATTGCATTATTTATTTATAACAGGTCCCTAGCATCTCAACTGAATCAATCAACAACAAAATTGGAGAATGTAGCACAATATTACCCAATTGTAATTTCGGGGGTAACATATACTACTTTCGGACAAAAAGAACCCTATGGCGTTAAATTAAAAAAAAACGATGTAGATTTTATTCACCCTGTAATTAGCTATCAACCTGTGGCAGATACTTATCAGGACATCGAATTATTTATCAAGTTTTTTGATCCGTTTAATAGGTTATTGGCATTATCGGGTAACGATTACACTTTCAGAGACACATTATCAATGTATCCTTCCGATAACTATATGTCGTTTAAATGTAAGGGATGGGGTACCCAAACCCCTGGCTCCTATTACATCGATGGCACCTATCATGCAGAAATATGGTACAAGGATAGATTGTTATATCAGAACAACTTTACAATAACAAATTGAACGAATTGATTCCCCTTTTTAATAAATATTATTCAAAAATTTATCTTGCTTATTCATATTATATATTACAATCTCCCCCTCTCTGCAAATTGAAATAAATAGGTCTCAATGAAAGTCCTTCACAGGATATTTCACATATTATTATATAGCATATTAGTATTCCCCCAATTGTCTGTAGCCCAAAAGCAATCATTAAAAGGCACAGTAGCTGATTCTGTCACAGGGAAACCTGTGCAGGACGCTACTGTCCTTCTATTGAAAGGCAATAAGGCAATTGCTAATGCATTTTCTGACCCGAAGGGAATATTCACTTTTACGAACATTCCCTCAGGTAGTTACCAGCTATACATATCCCTTCTGGGATACCGCCCTTCGCATGCTCCAATAATCATCAATCAAGTATCCTCCAATCTCGGCCGGGTTCTCATCCAAAAGAACGTCATCACCCTACAATCCATCGAAATCAAGCAGCTCATTCCACCTGTAGTGATCAAAAAGGATACACTGGAGTTTAATGCTGGTTCCTATAAGACCAGACCTAACGCAGTAGTAGGAGGAGAGTTATTAAAACAGGTACCAGGCATTTCGATAGATCAAAATGGGAAAATTACCGCTCACGGCGAAACCGTCAAACGAATCCTGGTAGATGGCAAGCCCTTTTTTGGCAACAATACCGCCCTAACCACCCAAAACCTGCCTGCAGAACTCATCGACAAGGTCCAACTAATAGATGGCAAATCTGATCAGGCACAATTCTCAGGTTTTGACGATGGCAACAATGAAAAGATCATCAATATCACACTCAAGAAAAACCGGCGCCGGGGTAGCACTGCCGCTACTTCTGTAGGAATTGGCACAGACGATCGCTTTGCAGCCAACGCCAATGTTAATAGTTTTAATGAGAAGGACCGCCTTTCTGCCATTGGCAATGGAAATAACCTAAATAACCGAAACTTTAATCCCGGCAATACCTTCGCTGGCATGTTACCCGGCAATGGATTAGCACGGAACTGGTCCGGCGCACTCAACTATAACCTGGATAATAAAAGTAAACTCAAACTGGACGCCAGCTACGAAGCTGGGGATAGCAAATCTCAAAACAATAACAACAGTTTCCGCCAAACCTTTTTACAAGACACATCCTGGTATTATCAATTACAAAATAACTCGACTACTCATGCTACAAACCATAATCTCAATATGCGTTTGAACTATAAAATCAATTCGGCTCAATCCATAATGATTAGCCCTTCTGTCACCTATACCAATACAGACAATATTCAAACGAATCATTACGCTTCTTTAAATAACAATAAGGATACCTCTATCTCTGGCATGTCATTGAACACTAGCCATCAGTCTACTCCTGATGTCAATATTCACGGCCTCTACAGGATACGATTCAAGCAACCAGGTCAAACACTCAGTGCAGATCTAACAGTAGGATCTACACAAACCAACGGAAATAACACCTACCAAACCAAAGACCACTACCTGGTACAAGATTCCATCTCTGGTTATAACCGGCTCACCACCAATAACATAAGCAATGGACAAACCGTACTGCGCCTAAGCTATACGACTCCTATTGCTAAAGACAAGCGTCTGCAACTGTCCTACCTATTCAACAATCAAACTAGCAATATTAGCAATTATACATACGACATCGACTCCCTTTCCGGAAAATATGAAAACCCTAATGACAGCCTGAGTAACAGGTCGAAAAACAAATTCCAGAGACAAATAGTCGGCATCCAAATCCTTACCCAAAAAAAAGGATACGATTATACTTTGGGTTTAAATACTCAATACCAAAAGATAGACAATACAAACAGTCATGCATCCTCCTTCCATCGTCAGTACATAAACCTATTCCCTACTGCCAGAATGAATATTGCACTTTCAAAAGGCAAAAACATCCGGTTCAATTATGACGGCAATACGATTGTACCCACAGTTGAACAACTCCAGCCCCTCCCTAACCTGGCAAATTCTTTATTGGTACAAGAAGGTAATCCTGATCTCAAACCCTCATTTAGTCACAGACTGAATCTGGGTTACAATGCCATGAACAAAACTACCTTCCGGGGGTTATTTATCAACCTGAATACAGAATTTATTGCCAATAAGATTGTAAACACCAATCGTTATGATACGAGCGGGCATCAATTCACCAAACCTATCAATGCTAATGGTGCATTCAATTGCAATGGCTCAGTGACTAACAGCCTACCAATTAAATCAATTCATGCTACGCTCAATCTCTCCTCGGGTCTATCCTATAATAGAGACATCACATTCAACAATAGCATCAAATCGTTCACACAAAATTTCAGTCTAAACCAGTCAGTCTATTTTAACTACAAATACGAAACGCTGCTAGACATTAATACCATCCTGCAATGCACCTATTCTGGCACCCGCTATGGCAGTTTATCTACAAACAATACTAATTACCTAAACTATAATCTATTCTTACACTACAATTTCAACCTGCCTGCAGACTTTACAATAGGAAATGACATCCGCTACATCATGAACCGGGGCCGAGCTACCGGCTTTAATACTAACATTGCCCTACTCAATGGCTATATCGCCAAGAGTATATTAAAACAAAAACAGGCATTAGTAAAATTATATGGATATGATCTGCTGAACCAAAATACCAGCGTCACCCGAAATACTGGAGATAATTATATAGAGGATGTAAGGCAAACCGTATTGCCACCTTATTTAATGATAAGCTTCACCTGGTTCTTTAAGAATTTCCCTGCTGGAATTTCGCAAAGTGATTAGCAATATTCTCCCAACGGTTTTTCGTATTTTAGTAAAAAGGTATCTATAATAATTGTTTCATTTGGAGCAGGAATAGTTATCCTGGGGACAGGTGGGGGAACCCAATAACACCCAAATAAAAAGGTTAACAAAAATGAAAGGAGCAGCCATTTCATAACGAATGATCTTTAGCGCAATTCAAATTTAATTAATAACAATCCCGAAAACATAGGAGATACCCCCTAAATTCTACATACTTGCATTAATTTTATGTTGCTTTCTATATTCATATGTACCCTTCGATAATAATACTTTCACAATGAATCTTACATCTTTCCAACAATTAAACATCTAGTACCAACTGAAGAAAAAATCCGATGCTAAAAATAGCTCAGCAGTTGCAGTGATTGAAATCCATTTTTTTAAGCACTCTATAAACTTCAAATATTATCTAACAATCTTGGCATAAAGTTGACCGGCTAACTAAACAATATCTGTTAACATTAGAATGATATTCTAACTTAAAACTAGCAGAAACGAAGAAATGTGAACCTATTCGGATATCGAAACCTACTCTATAATATCTAATTTTTAGCAAAACTCACTACTGTCAAAAGCAAAAGAATCTTCATCATATTATTAACAATACAAATTTTATAATTGTAATCTCAAATTAACAACCTGATTATGTTACAATACCTTCCCAATTGCAATTAATACGATTGCGATCGAAGGTCTGTTACATAAACTTTTATAAATATGCGAGATTCATCTAAGGAATATAAACCCAAAATATTTATAGGATCGTCCCAAGAATCAGTTAACAAAGGTTTAACTAGAGCTCTCCAGGCTTCATTCCGAGATAATGCTCATCCATTTCCATATGACGTAGGTTTAATAAAACTTTCCAATTATACAATTGAAGCATTAGAAGTAGAAATAACAAAATGTGATGCGGCTGTTTTTCTTTTTGAGCCAGATGACGTGGTAATTTCAAGGGGAGTTGAAAAAAAAGCTGTTAGGGATAATCTATTATTTGAATTAGGTCTAGCAATGGGAATTTTAGGCAGAAACAAAACCTTCTTCATAATCCCTAAAAACTTTGATATGAAAACAGCATCAGATTTTTCTGGAATGTGTGCAGGAGAGTATGATGCTACCCATAGTAACAAACAAGCTGCATTGGATCCATGTGTAGACCAAATCATCCAAAGGCTTCAAAATGATAATACTATTCATTATAATAAAAAACCAACTATTCGACTAAATTATGATAGACATCAGCGTCAGGTCGATCCTTCTTTGAAGATGGAAGAAAAAATTACCCAAGTATTTTCTGAAGGTATTATTAGAGAAAACTGGAATATCGACTTACATTATGATTGCGACAGGGTAAAAGATAATATTGTGACAGAGACCATAATCTGGGATTATAACCTTGTGAACGTAACTACGCAAAATATCAATCGAACAATTAAGCTAGATCTATATACTGATCCAGATAGGAACACCATCCACATGTATAAGATAACTAACTCAAAAGGTGATGTAGTATCATTACTTGATGGACATAGGATTACAATCCAGGGAGCTTACAAGCGAATAGAAACAGACTTTACCTTTCTGGCAGGAGAAACATATCGGGTGGATATGCAATTTGAACAAAAATTTAATGTATGCAAGAAAACCTGTAGTATCGTCAACTGCTTTGCTCCAAGGGAAACTACTATAGGTGCCAAAATCAAAGCAACCATTCCTCCAGGATATAAATTCGATGTACTTGAAATAAAACCGGTCACACCAGATAATATGAAAAACGTATTCGTTTTTAACATTAACGGTGTACTCCTTCCTGAGCAAGTTATTGAATATACATTTCGAAAAATTCTGCCCAATCAAAAAAACCATCATCAATGAATCCAACAAATCAAACCGTTGTTTCTATACAAAATGCAATAGCTTCTTATAATATGGATTGCTGGGTGATGTTCATGGATGAAGGAAGCGACCCGTACTTTAAGAAATATATAACAGACAAAGTCATTTCCACCTCATTATGCATTATAACAGCGCAAGACTGTTACTTAATTGCTAATAACCTAGACTTTGACAATCTGGATAACTACAAAAATGTAAAAAATATCCAATACGGTTCCACATATGGTAATAAGCTAGAAGACGCACTGAAACAAGTATTCTCAGAAATATCTTTCCCTTCTAATATCAGCCTTTCCTACTCTACATTGAGAGATACACTTGTAGACGTTTTAGGGCATGGCAGTTATGAATATCTAACCAAGCAGATTTCCCTTATCTATGAAAAAGAAGGTAAAACAGTAACCTTTGACTCAGCTGAGAAATTAGTATATGCTATTACAGATAGAAAATCTGCAGATGCCATCACTAAAATGAAGCTAGCAGCTCAAAGAGCAAACGAAATCCTGGACCAGGCCTTTGCCAATATCAAAACCGGCATGACAGAAAAAGAGATTGTAAACATGGTACAAGGGATATTTGATAAAAAACCCGAATATTTCAAGGAACATGAAATAATCAAAGAAGAATATTCATGGCACAAGGAATTCTGCCCTGTCGTCCTGGCTGGTCCAAGCCTAATGAAAGGAGGACATGCTACGGCTAGCAATCTCCCTGTAGAACCAGGCCTTACGATCTATTTTGATTTTGGTGTAAAGCTACATTTTAAAGATGGCAGTTATTACTCCAGCGATATCCAGCGAATGGGCTATATGCTAAAAGCTGAAGAAACAGCAGCTCCCAAGGAAGTGCAAGCCATATTCGATACCCTATATGATGCAATTTCACTTGGAATAGAAAATCTAATACCAGGCAAAAAAGGTTACGAAATTGACACTGTTGTCAGGGGATATATAAAAGATGCTGGATACATAGACTATGACCATTCAACCGGGCATGCCATTGGAGAAATAGCCCACAATCCAGGTACGCTACTAGGGCCTTCCAACAGAGGATTGTCGTCATTAGATATACAACCTAATGGAGTTTATACAATCGAACCAAGAATACCAATCGATAATGGTGGCTCCATCGAGGAAATGGTGTTGGCAACTCCTGAAGGAGGCATCGCCATTAGCCCCCGTCAAACATCACTCTATTTGATTTAAAGATTATCTAAATGGAAATTAAGGATTATCCTTCATTATACATTGCTGCAGAAAAAGCTTCCAGGAAGGCACAAAATTACTATACCAGATTAACGATGATTGATTTGATATTCATCAGTACGGCAGCATTATCAGCTATCTACAACATTGATGGTAAATATGGGAAAACGGTCATTTATTGCATTTCCGGACTTTCTTTAGCAATAGGAATTTTCATTACGCTTATTATAAAATGGAGAGGATATGAAAATACCTGGTATAAAAGCCGGGCCCTCGCTGAATCTATTAAAACACTTACCTGGAGATTTATCACCTGCGCCGAAGGATTTGAATCATGCAAACCATACAAGGAGGTAATCGCAACTTTTAAAGATAAGATACTTCAATTACAATCTAAATTTGAAGATCTTTCCCTGACCGCTTTAACCAATTCATCCACTGGATTTGTTACATACAAGATGTCTACACTCAGAAAAGAAAATATTAACGATAGGAAAAATCATTACCTCATCAACAGAATTTCAGAACAGGAAAATTGGTATAAAAATAAGGCCGTAATAAATCAAATATGTTACGATCGTTGGTTTTTCATAATGATTGCTAGCAAATTATTATCATTAATCAGTATAGCGCTATTATTGACCAACCCCACTATGAATTGGAAACTAGTGGGATTTTTCACAACAGTTTCTGCAGCCGTATTAAGCTGGATTCAATTGAAACAATATCAAACACTGATTCGGGCATATTCAACTGCAGCCAATGAACTAGAGGCCATCAGATCTCTCAGTGAGTCAATAGAAACAGATGATGATTTTTCCAAATTTGTATTGGATGCTGAAAATGCAATATCCAAAGAACATACCCTATGGTTAGTACAAAGAAGAAGATAATCAAGGGCTTCCCATTATTTATGAGAAGCCCTTTTTCCGCCTTGCGTATAGTAGCGAAATATTTAGAACCTATTATTTTAGATACTTTTTAAAGTATATCGGCAGTGGAAATAGTTTTATCTCGTTAAGAAATAATAGTAACTCTATAATATTTTAAATTTCATTTTCTATTTCTTTAAATTCAGAAGTATTTTCAGATTTATCTTTTTCTAAAAGCCTATAGTCATTATCAAATCGATAAGCTGGCTCTTTAATTATATTTTTTATTACTTTTATATGACTCCTTATATTCTTTTCTATTTTTTCTTTTGCTTCCTTCATGTTCTTATTTTTTTCAACAGTGTTACTTCTTAACAAAGCATCTCCAGCAACCATTAAGACCGGATTTTTTACGAATGAATCTCGCTCTAAAAGTGTATAGAATGCATCTTCATCATTTATATACTTATCTATTAATACTGAAGCAAGTAAAAATAATTGGAAATCAATATTGAAATCATGTACATCAGGTTTAGGGAATTCAATAATAAGATCATTAAACACTTCTGACAAAGTCGCTTTCATTGTAATTGATCTGAAATTTTCGGTAAACCAAAAATTTAACATTGACGCTAATACCGGTAAAGGAAGATCACTCAAAAATCCCTCCTTTGATTCTGACAATTTCTTAATCTCATAAAATGAAAGTGTCATATTCTCGATGGATTTACGGACTAATTTCTTTCTTTCAGAAGCTGGTGCAAGGTACAATGCCTGGGATAAGTAACCCATCCCTCCAGTATTTATCATCCAATCGCCAAGATTATTATTGGGCATATTGGAAAGGAGATTATCGATCATGCCGTAAACCTCCTTAGATTTACCTGCAAAAAAAATTGTCGTATTTTGCCAGCTAGACTCATTAAAATGAGAAAGCATTTTAATGTAATGACTTTCTCTGGCATTATCATAAATCTCAATTGAAGCTAAGTATTCTATAAATGCTTGTTGTTTAAATCCGACTTTATTTTCCAGGTCGACATAGAGTAAACCTGAACTTGATATAATCTGGTGTATTTGAGTTTCACTTTGTTCTTCATAGTTCCTGGAGGACAAAAAAGAATTAATAATTTCCATAAACTCATTGAAACTTAACTCAAACTTATTGCTGTCTAACATATAAAGCGCAACAACAGTAAAAATCCTTCTTTTTAAATTAAAAATTAACAGCTCCGTTTTACTTTTAATTTCTAATTTTCCAAGAAGTACTTTTGTGAAATCATCATAGATATCAGTAATGGTGGCTGGGACTTCATAACTGTTTTCATCATATAATAGTGAGATTAATGTAATAGTAAGAGGCGTGGTCGGAAGTTTGGATAAAATTGAGTATTTCACATAAATCCAGCCACCGTCTCACACTTCAACCATCCAATTATTTCGCGTGAAACCCAGCCAGGTGAGCTAAAATAATTAGCAAATTATTCGTGGATTTCATTTTTCAATCCTG
>Ga0316604_10002666_pt1 | contig 13330 bp, 10 predicted proteins | sample OWC_soil_day20_C_FD_207650 | JGI IMG/M metagenome (GOLD analysis project Ga0316604, IMG submission 207650) | Wetland soil microbial communities from Old Woman Creek delta, Ohio, United States - OWC_soil_day20_CT | ecosystem: Environmental > Terrestrial > Soil > Wetlands | place: USA: Ohio... | reverse complement strand
CGGAATATTCGAGAATCAGCGCCTCGTGGATCATCGTCAGCTCGAGATGCGTGGCCGGGTTGTCCACCGGCACGCGCGCGTTCTCGGCCAGCGAGACCATCGTGAAGGCCACGCCGGCGAAGGCCAGGCCCGGGTAGATGGCCAGGTCGCGGTGGGCCAGCGTCTCGACCATCGTCGTCAAGGAGGTCGACTGCGAGATCAGCGAGGCCGAGAACAGCACCATCAGCAGCGCCGGTTCGGCCAGAAAGCCGATCAGCATCTCGCGCCGCGCGCCGAGCGTGCCGAAGGCGGTGCCGACGTCCATCGCTGCCAGCGAGATGAAGACCCGCGCCAGCGCGAACAGCCCGACCAGCGCGATCGCGTCGGCCGCCGGCGCCAGTGGCAGGTCGGTCGACAGCGTGGGCACGATCGCACAGGCCAGCGCCATGCAGCCGAAGACGATGTACGGCGCGCTGCGGAACACCTGCGACGCATGTTCGGCGACCACCGATTCCTTGTGGAACAGCTTGTGCAGCAGTCGGTAGGGCTGCAGCAGGCTGGGCGCCGACTTGTTCTGCAGCCAGGCGCGCCACTGGTTGACCCAGCCGATCAGCAGCGGCGCGAGCAGCAACGCGACCACGATTTCCAGCAGCTGCGACAGCAGGCCGTAGAGGCTCATGCTGCCCCCTTGGCCCTGCGGGCCGTCCCCCCGAGGGGGAACTGAGCGCCTTCGGGCGGCCGTGCGGCGCTCATCGCGCCACCACCACCAGCATCACGATCAGCGTGACGAAGCTGAACATCAGGTACACCGCGATGCGCCCCTGCTGCAGCAGCCCGACCAGGCGCGAGACCTGCGCCACCAGCGCGGCCACCGGCAGGTACAGCCAGTGCCAGAAATGGTCGTCGATGCTGACTCGGTAGCGCGGCTGCTCGTCGAAGGGTGTGGGCAGCTCGCGCTGCATGCGGAAGAAGGGCTCGAACATCTGCCGGATCGGCTGGCCGAAGCCTTCGGCCGTGTCCTGCATGCGCGCGTTGCCCCAGGGAAAGCCGCAGGCCCAGGCCGGCGCGCGGCGCAGCCGGCCGTGGTACAGCCGGCGCACCAGCAGCCAGGCCAGCGCGAAGCTGGCCGCCACGCCGAGCAGGAAGATCACCGGCCCATAGCTGGCCCGCTCGACCGCGACCGGCGCCAGCAGCCAGCCGCCGCCCGCCACCGCTTGGCCCAAGCCTGCCGACACCAGCTGGCGCGTCACCGGATCGATGAGCTGGATGAACTGCACCGGCAGCAAGCCGAGCGCGACGCAGCCGGCCACCAGCCAGAGCATGCCGGCACGCTCCCACGGCCCGGCATCGTGCGCCTGGGCCAGCTTGTCCTCGCGCGGCTGGCCAAGGAAGATGACGCCGAAGAACTTGACCATGGTGTAGCCGGCGAGCGCGGCGACCATCGCGATCAGCGCCGCCACCACCGGGATCAGCATGTTCAGCACGGGATTGGGCAGGCCCGGCGTGAACAGGAAACTCTGCAGCAGCAGCCATTCGGAGACGAAGCCCCCCAGCGGCGGCAGCCCGGCACTGGCCAGCACGCCGACCAGCGTGACCCAGGCCACCCAGGGCATGCTGCGGATCAGCCCGCCGAGGCGGCCGAGATTGCGCTCGCCGGTGGCGTGCAGCACCGAGCCGGTGCCCAGGAACAGCAGGCTCTTGAACAGCGCGTGGCTGGCCACGTGGTACAGCGCCGCGGTCAGCGCCAGCGCGGCCAGCGCGTCCATGCGGTAGGCGGCGAAGATCAGAGTCAGGCCGATGGCGGCGAAGATCAGGCCGATATTCTCGATCGACGAATAGGCCAGCAGCCGCTTCATGTCGACCTGCACCGCCGCGAAGACCACGCCGAACAGCGCCGTGGCCAGGCCGAGGGCCAGCAGCACGGCGCCCCACCACCATAGCGGCGTGGCGATCAGGTCGAAGGTCACGCGCAGCAGGCCGTAGACGGCCGTCTTCAGCATCACCGCGCTCATCAGCGCCGACACCGGCGACGGTGCGGCCGGGTGCGCCTCGGGCAGCCAGATGTGCAGCGGCAGGATGCCGGCCTTGGCGCCGAAGCCGAAGACCGCCAGCGCGAAGCCGATCGAGGACCAGAACGGCGACAGCGACTGCACTCGCATGTTGGCGAAGCTGTAGTCGCCGGTGTTGGCCTGCAGCACGCCGAAGCACATCAGGATGCCGATCGCGCCGACATGCGCGACCAGCAGGTACAGGTAGCCGGCGCGGCGGATCTCGGGGATGCGGTGGTTGGCGGTGACCAGGAAGAACGACGACAGCGCCATCGTCTCCCACATCACCATGAACATGTAGGCGTCGTCGGCCAGCACCACACCGACCATGCTCGCCAGGAAGAGGTGGTACTCCAGGCACAGCAGCCCCGGCGGCGTGCCCTCGCCGCGGCGGAAGTAACCCGCCGCGAAGGCCGACACCCCGGCCGCAGTGGCGCCGATGACCATCAGGAAGAACGCCGACAGGCTGTCCAGCCGCAGATGGAAGGGCAGGGTCGGCAGGCCGATCGGCAGCACCGCCACCTCGGGGCCGCCGAACACGGCGGCCAGCGCCACGCCGAACAAGACCAGCGCAATCAGCCCACCGGCCGGAAAGAGCACACGCGCGACGAAGCGCAGGCGGCGCAGCGCGAACACGCCGATCACGCCGACCAGCAGCCAGGCCGCCACCACGACGAGTACCCAGTCGAGATGGAGCCAATGTGTCACGACCTGATGCCGTTCATCGATCGCACCGGGACCGTCCCGTCGCCCGGATCAGCGACGCCGCCGCTTCGTCGCAGCGCGCGGTGGCGCGGGTCGGGCCGGGTCGCGCGGGCTGTCTTCGACCGTGCCGCTGGGCCGGTAGGCCGCGCCATGCAGCGCCAGGTAGTCGCGGATCAACTGGCGTACCACCTGCGACGGCGTCAGATCCTGGCGGGCGCACAACTGCTCGAAAGCGGCCTTCTTGGCCGGATCGATGAGCAGTGTCAGGCGCGCGGTCTTCAGTTCCATCGGCTTCGATGTGTTAATGCGATGTGTGTCTGGAGCGCATCTTACGCGCATGTCATGTGCCAGCCAATGCCGGCCGGCCGCAAGGTGTCGGGGGTCGCCGTCGGGATGCTGCGGCCGCGCCGGCGCGCGAGTCCACGCTCCGGCCGCTGGCTCGGTCGAGCGGCAGGACCGCGAGACCCTGCGGCTTCAGTCCGCTGCCGCCTCGAGACCGTGCTCGAAGTGCGCGTGCATCAGTTCGCGCGCCCGTGCGCCATCCTGCGCGGCGATCGCGTCCATCAGCGCGCGGTGTTCGGCCAGCGAATCGCTCAGCCGGCCCTGCTTGAACAGCGAGTGGTGGCGATTGAGCTTCATCACCTTGCGCAGGTCGGTGACGATCTGCATCGCCCAGCGGTTGCCGGCGATCTGCAGCAGTGCCATGTGGAACTGTTCGTTGGCGGCGAAGAAGGCGTCGCGCTGCCGCACCTGCTTTTCCAGCCGCGCGTGCAACTGCCGCAGCTGCTCGCGCTGCACCTCGTCGGCATATTCGGCCACCTGGGCGGCGGCATCGCTTTCCAGCAGCGCCAGCAGGTGGTAGACCTGTGCCACGTCGTCACGCGACACCTCGGTGACGTAGGCGCCGCGGCGCAGCTTCATCGTCACCAGGCCTTCGACGGCCAGCACCTTCAGCGCCTCGCGCAGCGGCGTGCGGCTGATGCCGAACTCCTGGCTCAGCTTCATCTCGTCGATCCAGCTGCCCGGCTCCAGCGTGCGGCTGTAGATCTGCTGGCGCAGCCGGTCTGCCACTTCCTGATACAGCGCGCGCGGCGCCAACAGGCGCTGTGTCGCGGGGACATCCATGTCAGCGCCCCGTAGGTTTTGAATTCATAATTATGCATAATGTAGCTGCCGCAGGGCCGCGCGGCAAGCTGGCCGATGGCGGCGTCGGGCGCCGCGTTTTGCGCGACACTTGAATCGGGCCTCATAGGTCGCGGCACCGCATCTGGAGAAGAGCCATGTCCGAACCCGTCAAGCACCCCGCCGATGCCGCCGCGCTCGCCGCCTGGGCCCAGGCCGCAGCCAAGTCGGCGCCGGGCGGCAAGCTGGAGGCACTGAACTGGATCACGCCCGAAGGCATCAGCGTCAAGCCGCTGTACACCGCGACCGACCTGCAGGGTTTGCCGCACACCGACACGCTGCCCGGCTTCGCGCCCTTCGTGCGCGGGCCGCAGGCCACGATGTACGCAGTGCGGCCGTGGACCATCCGCCAGTACGCGGGCTTTTCCACCGCCGAGGAATCAAATGCCTTTTATCGCCAGGCGCTGGCCGCCGGCGGGCAGGGCGTGAGCGTGGCCTTCGACCTGGCCACGCACCGCGGCTACGACTCAGACCATCCGCGCGTCACCGGTGACGTGGGCAAGGCCGGCGTAGCCATCGACTCGGTCGAGGACATGAAGATCCTGTTCGACGGCATCCCGCTGGACAAGGTGAGCGTGTCGATGACGATGAACGGCGCGGTGCTGCCGATCCTGGCCGGCTACGTGGTCGCGGCCGAGGAGCAGGGCGTGGGCCAGGATCAGTTGAGCGGGACCATCCAGAACGACATCCTCAAGGAGTTCATGGTCCGCAACACCTACATCTACCCGCCCGAGCCGAGCATGCGGATCATCGGCGACATCATCGAGTACACGGCGCAGAAGATGCCGAAGTTCAACTCGATCAGCATCTCCGGCTATCACATGCAGGAAGCCGGTGCCCACCAGGCGCTGGAGCTGGCCTTCACCTTGGCCGACGGCAAGGAGTACGTCAAGACCGCGCTGGCCAAGGGGCTGGACGTGGACGAGTTCGCCGGCCGCCTGAGCTTCTTCTGGGCGATCGGGATGAACTTCTATCTCGAGATCGCCAAGATGCGCGCGGCGCGGGGGCTGTGGTGCCGAATCATGCAGGGCTTCGGTGCCAGGAAGCCCAAGAGCCTGATGCTGCGCACCCATTGCCAGACCAGCGGCTGGAGCCTGACCGAGCAGGACCCGTACAACAACGTGGTGCGCACCACCATCGAGGCCATGGCGGCGGTCTTCGGCGGTACGCAGAGCCTGCACACCAACAGCTTCGACGAAGCCATCGCGCTGCCCACCGAGACCAGTTCGCGCATCGCCCGCAACACGCAGCTGATCATTCAGGAAGAGACGCACATCACCAGCGTGGTCGACCCCTGGGCCGGCAGCTACATGATGGAAAAGTTGACGCAGGACATGGCCGACGCGGCCTGGGCCATCATCGAGGAGGTCGAAGCCATGGGCGGCATGACCCGTGCCGTCGATTCGGGCTGGGCCAAACTGAAGATCGAGGCCAGCGCCGCCGAGAAGCAGGCGCGCATCGACTCGGGGCGCGACGTGATCGTCGGTGTCAACAAGTACAAGCTCAAGCAGGAAGACCCGATCGAGGTGCGCGACGTCGACAACGTGCAGGTGCGGCTGCAGCAGATCGAGCGCTTGAAGGCGGTGAAGGCCGCGCGAGACAACGCCAAGGTGAGCGCCGCGCTGCAGGCCCTGACGGCCGCGGCCGATGCCGGCAGCGGCAACCTGCTGGCCTTGAGCATCGACGCGGTGCGCGCGCGCGCCACCGTCGGCGAGATCAGCGATGCGCTGGAGAAGGTTTTCGGGCGCCACCGCGCCGACATCCAGAAGGTGACCGGTGTGTATGCAGCTGCCTACGATTCCGCCGAAGGGTGGGACAAGCTCAAGGCCGAGATCGCGGGCTTCGCCGAGGAGCAGGGCCGCCGCCCGCGCGTGATGATCGCCAAGCTCGGCCAGGACGGGCACGACCGCGGTGCGAAGGTGGTGGCCACCGCCTATGCCGACCTGGGCTTCGACGTGGACATAGGGCCGCTGTTCCAGACGCCTGAGGAATGTGCGCGCCAGGCGATCGAGAACGACGTGCATGCGGTCGGTGTCAGCACGCTCGCGGCCGGCCACAAGACGCTGGTGCCAGCGATCATTGCCGAACTGAAGAAGCAAGGCGCCGATGACATCGTGGTCTTCGTCGGCGGCGTGGTGCCGCGCCAGGACTATGACTTCCTGTTTGCGGCCGGCGTCAAGGGCATCTACGGCCCGGGCACGCCGATCCCGGCGAGCGCGAAGGACGTGCTCGAGCAGATCCGCAAGGCCCAGGTCAAGGCCTGACACACGCATTGGCCCGGACCGTGCTGGCCGATCAGCAACTGCTGGATGACGTGCTCGGCGCGCCTGGCGCGCGCCAGCGGCGTGCGATGGCCAAGGCCATCACGCTGCTGGAGTCGACGCGCGAGGACCACCGCCTGCGCGCCGACGCGCTGTTGCACGGGCTTCTCCCGCACAGCGGCCGTGCCTTCCGCCTGGGCCTGAGCGGCGTGCCCGGGGTGGGCAAGAGCACCTTCATCGAGGCACTGGGCCTGTGGCTGATCGCGCGCGGCCACCGCGTGGCGGTGCTGGCGGTCGACCCGTCGAGCAGCGTCTCTGGCGGCTCGATCCTGGGCGACAAGACGCGCATGGAGCAGCTGTCGGTGCACGAGCGCGCCTTCATCCGGCCGAGCCCGTCGTCGGGCACGCTGGGCGGCGTGGCCGAGAAAACGCGCGAATCGATGCTGGTGGTGGAAGCCGCCGGCCACGACATCGTCATCGTCGAGACCGTCGGCGTCGGCCAGAGCGAGACGGCGGTGGCCGGCATGACCGACATGTTCGTGCTGATGCAGCTGCCCAACGCCGGCGATGACCTGCAGGCCATCAAGAAGGGCGTGATGGAACTGGCCGACCTGGTGGTCATCAACAAGGCCGACCTGGACGAGGACGCCGCCATGCGCGCGCGCGCGCAGATCACCTCGGCGCTGCGCCTGTTGGGCCAACACGGCCATGGCGACCCGGCGGAGCAGGACGCGGCGCCCTGGCAGCCGCAGGTGATGCAGCTCAGCGCGCTGAAGGCGCAGGGGCTGGAGGACTTCTGGGCACTGGTCGAAGCCTTCCGCCAGAAGCAGGCCGGCAGCGGCCGCCTGGCCGCACGGCGCCAGCAGCAGAACACCGCCTGGATGTGGGAGCGCATCGACGCCGGGCTGCGCGCTGCCTTTCGCGGCCATGCCCGGGTGCGACACGCGCTGCCACAAGTGCTGCAGCAGGTGGATGCCGGTCAGCTGCTGCCGTCGGTGGCAGCGCGGCGGTTGCTGCGCGAAATGGGCCTGGAGCAGCCGGCGGAACCGGTCGGCTGCAGCACGACAACAACTTCCGTGAACACGACAAGGTGAGCCATGCACGACATCGTTGATCAGCTTGAAAAGAAGCGCGAGGCGGCGCGCCTGGGCGGTGGGCAGAAGCGCATCGACGCCCAGCATTCGAAGGGCAAGCTCAGCGCGCGCGAGCGCCTCGAGCTGCTGCTCGACCCGGGCAGCTTCGAGGAATGGGACATGTTCGTCGAGCACCGCTGTGCCGACTTCGGTATGGCCGACAGCAAGGTGCCCGGCGACGGCGTGGTCACCGGCTACGGCATGATCAGCGGGCGTCTGGTCTTCGTCTTCAGCCAGGATTTCACCGTCTTCGGCGGCGCGTTGAGCGAAGCGCATGCCGAGAAGATCTGCAAGGTGATGGACCAGGCGATGAAGGTCGGCGCCCCGGTCATCGGCCTGAACGACAGCGGCGGCGCGCGCATCCAGGAAGGCGTGGCCTCGCTCGGCGGTTATGCCGAAGTGTTCCAGCGCAACGTCATGGCCAGCGGCGTGATCCCGCAGATCAGCATGATCATGGGGCCGTGTGCCGGCGGCGCGGTGTACAGCCCGGCGATGACCGACTTCATCTTCATGGTCAAGGACAGCTCCTACATGTTCGTCACCGGCCCCGAGGTGGTGAAGACCGTGACGCACGAGGAGGTCACGGCCGAGGAGCTGGGCGGCGCGGCCACCCACACCGGCAAGAGCGGTGTCGCCGACCTGGCCTTCGAGAACGACGTCGAGGCCATCGCGTTGCTGCGCCGCTTCTTCAACTACCTGCCGCTGAACAACCGCGAGAAGCCACCGGTGCGCCCGAGCGGGGACCCCGCCGAGCGGCTGGACGGGTCGCTGGACACGCTGGTGCCCGACCACCCGAACAAGCCCTACGAGATCAAGGAGCTGATTTACAAGGTGGTGGACGACGGCGACTTCTTCGAGCTGCAGCGCGACCACGCCAGGAACATCGTCATCGGCTTCGCGCGCATGGACGGGCATACCGTGGGCATCGTCGCCAACAACCCGATGGTGCTGGCCGGCTGCCTGGACATCAAGAGCAGCATCAAGGCGGCGCGCTTCGTACGCTTCTGCGATGCCTTCAACATCCCGGTGATCACCTTCGTCGACGTGCCTGGCTTTATGCCCGGCACCGCGCAGGAGTACGGCGGCATCATCAAGCACGGCGCCAAGCTGCTCTATGCCTACGCCGAATGCACGGTGCCCAAGGTGACGGTGATCACGCGCAAGGCCTACGGCGGCGCCTACGACGTGATGAGCTCCAAGCACCTGCGCGGTGACGTCAACTTCGCCTGGCCGAATGCCGAGATCGCGGTGATGGGTGCCAAGGGCGCGGTGGAGATCATCTTCCGCGAGGACAAGGGCGACCCGGTCAAGCTGGCCGCGCGCGAGGCCGAATACAAGGCGCGCTTCGCCAACCCCTTCGTCGCCGGCGCACGCGGCTACATCGACGACGTGATCCAGCCGCACGAGACGCGCAAGCGCATCTGCCGCAGCCTGGCGATGCTCAAGGACAAGAAGCTCGACAACCCGTGGCGCAAGCACGGCAACATTCCGCTTTGAGGCGCACCATGTTCAAGAAGATATTGATTGCCAATCGCGGAGAGATCGCTTGCAGAGTGATCAAGACGGCGAAGAAGATGGGCATCGCCACCGTGGCGGTGTACTCCGAGGCCGACCGCGACGCGCGCCATGTGGAGCTGGCCGACGAGGCGGTGTTCATCGGCGCGGCGCCCAGCCGCGAAAGCTACTTGGTGGCCGACAAGATCATCGAGGCCTGTAAGGCCACCGGTGCCGAAGCCGTGCACCCGGGCTACGGCTTCCTGTCCGAGAACGAGGACTTCTCGCGCCGCGTCGAGGAGCAGGGCATCGTCTTCATCGGCCCGAAGCACCATTCGATCGCCGCGATGGGCGACAAGATCGCCTCGAAGAAGCTGGCGCTGGAAGCCAAGGTCAACACCATCCCCGGCTGGAACGATGCCATCGAGACGCCGGAGCAGGCGGTGCAGATTGCCAAGGACATCGGCTACCCGGTGATGATCAAGGCCAGCGCCGGCGGTGGCGGCAAGGGCCTGCGCGTGGCCTTCAACGACAAGGAGGCTTTCGAAGGTTTCAGCTCCTGCCGCAACGAGGCCAAGAACAGCTTCGGCGACGACCGCGTGTTCATCGAGAAATTTGTCGAGAGCCCGCGCCACATCGAGATCCAGGTGCTGGGCGATGCGCACGGCCACATCGTCTATCTGCACGAACGTGAATGCAGCATCCAGCGCCGTCACCAGAAGGTGATCGAGGAGGCGCCGTCGCCCTTCATCGACGACAAGACGCGCAAGGCGATGGGCGAGCAGGCCGTGGCGCTGGCGCGCGCCGTCAAGTACCAGAGCGCGGGCACGGTGGAGTTCGTGGTCGGCAAGGACCAGAGCTTCTACTTCCTGGAGATGAATACGCGGCTGCAGGTGGAGCACCCGGTCACCGAAAGCATCACCGGCATCGACCTGGTCGAGCAGATGATCCGTGTGGCCGCCGACGAGAAGCTACCCTTCGCGCAGGCCGACATCCCACGCCGCGGCTGGGCCATGGAGTGCCGCATCAATGCCGAGGACCCGTTCCGTGGTTTCCTGCCGTCCACCGGCCGGCTGGTGCGCTACCTGCCGCCGGTGCAAACCATGGAAGCTGCCATGCCCGTGCCCGAAGGCGGCGGCGTGCGCGTGGACACCGGCGTCTATGAAGGCGGCGAGATCCCGATGTACTACGACTCGATGATCGCCAAGCTGATCGTGCACGGGCTGGATCGCGACGACGCCATCGCCAAGATGCGCGAGGCGCTGAACGGCTTCGTCATCCGCGGCGTGTCCAGCAATATCCCGTTCCAGGCGGCGCTGCTGGCCCACCCCAAGTTCGTCTCCGGCGACTTCAACACGGGGTTCATCGCCGAGCACTATGCGCAGGGCTTCCGTGCCGAGGACGTGCCGCACGACGACCCGAACTTCCTGGTGGCGCTGGCCGCGGCCGCCTACCGCCGCTACCTGGAGCGCGCTGCCGGCATCAGCGGCCAGCTGGCCGGGCATCGCGTGACCATCGGCAATCAGTTTGTCGTGGTCGTCAAGGGCCAACGCGGCGAGCATGTGCACGTACCGGTGATCATCGAGGTCGAACGCGCGACGGTGGTGCAGGTGGACGGGCGCACCTACGCCATCGACAGCCAGTGGCAATTCGGCGGCATCCGCGCCAGCGGCAGCTGCAACGGCCGGCCCTTCACCGCCCAGGTCGAGCGCCACGGCCTGTGGCTGCGCGTGGACCACAACGGCCTGCGCATCGACGCGCAGGTGATGACCGCGCGCGCCGCCGAGCTGCTGCGCCGAATGCCCTTCAAGGCGCCGCCGGACCTGAGCCGCTTCCTGCTGTCGCCGATGCCCGGGCTGCTGGCCGACATCGTGGTCAAGCCAGGGCAGGTGGTGCAGGCCGGCGAGCGGCTGGCGGTGATCGAAGCCATGAAGATGGAGAACATCCTCACTGCCGCGCAGGACGGCACCGTGGCCGAGGTGATGGCCGCCAAGGGCGAGAGCCTGGCGGTGGATCAACCGATTCTGCGTTTTGCCTGAAGGAGCAAAACGATGAGCGACAAGAAACCCTTCCGCATCCTGGGCATGCAGCAGATCGCCATCGGCGGGCCCGACAAGGGCAAGCTGCGCGCGCTATGGGTGGACGTCTTCGGCCTGAGCGTGAAGAGCAGCTTCGTCAGCGAGCGCGAGAACGTCGACGAGGACATCTGCGCGCTCGGCGAGGGGGCCCACGCGGTGGAGGTCGATCTGATGCAGCCGCTGGATCCGGACAAGAAGCCGGCCGTGCACACCACGCCGCTGAACCACGTGGGCCTGTGGGTCGACGACCTGCCCAAGGCGGTGGCATGGATGACAGCCCACGGCGTGCGCTTCGCGCCCGGTGGCATCCGCAAGGGCGCCGCCGGCCACGACATCTGCTTCATCCACCCCAAGGGCAACGACCAGTTCCCGCTGGGCGGCGAGGGCGTGCTGATCGAGTTGGTGCAGGCCCCGCCAGAGGTGGTTGCCGCACTGGGCTGAACCCCGAGCCGGCCGGGCCGGGCCAAAACGCGAGAAAATACGAGTTTTCCCGCCCGGTCCCGACGCATGAGTGCACGCACCCTGTACGACAAGCTGTGGGACGACCATGTCGTCCACACTGAAGAAGACGGCACCTCGGTGCTGTATATCGACCGCCACCTGGTGCACGAGGTCACCAGCCCGCAGGCCTTCGAAGGCCTGCGCCTGGCCGGGCGCAAGGTCTGGCGCACCAGCTCCATCGTCGCCACGGCCGACCACAACACGCCCACCACCGGCTGGGAGCGCGGCTACGACGGCATCGTCGACCCCACCAGCAAGCAGCAGGTGCTGACGCTGGACGCCAACATCAAGGCCTTCGGCGCGGCGGCCTACTTCCCGTTCCTGGACAAGCGCCAGGGCATCGTGCACGTCATCGGGCCGGAACAGGGCGCCACCTTGCCGGGCATGACCGTCGTCTGCGGCGACAGCCATACCAGCACGCACGGCGCCTTCGGTGCGCTGGCGCACGGCATCGGCACCAGCGAGGTCGAGCACGTGATGGCCACGCAGACGCTGCTGGCGAAGAAGGCAAAGAACCTGCTGATCAAGGTCGAAGGCACACTGGCGCGCGGTGTCACTGCGAAGGACATCGCGCTGGCCATCATCGGCAAGATCGGCACCGCCGGGGGTACCGGCAGCACCATCGAATTCGCCGGCTCGGCCATCCGCGCGCTGAGCATGGAAGGGCGCATGACGGTGTGCAACATGGCCATCGAGGCCGGCGCGCGCGCCGGGCTGGTGGCGGTGGACGACAAGACGCTGGCCTACGTCAAGGGCCGCCCCTTCGCGCCCACGGGTGTGGAATGGGACCAGGCGGTGGCCTACTGGCGCACGCTGCAGTCCGACCCGGGCGCCCATTTCGATGCCGTGGTCGAACTCGACGCGGCGATGATCCGCCCGCAGGTCACCTGGGGCACCAGCCCCGAGATGGTGCTGTCGATCGAGGACCGCGTGCCCGACCCCGACAAGGAGAAGGATGCGGTCAAGCGCGGTGCGATCGAGCGCGCGCTGGCCTACATGGGCCTGGAGCCGAACAAGCCGCTGGCCGACGTGCACGTGGACAAGGTGTTCATCGGTTCCTGCACCAACAGCCGCATCGAGGACCTGCGCGATGCGGCCGCGGTGGTGCGGCGGGTGGGTGGCAAAGTGGCGCCCAACGTCAAGCTGGCGATGGTGGTGCCCGGCTCCGGCCTGGTGAAGGCGCAGGCCGAGGCCGAGGGCCTGGACAAGGTGTTCAAGGCGGCAGGATTCGAATGGCGCGAGCCCGGCTGCAGCATGTGCCTGGCGATGAACGCCGACCGGCTGGAGCCTGGCGAACGCTGCGCCTCCACCAGCAACCGCAATTTCGAAGGGCGCCAGGGCAACGGCGGACGCACGCACCTGGTCAGCCCGGCCATGGCAGCCGCAGCGGCGCTGCAGGGCCACTTTGTCGATGTGCGCCGCCTCGTTTGACCTTTGATCAAGGAGTGACTTCATGAAGAGACTTTTCGCACTGGTTGCCGTTCTCGCATTGCTGGCCGGCTGCAACACCATTGCCGGTGCCGGCAGGGATATTTCCAATGCCGGCGACAGCATCGAAAACGCGGCGAAGAAGAAGTAGCTGGTTCTGCGCCATGCAAGCCTTCACCGTGCACAAGGGCCTGGTCGCCCCGATGGACCGCGAGAACGTCGACACCGACGCGATCATCCCGAAGCAGTTCCTCAAGTCGATCCAGCGCTCGGGCTTCGGCCCGAACCTGTTCGACGAATGGCGCTACCTGGACAAGGGCGAGCCCGGCCAGGACCCGAGCTCACGCAAGCCGAACCCGGACTTCGTGCTCAACCAGCCGCGTTATGCCGGCGCGTCGGTGCTGCTGGCGCGCAAGAACTTCGGCTGCGGCTCCAGCCGGGAGCATGCGCCGTGGGCGCTGGACCAGTTCGGCTTCCGTGCCCTGATCGCGCCCAGCTACGCCGACATCTTCTTCAACAAC
>Ga0316604_10002665_pt1 | contig 13332 bp, 14 predicted proteins | sample OWC_soil_day20_C_FD_207650 | JGI IMG/M metagenome (GOLD analysis project Ga0316604, IMG submission 207650) | Wetland soil microbial communities from Old Woman Creek delta, Ohio, United States - OWC_soil_day20_CT | ecosystem: Environmental > Terrestrial > Soil > Wetlands | place: USA: Ohio... | reverse complement strand
AGCATTGTGAAGACAGTCCTTGCCTGATGGCCTGCCCTACCGGCGCGATTGCCAGAGATGAGATAACAGACAGCGTTATTGTTCAACAGGAATTGTGTATCGGCTGCCACAGCTGCGCGCTAGCTTGCCCGTTTGGAGTCCCGCGCTATGATGCCGGGGAAAAGCTGCAAAAATGCAATTTGTGCGCAGAAAGAGTTGGCGTGGAGCTTGATCCCGCCTGCGTCAGAGTATGTCCGACCGGCGCCCTGAAATTTGGGGATCTCAATGAGATGTTGCAGAAAAAAGAAGCTGCTTTTGCTGCGAATTGGTTAAGGACAGGGCGGAGGATAGTTTAGGCTCAATGGAGACTATGGACTTTTTGCGGGATAAAATCGGGGGAGGACATGATGTTTGTTAAAGTGAGAGATAAAAAATTGTACGAAGAAGTGGTCAGTCAAATTCAAAATTTAATTGAAACAAAACAGTTAAAGCCGGGAGATATCTTGCCCTCTGAAGAAAAATTATCCAAAAATATTGGCGTCAGCAGAGCTACGGTTCGTGAAGGGTTGAGAATCCTTGGCCTGATGGGGCTTGTTGAGACGAGACGGGGTAAAGGAACTATTGTGACAGAAAATGTGCAGGATTTTTTTGCAAAACGTATTGAAATGATTGTACAAGAAAATGGGCCTGACTCTCTCTATGTGCATGAAATAGATCAGATCCTGGAGCCCGGAATTGCAAAGCTTGCGGCCGAAAAAGCAGATGCAGGGGATATACAGAAATTACAAGATGTTCTGCAAAGTATGGAAGACGCGTTGCAAAGAGGGGAAAGCGGGGAGGCGGAATCGCTTCAGTTTCATCAGTGTCTTGTAAGTATCGTTCGCAATCCTCTGTTGATGGCGGTGTTTGAGTTGACGAAAGGGATCCATGAGAAGGGAAGGGCTCTCATGGCAGCGGTTCCAAAACGGCCGCAGCAAGTGTTAAAAGAACACTCCCGGATTTTCGCGGCGATCCAAAAAGGCGATGCGAATTTGGCCAGACGGTATATGGAAGAGCATATGCGGAAAGTCGGCCAAACGTATCAAGGAGCAATGTGGCTGTTGAATAAGGAAAAATAAGGAATACGTATCAACTGTTCTTTGAGGGCGGTAAGTTGTAAAATTAAATGCCGTAAGGTATAAAAATTGAGGACCCATGGGAATCCGGTGTATAATGTTTAAGCCTCGCAAGCAAAAACAAGTACACGGAGGAAACCAATGAGTCAGAATGATTATAGCGCAGAATCGAGAAGAAATAAACATCTGACGGAACGAGAGCGATACACAATCGAAGTGTTAGTGAAAGAAAGAATGAAACCAGCGCAGATAGCCAAGCGTTTGGGAAGGCATGTAAGGACGATAGAGCGAGAAATAAGCAAAGGGAAAGTCGAACTCAAGAACAGCGAGTTGACCTATCGGCATGAATATTGTGCAGATCACGGGCAACGGGTGTATAAGAAGAACGGCGCCAATAAGGGACCGGGATTAAAGATAGGAAATGATCACGAACTGGTAAGGCATATCGAAGCGAGGATCGTGAAGAAAAAGTATTCGCCCGATGCGGTTATAGGAGAAATTAAGTAAAAAGGATTAAAATTCACGACGCAGATTTGTACCAAAACGTTGTATAACTATATCGATCAGGGCGTATTTCTGAACGTGACCAACGCTAATTTACCGGTATAAAGGAATGGGAAAACCAGGAGCTATCAGCAGGTAAAAGTAGCGCTTCATAATCTCAAAGGCACCAGCATAGAAGAACGACCGAAAGAAGTGAATGAACGCAAAACCTACGGACACTGGGAAATGGATTGTGTAGTGGGCCCCAGAAAGGGCAAAGGAGCGGCTTTGCTGGTATTAACGGAACGTACAAGCCGAGAACAAATCATCCGTAAGATGCCGGATAAAAAGCAAGAATCGGTGAAGGCGGTACTTGACCAGCTTGAGAAAAAGCATGGAAGACGGTTCAAAGACAAATTCAAAACGATAACGGTTGATAACGGCAGTGAATTCTTGAATTTTGCGACGCTGGAGCGGTCAGTTATAAATCCGGGGCTAAAACGGGTGAAGGTATATTATGCTCATCCCTACAGCTCCTGGGAACGTGGGAGCAATGAAAATACCAACAAACTGATACGACGATTTATTCCCAAGGGTACCGAAATAAGCGGTTTCAGCAAGGCTAGGATAAGAACCATAGAGCAATGGATAAACGACTATCCGCGAAAACTTTTTGGCTATAAGTCAGCGAAGGAAATGACGCGGTCTCTAGCATAGCTTTTTCCTGAACGCTGATTGTAACCGATCCAGGTCCATGGTCAAGGTATGTTTCACCGGCTGCAAGCATCCGACCTTGACCAAAGCCCTTTAATCGGAAAGGCATTTGTCATCAGGAAAAAGGGTAACAACAGACAATGCTTAACATTACACCAATTCCCAATATATGGACGGCATTTAAACTTGCAATTTATACTATGACGAGAAGAGAACGTAGAGCTTTTACAGACGAATTCAAAAATCAAATGGTCCAACTGCATTTAAACGGAAAACCAAGGGCGGAAATCATCAAAGAGTATGATTTGAGTTCTTCAGCCTTTGACAATTGGGTTAAGCAAAGTAAGACGACTGGCTCATTTAAGGCAATCGACAATCGCAGCGACGAAGAAAACGAACTCCTTAAACTACGCAAAGAAAACCAACAATTAAAAATGGAAAACGATATTTTAAAGCAAGCAGCGCTGATACTGGCACAAAAATAAGAGTGATCCGGCAAAATGCTCATAAATACTCCATATCAGCGATGTGTAAATGCTTAAATATTGCGAGAAGCACCTATTATTATGAAACAGCTTGCAAGCCGGATGAAAGTGCCCTGGTAGCAAAGATCAGCCAGGTCTTTCATGAAAATCATGACGTATATGGAACAAGAAAACTCAAAAAAGAACTGCAAAAGCTGGACTTGTAGGTATCGCGCAGACGTATAGGAAGAATTATGAAAAGCGTCGGTTTAGTATCAAAATATACAATTGCGCAATTTAAAGCACATAAGCAAAAATGCAATGAAGATCCTGTAAAAAACGAGTTGAACCGACAATTTAATGGACAAGCTCCTTATGCAGTGGTTGTGAGTGATTTGACGTATGTTCGAGCCAATTACAAATGGAACTATGTCTGCATTCTTGTGGATTTATTTAATCGGGAAATTATTGGATATAGTGCTGGAATTCATAAAGATGCTCAATTGGTATATGATGCCTTTGCAGCCGTGCAAACCGATTTGCGACACATTCAGATGTTCCACTCCGACCGGGGCAGTGAGTTTAAAAATGAACTGATTGACGAAGTGATTTCTACTTTTCAAATCAAGCGATCCCATGGTATGAAGGGTTGCCATTATGATAATGCTGTCGCAGAAGCAACCTTTAAAATCTTTAAAACCGAATTTGTGAATGGAAGAAATTTTGATAGTTTAGGCCATTTACGCCATGAATTAGCCCAATATGTTGCCTGGTTTAATAATGGCAGGATTCATGGCTCGCTTAATTATTTAACGCCGGTTGAATACCGACGATTGACCTTATAAAAATTGTGTAGATTGCAATAGCAAATGCAACACCCAGTGAGTAACTTGGAAATGATTTCAAAATAGAGCAGCAAGTTCTGCTTCAAAGCAAGCCTGTGGAGTTTTGTAGCCTAGTATTTTGCGCGGTAAATGGTTGCACCAGTTTTGAATGCGAAGAATAGTTTCAGGGAGCACCTTCGCGATGGATGTCTTTTTAGGAATAAATCGGCGAATAAGGCCGTTGTGACGTTCGTTGGTGCCGCGTTCCCACGAATCCAGGCCGGCAAATTCAGAGCCGTTGTCTGCGGTAATACTGCGGAAAACGGCAGCGAAATTCTCGCCCCAAGAAGTCATTAACTCAGTGAGACGAGCAGATACGGAGGATGCCTCTTTATTGGGCATCTGCAGGATGTACTCTTGGCGCGTCTTACGCTCCGTGATAGTTAGAAGTGTTGCATCGCCAGATTGCCGACCGATCACCGTATCAATTTCCCAGTGGCCAAATTTCTCACGCTCCAAAATGGTATTAGGGCGTTCCTCAATGCTTTGCCCCATCAAGCGCTTGTGTTTACGAAGACGGGGTCGTTTTGTTCGACGCCGCACCTTCAACGACAAGTCGATATTGCGCACATTTAGGAGGCAGCAGTAAATGTAGTGGTACAGCGTCTTGGTACATACCATAACCTGTTCTTGCCATTCCGGCTGTAGTCGGCAAAAACCGACTACAGTATCGGGCGACCAGCGGTCGCGTAACATCTTTTGTTCAGCAAACTGCAAGAAAGGCTCTGCCAGATGTAGCTTGCTATGAAAACCGTTGTTAGAGTGATTCCTTTCATAGACACTTTGTCCTGTCTCGGGGAAATATGTCTCGTAGGTGGTCCAGTCAGACCGGCGCTGAGTTGTCGTGCCTCGTTTGATTTCCCTCGATAAGGTGCTGACTTGGCGTCCTAGTTGCCTTGCGATATGCCGCAGAGAGCAGCCTTCTCGCAGTAGAGCGAAAATCATACCCCGTTCGATGAGATTTAGGCGTTTAAAAAATCGTGCAGATGTGGTATCCTTGGTGGTAACAGCCAATGTGAACACCTCCGTATGATTGGGTTTCGTCGCTTTTATCATACACGCGTTCTCACATTGACTGTTCTTTTTTATTCATCAGAAGTGTTGCATTTCATTTTACAATGAACCCAATTTATTCATTAAGTAATTATCGATAGTTATTATTGACAAAATACAATTCCAGATATAAACTAAAAATAATTGATATGTCAAGTAATTTGTCTGAGGTGGTGACGAAAATTTATTTAGTAGATGATTCGCTTGGTTTTCTAATTTATCGTGCAGATTTAAAAATTAAGAGCCGCTTCCAACGGCAAATAAAGTCATATGGTATTACCCGGGAACAGTGGGCGATCATTGGCCGACTATTCGACCAGGATGGAATCAGCCAAAAGGATTTATCTGAACAAACGTTGAAAGATCAAGCTGCCGTGACACGAATATTAGATGGAATGGAATCCAAGGGGCTTGTCAAACGTCATATTAACCAAAGCGATAGAAGATCATTTTTAGTTTACCTGACCGACAGTGGCAAAGAGCTCAGAGAGCAAGTGGTTCCCATTGCTGTTAGTGTTCTTAAAGAAGCTACCGAAGGACTTACGGAAAATGAGGTTCATACTTTAAAAAAACTTTTACGAAAAGTGGTGTCAAATGTTGAGTAGATTTTTTGTTTAATTGATTGATATATCATCTATTCGGGCGAGTACACTCAGAAAAATAGTCAAGTGTACTCGCTTAAGGCAATCTGGTGCTGAGTTATGTTTGAATGGCCTATGCTTTCTAATGTTGTCTGTGTAACTTCATTCCGCCGGTTTTGGTAATATGGTCCTATTGTTCACATAATTGATGAGATTATTTTTATATCTGAAAGGAAAATGTACTATGGCTGAGAAGAAAACCGTAGAAATAATTGAATTTACAGATCCAGTTTGCACTTGGTGCTGGGGTAGTGAACCTATTTTGCGCAAACTTGAAACCAGGTATGGTGATCAATTGACAGTTAAATATGTAATGGGCGGCCTTGTTAAAGATATTAGAGAATTTTATGACAGTAATAATGACATAGGAGGAGATCCTGAACGTTCAAACAAGCAAATTGCAAAGCATTGGGTTGAAGCATCTGAAAGGCATGGCATGCCAGTAAAAGGAGAAGGTTTCTGTCTGTTTTCAGAGGACTATCCGTCCACATATCCGCAAAATATCGCCTACAAGGCAGTTCAAATGGAGAATGCAGAGCTGGCGGATAGATTCTTGAGGAGAATGCGGGAAGCATCGGCCGCCGAGGCAAAACAGATAAGCAAACAGGAAGTGCTGATTGAGCTGGCGTCAGAGGTCGGAGTTGATATTGCAAAATTCATTGCAAGGCTAACTGATGGAACTGCAGAAGATGCATTCAACAATGACTTGCAGACTACTCGTCAATATAGGGTTCACGGCTTCCCTAGTTATTTAGTGCGAATTGGCGAAAAAGAAGTGCTTTTGAGGGGCTATCAGACCTTTGAAGCCTTCCGTGCAGTAATCAAAACCATGGCTGGTGATACTATAAACGATAGCGTTCCACAGAAGTCGGAAGAGAGCGTTCTGAACTTCATTAAAAAATTCGGACGGGTTACTCCGGTTGAAATACAAGTTGCCCTGGAATATTCAAATGAAGAAACACAAGAGATTATCGAAAAATTGAAAAGCCAAAAGCTTATCAAACTCATTTCAGCAGGCAATGGATTCTTCGTAGAGTGCGCAATCAATCCGTTATCCTGTGATTCAGATTCTGGTTTTTGCAATAGATGAAGGGAGTGATAATATGTCCGGTCAACAAGTGATTAAGATTGAAAAAATAGGCTTTCAATGCCTATGGAATGGGGGAACAAATTATGACAACTAAAAAAATCGGAGTTATTATCGGGAGTCTGCGTAAAGAATCCTTCAACAGAAAGATTGCAAAGAATTTAATGGAGCTAGCTCCGGTAGGCTTTCAGTTGGAAGAAGTCAAGATTGGCGATTTGGTAATATTCAACCAAGATTTTGATGATGAAGGAGATACGCCTGCAACATGGACTGCTTTTCGTGAAGAACTAAAGAAATTTGATGCTTTTCTCTTTGTCACGCCAGAGTATAATCGGTCTATTCCTGCAGTCATTAAGAATGCTCTCGATATAGGATCAAGACCCTATGGCCAAAATTTGTGGAACAAAAAACCAGGTGCTGTGGTCAGCGTATCCATTGGTGCGTTAAGTGGTTTTGGTGCAAACCACCAATTGCGGCAAGCTCTCGTATTCCTGAATGTTCCAACAATGCAGCAACCCGAGGCATATATAGGTAATGCCGCTAATCTTTTCGATGACAGAGGAGTCCTTGTTAATGATGGGACACGTGAGTTTTTGAAAAAAATCATGAATGAATTTGCATTATGGGTCGAAAAAAACGCTGTGTAATCGCTGGAGTGCCAGAGAAGCGCCGAGAACAGTGCCCAATAGAAACTATTCAATAGGATCATTTCACGGAAGTTTGTAAATAATTAAGAGTAATAAAGGGGGAGAGAAAAATGATAAAAGAAAAATTTACAGCAGAAAATTCAGTAATGTTATTAATTGATCATCAAGTTGGTACAATGGGGTGGGTTAGATCAACGACATTCGAAGAAATGAAAAAGAATGCATTAGTATTGGCAAAGTCAGCGAAGGTATTAAATATGCCCGTTGTATTAACAAGTAGTATGGAAGAATATGCACAAGGACCATTGCTGGAAGAATTTAAAGAAATTTTACCCAAAGAATTCGACGCAAGAGTTAAGCGTTTTGGAATTGTAAACGCAATGGATGATGAAAATTTCGCAAATGCAGTTAAGAATGCAGGAAGAAAGAAAATAATTATTGCTGGAGTGACACATGATGTTTGTGTGGTTTACCCTGCAATCACGGCTATAAGGCAAGGTTATGATGTGCAAGTTGTTGTAGATGCCGGGGGTTCGCCGACAAAAATTGCTGATGAGACAGCGTTAAGACGTATGGAACAAGCTGGAGTGACATTAACCAGTACAAATCAACTCATTGCTGAACTTGCAGGAAGCTGGGCGACAGAAAAAGGGGGTCAATTGATTCAAATATTGATGGAAGATGTATTTTCCAAAATTAAATAAGTTCGTTTTACGGAAACCACGCATGATGAGTAAATTGACCACGCTTTTCGATTTTAATCAAGCAATCGTTTGTTTTAAAAAGGCTGAGATCTCCCTGAACTTTGACTATGTTGGTTTTCCCAAACATGTATGCCGCTTGGTGTCATGTTTGCCCCGAATATGGTCAGATTTCAACCGATAATATAGAGTAGGATGTTGACTAACAAGTGATGGATCGTATATTTAATAATGAAATGGAGGGTAGGGTATGAACAGTCAACTTGCATCAAGACTCAAGCTGCGGTATTCGCCGGTAGCGGTTCTATTCACGAACGAAAAGCCCCAAACTGCTTTAGAATTTGTTGAGCAAAAATGGGGCTGTGTGGCTGCCATGATGACAGCCGCGATGAAGGGAAGGACAATCGCCTTCAGCCGGAAAACCTTCGGGTGCTTGGGTGGCGGAGTCGGTCTCGGATTTGGCAACATGTACGTTCGTTTTCCCGGGGGATTCCCTCAGTTTCTGTCAACTGGAAGCGGCGAAGGATATCCGCCGGGAGAAGCGTATAAAAAGACACCGGAACTCGCCCAAAACTTTGTCGATGGGCTTCCGCTGACCGATATACCGGAGCAGTTTGTAGTTTTCAAACCTTTGACAGAAGTTGATCCAGCACAAGAAGAACCCAAAGTTATTGTCTTTTATGCAAACCCGGATCAGTTATCAGCGCTGATCGTACTTACCAACTATAACCGTTCTGGTAATGAAAATGTCGCAATTCCCTTTGCGGCCGGATGCCAGAGCTTTTGTCTTCTGCCGTTCCAAGAGTCTTTTAAAGATCAGCCGCGAGCTGTAGTGGGAATGGCGGATATTTCGGCTCGACCTATTATTGATGCTGATCTCCTGTCATTCAGCGTATCTCTAAGCTTGTTTAAGGAACTGGAGTCAAACGTGCAGGGGAGTTTCCTTGATAAACATGCATGGGAAAAGGTTGCTAAGAGAATTCCTGAGTCTCATAACGTATAGCCAAATCGAAAAATAAATCATAAAACTCTGCCAAAACAATGGGGGATTGCTCCGTTTCTTTGGTAAAGAATTTTGGCACAAAGTTGCTAAGCGTATCTCTGAGTCAAGAGCACCTGCAAGATGCTCTTGGCTCATTTCCTATTTTCTCTTGGGGTTATTTTATCAACCACTCATCCTGTCCACAAAAGGCAATAGGGTTCACTGTTGCAAGTCATTTACAATGAGCTTTTGCAAACGTAGATTGAGTAAAAAAATGATTGACTATTTCGTTGATAGGCGATAATATGAAATTGGCAACATTGTTGTCAATGACAACTAAAAGAGGTATAATGATGATAAATGAACTTGATACTATTGGTTTCTTTATTAGTAGAACCCAGTCTAAATTGCAAAAGCGATTTCTTCAACAATTAAAACCGTATGGTGTTACTCCTGAACAATGGGTATTATTTGCCAGACTTTCTGAAAAAGAAGGAATTTCACCGACAGAGTTGTCCAAGACATCATTAAGAGATAAGCCATATACAACTAGGCTAATTGATAAACTGGAGGATAGAGGTCTTATCCGGCGAGAGGAAAGTCAGAATGACAAACGATCTTCTTTAATTTATTTGACGAAAGAAGGAAATGAGTTAAGTAAAGAGATATTTTCGATTATTACAGAATTAAATCAATGGGTGATAGGAACGATGAGTGGAGAAGAGGTAATGCAGCTAAAATTTCTCTTAAACAAATTGTATGCGCATGTTAAAAATTAAAATTTTATTAGGAGCAGTTATTTTTTTAATCATTTAATTGTCATTAACAACTAAGTGATTAGTGCCATCATACAGACTTTACAGAGATAATTCATTCCATTAAACCGACAAATGAAATTATACAAAAAAATATTGGATAAATTTCCGAAAATTACTAAAAAATTATAGATATATTCACTTTATGAATATTCATGTCAGAACACGCTGGCCTATATTAAACTATTCCGAAAAGGAATGAAAAAATGAAGATCATTTTGTTTTACTCTTCCATAGGGCAGGGCCATATTAGTGCAGCTAACTCTATTGAGAAAGAAATTCGCAGAAAAGAGCCCGCTGCTATCATCGTGCAAAAAGATATTCGCGAGTTTATGGATCCTATCGGAAGAAGGCTTGACGAAAAACTTTATTGGTTTGTTGCCCAAAACTTGCCGATTCTGTTTGATAATTTATTTCATTCCATGCAAGAGAAGGGGAATAGAGTCGGATCATTGGTTTGTTTGCCAAATGATTATCCGGAACAAAAAGTGTATGAATATCTTGTCGCTGAGAAGCCGGATGCAATCTTGGCCACTCATTATGGAGCTGCGCAAGTGCTGGGAAATCTAAGAGAGAAGGGATTGCTTCCAGCTATCAAGATTGGTTGGCTCCATACCGATTATTTTGTGGGATATTTTCCCCGAATATCCAAGCGGATTGATCGAACTTTTCTTGCCCATCCTGCGCTGGAAACTGGTTGGCTGGCAGCTGGAGTATTTCCGGATTTGATTGAAACCTCGGGTATACCGGTTAACATTCCTGCGGGTAAACTGAATATTTCTAAAGAATGTTTAATTCAAATCGGTTTTTCCTTATCCATAAAAACCATTACAATAGCCAGTGGAAAAGAAGGAGTCGGTGACTTTCCTGGTATTGTCATGAGTCTCTCGAATACGATAGAAGAGCCCATGCAAATTATCGCAGTGTGTGGTCGTAACACAAGACAATTCCAAGCTCTACAAAGAATTCAACCTAAAATCCCTAAACATTTTAAGTTGGAAATCATGGGGTTCATTCCTCAAACTGACCTGGTTTCTTTCATTCAGGCATCCGATCTATTCATTACTAAAGCGGGGGGATTGTCTCCGACAGAAGCCTTTGTATTGGGAAAACCGACTATACTATTGAACGCAATAAGCGGACATGAAAGAGAGAATGCAGAGTTGTTCGTGAAACTGGGGCTGGCCGAGTTTAATAAAGATGTTAGGGAAATTGGGGATCAGACGCGAAGGCTTCTATCAGATAAAGAGAAGCAAACTATTATGCTAGCGGCGCAGAGAGAGCTCCGGGAAAACGTGAATATTAGTAAAATCGCACGTTTTGTTCTCGATCCTCAAGTTAAAGCGCGGTGCGTGTCGTCAAAATTTGGGTTGGAATATGGTCAGCCTGCAAGCAATGTTTATAATGCTCTGGCACAGCTTGAGGCTGATGCGCCAGCCGATGTGGAAATATTGCTTTCCTATTCTTCGTCAAAAGTGGATGAGCGCATAGTCAGGGAAAATCCTTTTGGTCATATCGCAATTCGCATTGGTGTTACAGTATACAGTTCAAATTATATGGCACACCCAGAAAAAGAATCTCCTTTGCTCCAGCATGTGAGTTTGGCAAATTATCTATTTGGAGTTTTTCCTCCCGCTGGCAACCAAGAGCACACAAGCACTTATGGGGTGGCATATGGCCGGGATACTCTGGGGTTCCGTATAAAGGGATTTGCGATAGAATCCATTCAAAGCATGCATGCAGAGGCATCAATGATTGAAGAAGAGTTTCGCTTGGGGATATGTAAATATGACGCAAAAGAATCAAATTGCGCAGATTTTGTTGTCCGAATTCTTCGGAAGAGTGGATATGTTATTAAATGTACGCAAGGATTAGGATCTGTTTTTACGATGCCGTTGGATGTTTTCGAAAAAGTGCGTGCAACTTTTGAAATAAATCCGAACTTTAGCACAGAATTGGTCGCTTATAGACGCTTGACTGGCTCCCAAGCTTACTACCGTTTTTCGCGGTTTCCTCTTTCATTAGGTCAACCAGGCAGGGCATTGCAGCAAGTTCTATGCAATTCTGCTTCTGATAGGCTTGAATCAATGATTAGTAAGCAATTGACCGGATTTATCGGAGATGAGAGAATTTATTATGAGAATTTAAGCGCTTACTTGCCGGTCTTGGCATCTGATGATTTTGGACGGTCATGCATTAAAGCGAAAGAGATAGAGAAAATTCTTTTTAAAGAAGCACGGCGTTTGTTTGAAGAGAAAAAAACTTTGGGTGTTGAGGTTTTCAAAATAAGAATAGAAGAACGGACTGTGCGAGAAATTAGCTGCTTGGCTGACAGATGTTATGATGCAGCCAGAATATTACTAGAACATACAGAGAAAATACTCCCCGGTCCAACTACAAAGAGGCTGAGCGATGTGTTTGTGAATCTGACGAATGAATATGCTGCACTAAGGAGCCGGAAGCATGACTCAGATGTGTTACTTGCATTCAGTAAAAAGTTGTCTGAATTTTATCAAGTTGTTGAATGGGGATTTTTCGACTTGGATCAACAGCATCATGAGCTGATTCGTGAAATCAAAGATGTATCTAAAAAACTGGGAAATAGGATCAGAAGATTATTTGGCTTTGCTCCTCAATTCGTGAGAAATTTCGATTCTAAAAGGCAAAAGAATAGTGAAGATGATATATAGGATATGGGTAAACTTCAATGTATTAAAAAATGATTGACTATTTCGGTAATAGGAGATAATATGAAGTTGAAATAATTATTGTCAATGACAATTAAATGGAGGAGCTTTAATTGTGATAGATGTACTTGATACCATTGGTTTCTTTATTAATAGAACCCAATCTAATTTGCACAAACGATTTCTTCAACAACTAAAACCTTATGGTGTTACCCCCGAACAATGGGTATTATTCGCCAGACTTTCTGAAAAAGAAGGAATTTCATTGACCGATTTATCGCAAACATCATTAAGAGATAAGCCATATACGACTAGGCTAATTGATAAACTGGAGGATAGAGGTCTTGTCCGGCGAGAGGAAAGTCAGAATGACAAACGATCTTCTTTAATTTATTTGACGAAGGAAGGAAACGAGTTAAGGAAAAAGATCCTTCCGCTTATTGCAGAATTAGACCGATGGGTGATAGGAGCGATGAGTGAAAAAGAAGTCAGTACGTTAAAGTTTCTTTTGAACAAATTGTATGGTCATATTAAAAATTGAAATTTTTCTACGGAAGCGTTGCTTTTTTTAAGCATTTAGTTGTTAATGACAATTAAATGGCGCGATTAGATCCGCTGCCCAGACATAAGATAGTAAGCTATGGTTATTGTTATAAGGCAAGAAGCGCTGGACGGGCGAAAATGGATTTCAGCGATGTATGCTAAAGTTTTAGCTGCCCCGGAAAGAGGTCACAAAGAAAAATGGTTAGCGTCATAAATAATGTGAAGGGGGAAAAGAAATGGAAAATGCGTTTCGGGTAGGGGTGGATGTTGGTTCAACCACCATAAAAATAGTGATCCTTGATGAACGCAACAGCATTGTTTTTCAGCAATATTTCCGACATTTTTCCAATATTATCTCGACCCTTAAGACTATGATTGACACGGCGCATGCGACAATGCCCAAAAAGTTATTATCGGTGATGTTTACCGGCTCGGCCGGTATCGGCCTTTCTAAGTGTATGGATATTTCCTTTGTCCAGGAAGTGGTTGCCTGTACGCAAGCAGTGAGAGAAATCATACCCGACACGGATACGGTCA
>Ga0316604_10002664_pt1 | contig 13336 bp, 24 predicted proteins | sample OWC_soil_day20_C_FD_207650 | JGI IMG/M metagenome (GOLD analysis project Ga0316604, IMG submission 207650) | Wetland soil microbial communities from Old Woman Creek delta, Ohio, United States - OWC_soil_day20_CT | ecosystem: Environmental > Terrestrial > Soil > Wetlands | place: USA: Ohio... | reverse complement strand
TTATGACAATGGTATAATAAATGTTGTTTAAAAAATAACAAATAAATTATGTCTTGGTAGCTCAGCTGGATAGAGCAACGGCCTTCTAAGCCGTGGGTCGTGGGTTCGAATCCCGCCCGGGACACCATCCTAAATATAGTAACGGCAAGGCTTCGGAGCTTCTGAACCTTGCCGTTTTTATGTTCTAGTGTTCAGTTCGTGGGTCGAAGTGGCGCAACGGTGGCGCAAGTATAAAAATTAAGTCAGTCCTTCATTATGGAGAACTGGCTTTTGTTGTTGTTTATTCAGGAAGATGCGTTTGGGGTTCCTTATTAGCAACATAGTATAAGTAATCGTCTAATAATTTGAGAGCTTCCGAACTTAACTTGGACGCGTAATCACCTAGAACTGTCATGATCTGTTCCCTTGAGGGGTAATCTTTAGTATTAGATTTATTTAATGATTCGAGACCATCTCTTAATAAATGAAAATCGTTTCCATTTAAATTATTTAATGCTTTTAGAACAAAAAAACTGTATTTGTCCCAAGTGCGAAAACGATAAAAAACATCTATCGTCTCAGTAAAATCAGGACTATTATCAATAGACATAGATCTTGCAAGTTCCTTCAAATCTTTTATTAGTTTATGCTCATCAGAACACTTTAATCCGGATAAGCGATTATGATAAACTATTATTTTTAGAAGTGAAATTATTGTAGGCTTTCCTAACGTTTTAAGTTGTTCAATCGTTGCATAGGCTTCATCAACCGCTTTTTGGACTTCTGCTTTCATTCGAGCCTCAAAACCTGCACCTTTAAGCAGTTCTATTTTATCAATATTTAGGAATCCGGCTGCAAGCGCTCCGGCTACTATTGATAGACCCATTTCGGTGGGCATTCCTTTAGTACCGAAATAATAACTAGGGACAATAATAACTACTAAAGTAATTAAAGACTTGAAGGCTTTGGTAAACCAATCCCAGAAAGCTTTCATTATTAATTCTCCTTTTATTATATAATCTCATGAGTAGGAAATTAACACAATATGGCGAATTATGGGTGTTGAGGTGAACTTCATGAATTTAGTGGATAAACAGGCTAGGATAGCGATTGTTTTTGGTATTTGTTCTTCATTTTTATTTACTTATTTTTTTGATCCAATATTTTCTTTCGTTGGTAGAGTAATGTTATATTTTGGAAGTATATTTATGAGTGCATATTTAGACAGACTTTATTCAGAAGTGGCTGCAGGAGACATGAATTATAGTTATTTATTGGTTTTGCTAATTTATGGGAGTATAGTTTGTTCGGGGATTACAGTAATATTTTATTTCGGACTAAGGATGTTTAGAGAAAAAGAAGAGGCCAAAAAAATTGATGAAATACAACATAGTATCAAGCGGCGTGTTCTATTTAGTCTGCTATCAATTTTACTTGCAATCTTTTTGATTGGAGATAGTTATTTACGTTTGAAAATATCTACTACATTTAATCAGCATCTAACTATTTTGGCCCCGCATATTTCAGATAAAGAATATAAGGAATTAAAAGCGAATTATGCATTAATGAAGTCTGAAAGGGACTACTTACGTTTACGGGAAAAAATGGAATGTATTGCCCAAGAAAACAAATTAGAATTGCCAATTAATAGGTTATATCCTTAAATAAGGTAATATTAAGCATCAATGAAAGCTGGAGAGCAACTATTTAGTTGTTTGTCTGGCTTTTATTGATGCTTGTTTTCTTTTATAACCTATATAGCTTTCCGGCCATTTCTGCGGCTTTCTCGTCGTTTCCTGGGATAGCATGTCCATAGAGATCAAGCGTTGTGGAAGCCTTGGCATGGCCTAGACGCCTTGAAACGTCAATTAGGGGTACTCCGTTTGCTAATAGTTCGGTTGCATGCGTATGGCGTAATGCGTGGAATTTTTTATGGAATGCTTTGGCCGATGCTTTTGTTTTTTCAACTATCTCAATATATTCTTGTGTATCGGTTTTTCGCTGTCGAGCTAGTTTTTCCTTCTGCTTAGCCAGTTCCTGATATTCAGGATTACACTTTAACTGTAATGAACTCCACCAACGTTCAAAGTTACGGGGCTGGATCGGAGAGCCGTTTCCGGCTGTAAAGCATAATTCGGATAAATTAGTGCGAAAAAAGTTTTCAATTTTATCAAGCAACTCTTTGTATTCAACAGTTTCGCTTAATCCATTTTTCTGTATATTATTAAGTTGGTCATAGAGTGATTTATGTTTAATCTTTAGTAACTCTTTACGATGTTCGCGTAATACCTCGATGGTTTCTGTAGGAACGGATATTTTCCGCTTGCTGTTTTTAGTCTTAGGTTCCTCAAATATAATGCCGGTTCTGGCATGCTGTAACTGCTGCCGGATAAAGACGGTTTTAGCATCTAAATCTACATCCATCCACCTAAGCCCCAGTAATTCACCAAGCCGCATGCCGGTATGTGCGGCAAGCAAAAGGATGGGGTACCAGTTATGCGGTTTTGCAGTTGATAATAATGTATCAACTTCTTTTCGAGTAAAGGTTTCAATTTCTTCACGTATTACTTTGGGGGCAATAACTCCATCCATAGGGTTAAATTGTATTAGGCGGTTATTTATTGCTTGTGTGAGTGCTGAATGTAAAAGAACATGGACCTTTTTCCTGGTTTCACCGCTAAATTTATCCATATCCTTATAGAGACGCTGTATGATATTGGGTTTTAGTTGCTGCAGAGATATGCCAGCGATTGGACTACAATGCTTTGCAGTAGCCAGGTATCTTTCAAAAGTACGCTGTCTAACATTTTGTTTTGAATAGAGTTCGAGATATTCTAGCAGCCATTCTCCCAAAGTAATTTCGTTGGGGGATATCAACATACCCTTATTCATCAAATGAAGTTGTTCATGTAACCATGCATAGGCTTCTTCTTCTCCGGTTTCCAGATTAGAAAAACGTTTTGCAATTCGACGGCCATCGTCTGCAACGAAAGCGGCCCGATATCCGTTAGCTGTTTTATAAACAGTGCCGGTATTGTTTGATCTTTTTTTTGCCATATATATCCTCCTTGGTGGTTTATTAAAAAAGATTCCCTAAAATTCTACTAAATTTCACAAAAATATACATAAATTACAGGTAATTTATGTTAGTAGATAGAAATTCTTAATACTGTACAGTAATTAGCGGTACCGCTAAAAGTTAACTTTATGTGCGGGGGTAGTTAAACATGTCAAAAAAAAGGTTGCAAAAGGATTGGAGTGAGATATGCAAGAAAGCGTCAACTAAAGAGGTAGTAATAATGGAGTTTAATGGGTATCACTGGATAAAAGCCGGAAAGACTCTTTATATTAAACTCATAAATAAATAGCGCTAACATACAAAAAACAGGGCTTAACCGCCCTGTTTTTTTATTTTACTTAAAGCATCTACGAATGCAGCCAATTCTTCTGGTGAAATTTTTGCTTCTTTGGCATTTATTAATACTTCGCGGTAAGCGACGTCTATATCAAGTTCTTTAAGTATTTCTTTTGGAATTTGGTCAGTTACGTTGATAACGTTGGCATTGGGAATTTCGGTACGACCAAGAAGGTAGTCGGTTGTGACGTTAAAAAAGTTGGCTAGTTTTGATATCGTTTCAGGGTCGGGTTGACGTTTGCCCTGCTCATAGAAACCGTAGGCGCTAGTTGTTATTCCAAGGTAATTAGCAACATCTTTTTGCAACAAATCCCTAGATGTTCTTAGCTTTTTAAGATTTAAGGCAAACACGACAACACCTCCTAAAAAGAGTATACAACAGATAGTTGCAAGGATAAATATTTACAACAAATAGTTGAATTTGAATTGACAAAACAACTAAGTGTTGTTTATAATTAAAACAACGAATTGTTGTTTTGGGAAGGGGGTGATTATATTGTTTATACCTCGTGTGAAGTTAATACAAACTCGCAAGTCGAAGGGTTTGCAGCAAAAAGACGTAGCGAAGGCTGTTGGTATTACAACAAGCTATTATGGAATGATTGAACTTGGTAAACGAAATCCTGATTTAGAGAAGGCTAAAAAAATTGCAGATTATTTTAGCATGTCTGTGGATGAAATTTTTTTTTGCAAGACAAACAACAATTTGTTGAATAAACTAACTAGCCAATCTACTTTAAATAAACCGAATTCTGCGGCATGAGAGGAGGGGGAAAATGGATCATCCGGTGTTCGCTTATCCATCGAAGTTTGCTGAAATTAGCGGCCTATCATTAAAAGAAGTATATAAACTCTGTCATTCGCAAGTAATACCAAATGAACGTACCAACTACGGTTTCCGCATTGATGTAGATGGGGCGATTACAGCATTACAACATAGGGCTATGAACTTTATTGGACATAAGGGAGCTAGAATCAGAACAAAAGCACCAGAACGGCCCGTGTCGATGCGAACAGTTAGGAGAAAAGAAAAGAGCTTTTTAGAACAATTGGAAGCATTAAAAAGTGGATGATAGCGAGGTGAAATAAGTGGGGGATAACCTATCGAAAGCTGCAGCGCTGTTAGGTGAAGCAATGGGACTACCCTCTCAACAAACAGAAGAGACGGTCAATATTGAAGAAGCAGCAGCTGAAATATTACTGCTAAAGCAGCAGACGGCGGCTAACTTATGGGAAATTGGTAAAAGGCTGATCCAAGTTAAACGTCAATTGCCTCACGGTGAATTTGGCAGATGGCTAGAGGAAAAGGTTGATTTTAGTCAGCAACACGCCAGTCGACTTATGCGGGTGGCAGAAGAATTTCAAAACTACTCATCGCTGAGTAATTTGGGAAGAACAAAGATTTTCGCGTTATTAAGTGTACCGGCTGGGGAAAGAGAAGAATTCATTCAAAAACCACATCAACTTGCAAGTGGGACTGTAAAAACCGTTGATGAAATGTCATCTAGAGAATTGCAGGAAGCAATTAAGGCCAAGCAAGAGGCAGAAGAGGCCAAGAAAAAAGCAGAGCAAACGGCGGTATTATCCGACCAGGCAGCGCAAGAGGCTCGCAAATTGGCACATGAGCATTCAAAGACGATCAATCAACTACAAAGGCAACTAGAAGATCGGCCTGAAAAAATCATCGAAAAAACACCGGATGATTATAACGAGTTAAAAAATAAGGCTAAACAAATTGACAGTGCTAATAAAACCGTTGAGGACCTAAAGCGCCAAGTAGATCAGGAAAATAATCGCAATAAAGCGTTGGAACTTGAAGTTAAAGCATATCAGACTGGCCGAGTTGATGAAAAAATGTCGATTCAAGCCCGAACTGGGGTATTCTCCAAGATGGTAAAAGAGTTTATTGATAAAGTTGCACCAATGGGGTATTTGTCAAAAGAGTATCTTTATACATCGCCAGAATGCCAGCGACAATATGAAGCTGCAATATCCATGTTAGAAAAGTTTTGTAATGATATGCGAGGCAACCTGGTTATACCTGAACATCAGAGCATAATTGACGCGGAGGTGATTGAATAATGAACGCTCCTGAAGTGGCTGAAAAACAGCTGGTACCAGAAAGCAAATTTTTGCAGATTGCCCAGGCTCTTGTTAATGAAGCTAAAAGCCAAAGCGTGGCTATTGAAATGTTAAAACAAGATATGCAGGACAAGCTGGCACTGCTAGAGGCAAAAATTGAAACCGAGGTCCCAATAAATGCGCCGCAAGTAAAAGCTTTAAAAAAGGCAGTAGAAATTAGGGCGCGAGAACATTTAAAAACTGATGATAGGTACAAGCAGTACGGGAAAAAACTTATTCGTGCTATATGGACAGACCTCAAAGACGTTTTTCAGGTAGGACAATATCGTGAAATTCCCAGAGTTAAGTTTGAAGAGGCAATGACATACGTAAAAACATGGTATCCGTCAAATGGGAGGGATTAGTTTGAACAGTTGCTACAATTGTCAACATTACCCGAGCAGAAAGAAACCTAGTTTGATCGAGCGGATTACACCTGGAGTTATAGCGTTTGCGGTTGTATATATTGGTGGCCATCTTATTCGGTATTGGTTTTGGTAAAAAGAAAACCTGCCCAGGAGAGGACAGGTGGATGGGGTGAGGAGTTATCCTCTAGGCATTATTATAGGTCATTATTATGTCGGAAAAAACCAGGTTAAATACGACAAAGGGAGGACTGCGAAGTTACTATGCAAAGCGAAAATATTGAAGAGAAAAAAAAAGCTGCCACTGCTGGAACCAGTGACAGAACAATTATGAAACCGTTTTTAATTGGCGGTGGTTGGTTCATTGTAGAAATGATTATTACCAACTCAGATAAGGTCGCGTTTAGTGTCAGAGGAGTGGTAGAGCCAGAGAAACTATCCGATGTACTTCAGCAAGCTACTGAATTTATTCAAGAAAGGATCAACGACAATAAACATTAAGCCAAACAAGGTCTTGCATTGTGTTTTGTACAGTTACTTGTCGGAGCGTTGATTTATTTTGGAGCAAGTCGCCGGGTTTGACATCCGCATCTAATTTAACTTGTAGTACATTATTAGCTAATATTCCTACTACTTCATGAGATGCAGATCCATTTCTAATCACAGTAAACGTTTCGCCAAATTCATCGGTGTTCGTAATTATTTTCTCAAAATCTTTTCTCATTTGATCCTTTAAACTCAATAAAATCACCTCCCTTCAATTTGCAAATTTCGACGGGAGGAAACAATTTCCTGTAAAAGGGGGAAGACATCATGCATGTAGGTGACACGATTAAATTGGCTGTCGATTATAGCCAGCAGCCAGTTAAAGCATTGGCAAGAGAGTTTAGATGCTCAGATGATGCCATATATTTGGCTATTAAAGATAAAAGGCCTATACCGACACAAGCCAGGGAGAAGGTCGCAAGGCTTAACATGGTTGGTATGATGGCGGCAACACTTGAAGCAACTGGATTTAGTAAGCTTTTCGGTTATCTGAGGGTGGACAGGCATATATACAGTTTAATCCATAGGGTGTACAAGGAAGACCGGGAAGCGGATGAAGCGCTAAGACGGCTACCAGAATTACTGCTGGATAAGGAACGCCCCGATGATCTAAGCCCGGAGGATAGAGAAATCATATTAAGGGCTGGCAAGGAAATAATCGAGCGCATACATTGCGAGTTTAACCTACTGGCTGAGTTAGAACGGCAGTATGGTGTAAGTTTTCAGGAATGCCTAATTGAAAAGGAAAAAGCCGCCTGTGCGGGGGCACAGACGACTTTATACGGTAACTGAAATATTTATACAAAAATTGTACATTAAAAGGCGAAATTCGTCAATGAGGTAATCAAATGAAGTGCATACCGGGTAAAACGACAATAGCAAATTGCTTGAAGTGCGGCGGACGAGGTGAGAAGATCGGGTTTAAATATCCGATGGTACAGCTAAAATGTCCAAACTGCGGACATGTGTGGCGAACGCTATCAGCAATTTGCCGAAGGTGTATGACGTCGAACGAAACGCCCTATATGAGTGATTGCCCGGTATGCGCTAAAAAGGCGGTGGCAGGGTAATGGATGATCAGAAGATCGTAGACAAGATCAAAAAGCTTTTAGCCTTAGCAACAAGCGGTAATCCAAACGAAGCACAAAACGCCATGCTTAAGGCTCAAGAAATAATGGTTAATAATGGCATATCAATGAAAGAAGTTAGCGGTAATGATAAAAAGCAAGCTGTGGAGTCGGAAGCCAAGTCAGGGAAAAGATTTCCGTGGTATGCATACGATATAGCGGCAAGCCTTGCTGATAATTTTAGGTGTTATTCAATTATTAACCGAAGTAAACACGGCCGATCTATAAATTTTGTTGGGCTTAAAAGTGACGTTGAAGCAGTAATCGAGGTATATAATTTTGCTTTAGTTTATCTGGACTGGCAAATAAAAGAGTTTAGAGGGCAACTAAAATCTAAGCTGATCGCTGATAACGGTATGATAAACGCTTATTGCAATGACTTTATTCGGGGATTTATTAGTGGCTTAGATGAAAAATTTAAGCAGCAAGTAGAAAAACAGCAATGGGGATTAGTGCTTGTTAAAGATGAAGCGGTTGAAACTTATTATGAAGAACTACAACTTGGTAAAGCGAGAGACCGTTCTGTATCATCCGCCAATAGCAGGGCAGCTTACCAGGCTGGTTATGAAAAAGGGCGATATTTTGAAATGGTAGCTGGAGAACTGGAGTGAGAAGGGTAGTGGATGAGTTAATATGCTGCGGAAGGTGCGGACGTAAGCTAAGAAGCGCCCAGGCCATAGAGAGTGGCTTTGGTAGGGCTTGTTATGAAAGAAATCGATTAGAGCGTATAAAGGCTGAATATGAGCGCAACCAACAGAAATTAGAATTTGAATGGGATACGGGGGTAACTGTTAGAGCTACTTTCCATGAGGGGGAACAGATATGCCAAGGAAGCGAGATTTAAAACCAGGATTTTTTAAAAACGAGGACTTGGGGGAAATGGCACCTGTAGCCCGCCTTTTCTTTGCAGGGTTATGGTGTTGGGCTGATCGGGAAGGACGCTTAGAAGACCGGCCCAGGAAGTTAAAAGCGGATATTCTAGCCTATGACGATTGTAATGGCGATGAACTAATGGATTTATTGATTGATAAGGGCTTTGTAATTCGTTATGAAGTGGACGGCGTTAAATATCTACAGATCAATAAATTCAAAGAACATCAAAGCCCACATCCAAATGAAGCCGCAAGTACTATTCCCTCCAATGTAACCGAGGAGCAGGTTGATTGTAGCTCCGTTGTAACTGAAGAGGAAGGTACTAGTAACGTAGAACCAATCGAGGAGCAACCTACTGATAATGTAGGTTTAACCGAGGGGCAGGGTACTTGTAATGGCAATGTAACTGAGGAGCAGGTTACTACTAACTTACAAGTAACTTACAAGCAACCTAGTAGTAACTTACAAGTAAGTGACAAGCAGGTTACCACTAACGTAGTAGCAGGTGACAAGCAGCGTACTAGCAACCCTTCTCTCTCTTTTACTTCTTTTTCTTCTTTTAAAACAGAGACTAAACGCGCGCGAGATGAGGAAATAGTATCAGACGTATTTTCAACACTGCAGAACAAGTTCGGGATTATCAATACAAGTTACCGAGACATAGTACTGGATATGATTGACCAATACCCGCATGAATGGATTATTAAGGCTATTGACCGAGCCGTGGAATATAAGAAAAGGCGAATAAAGTACCTGGATGCCATCTTGAAGGGGTGGCGTGATGAAGGATATGAAGACTGGCAAAAGCCGTGGGAGGATGATAAACATGGAATTGGTAAGTCCGGAAATAGGGGGAGCTTTAGAAAGGGTAAGGCAGGCACAAAACCAAGCGCTGTCGACTGGGATGCTGAAAAGCGGAACGTACTCTGAGTTTCACAAAGAAAAAGTGGACCGAGAAATAGAAGAGAATGTAAAATGCTCTGGCCTGGGGGTTAGGTATCGTAATTGCACCTTTGATGCTATGAATAAACGGCAGATACCGGGTAGTATCCGGGGGGAATATCTTGAGGTAAAAAAATACGCTGATAATCTTAGTGAAAATATCAAAAACGGTACTGGTCTACTGTTAAAGGGACCTGTAGGAACAATGAAAACCTCACTAGCGGCAGCTGTGCTTTTACACCATATCCACCAGGGTGGACGGGGGATGTTTATATCAATGGCAGGTCTGCTAGACACAATTTTTAGCCTAAAAGCCAAGAATGTTGGAGAGTGGGCAAAGTTTGAAAACAATCTCCGAAAGACTAGTATTTTGGTCATTGATGACCTGGGGGCTGAACATACCGAGGGTTGGGTGCTTACGAAGGTTGATGCCATTATTAGCGAGCGTTATAACAATATGCTGCCAATCATTGTAACTACAAATCTTAGTGCTAATGAGCTTAAAGCGACATATGCAGAAAGAGTCATTGACCGGATCCGGTCGACTATGCTTACAGTAAGCTTTTCGGGGCAAAGTTTAAGGTCAAGGGCAGTTTAAAAAATAACGGAGCAGGAGAAACAACATGAACGAAGTGATACTAGTGGGGAGATTAGCCAAGGATCCGGAAGTGAGATATACCCAAAACGGTAAGGCTGTAGCATCGTTTAATTTGGCGGTTAATCGCATAGTAAGGAAAGGGCAACACCAGGAAACTGACTTTATACCAATAGTGGCCTGGGAGAAGCTTGCTGAGATTTGTGGCAATAACTTGACCAAGGGGCAGCGGGTACTAATTGAGGGACGGCTACAGATCAGATCGTATGAAGCTAATGATGGTCAGAAGCGCCGGGTGGCTGAGGTAATTGCTCAGAATATGGAATTTTTGGAACGAAAAAAGCAGCAAGAAGATAATCATGGTTTTGGTGGACAAACATTCCCGGAAGAAGAAATTCCGTTTGGCTAATTGGCCGAGGTAATAGCTGGGGGGAGAGTTATGTCAGGGAAAATTAGAAAAGCTGGTACGCCGGTACCGAAATTAATCAAAGAAGAGCCGGTTATTAGCCCGGTGACAATACGAAAAATGAACTTTGCTGAGGGGATAGACGTGGGAATGAAAGTGCGGAAAGCCTTTGAAAAATGTGATCCGGCCAGGCTGGGGGATATAACACATGACCGGCTAAAAGCATGTGTTGATGGGGGACTTAACCAAGCTGAAATTATAAAAGCTTTTAGCACTACATATAGCAGCCTAAAAAGAGCAGCAAGCAAGGTTGATTTTAGATTTAGCAATATAAAACCAGCAGCGTAGAGATGATGATTGGGGAGTGTTGAGGATGGCAAGCGAGATAGAAAAAATAATCAGAGAGCAGTGGTTTAAAGACCACGTTGCAACATTAACCCAGCATGGAGAATTGCAAGTGCTTGAATGGAAAAGGCCAAATAGCATTACATATTATTGCCGATACGTGTTTGATGGCTCGAAAATGTATATCTCAGGTGATATAGGTGAAGCGGTATTTAGATTAACGTGGAAAGCCGGAGTTCATACTTTCAATGATATTGGCATTGGATACTTCAAAAGCAAAATGAGCGCATTTAGCGATGAAAAAATAGACTTTGATTCGGAGGAAGCGGTAAAGGGCTTGCGTGAGTGGCTAAACCGATTAAAAGAAAATGAAACTGATTATGACCATGAGCAAATGAAAGATTTATTTGCTCTAGCTAGGGAGTGCGAAAATCGGGAACAGTGGGGTTGGAGATTACAAGACCACCGTTATGATTTCATAGGTGAACTAGACCCTGATTATTGGGAATGGATAAATTCTGTTGGCGATGTGATTCCAGCAAGGGTATACGGATACCTGATCGGTTTAAAAATGGCATCAAAGCAATTGAGAGAAGCGGCGGTAGATTAGATGGGGGTGGGGTAGGTGAAACAAGCAAGACCACGATGCGGAACATGTAGATATTGTGACCGTGAATCATACAGAGGGGTAAAGGCCATGGTGTGTTATCAGTTGCAAAATGAAGTACCTCCCTGGATGAATGGGAAAAGGGTAGCGATTAGGGTAAGCGAAAAGAGGGAAGCTTGCATTTGTTATTCAGAGGAAATAAAAGTAGCCCAATAACAAAAGAACAAGGCCACTGCGCGAGCGACCTTGTTCAAGAGGAGTTGCATAACTGTACGAACAGTAATAGTATACCCGGCTAGGCTGGGTTTATGCGGGGAGGGGTAAGCGAATGCAGGATTACGTAATCTTTAAAACTGATATGTATTGTGATAACGAATTGCATTTTAAAGCGGGCAAAAAATACAAAATTATTGGCGAAATCAAAGGGAAATATGCTGTTTCCTATGGACGTAAAAACAAAATGGAATGTTGCTTAATGCCTAAAGATTATGATGGGATAGAAATTTTTCAAGAGGGAGTGAAAAGCAGTGAACTACTGCAGCTTGCGAAGTTGGGGCGGGAGGCTGAAATAGCCAGACCACTTGAAGAATGGGGAGAGGATTACGGTGATGTATTGTGGTGGAAATTTCCGATATGTGAGCCGCCATACGTTGGTTCTCCGCTTGATTGTAATTGGACTGGATATCACACACATTGGACGCCGATTATAGAGCCGGAACCGCTTGGGGGTACTGTCAATGAATAAAAAATCAATCGAAAAGAAATATGGAGTCCGGCTTGAACGAGACAAAGGGTATGACGGTGGATCGTGGTATTGGCTGTGTTTTGACAGTAAAGAAAATATGAATTGGCTTTGTAATGGTTATACGTTGACGGAAATAGATGAAAAACTTAAGGCTTCAACAGAACAGGAGGCGACCTATAATACAAAAACTTACTAACATAATATACCACCTGTTATGCACTCCGCCCGGTTGGCTTGCGCTGATCGGCGCGGGTATAGTGGTGGCAGTAGTGATAAAGGGGGCGTGAGGAATGGATAAGGATGAAATATTGGCAATGAAGCCGGGGAGAGAACTTGATACTTTAGTGGCTGAAAAAATATTTAGGCTTGAATATATGGAATGTATCGGCTGTTATATTGATAGCAATGGCAATGAGCAAAAGATACAACGACACAGCACAGATATTGCGGCGGCGTGGGAAGTTGTTAAAAAAATGTATGAACTTGGTTTTCGATATAATGTAAATATTCTCGATGATTGGAGATTCGAAAAGCCTACACAGCATTGCTGTTTTGCAAAGTTAAAGCCTGACTGTACAGACGGTTCATACATAAAGGACTACGACCATTTTCGTGCTTACGGTAATACAGCACCAGAGGCGATATGCAAGGCCGCTCTATTGGCTATGATGGGGGCGTGAGGATGATTAGCTTTATAATCGGTTTACTAATTGGCACTGTCGGCGTTGGGATGATTGCGGCCAATACTGTGTACAGGATCACCAGCAAGATTGATGAATACATACGAGCACTGGACAGAGGATTACCTTATACTACGGAACTGGCATTAAAGAAACTTAGAGAGATAACAGGGGCAGCTAAATAGGCTGCCCTATAGGTGTCTTTACTAGGAAAACACTTTAAACGAAATATTCTGAACAAAAGCTACTTGGGGGGGACCCAATAGCTAAAACCAACAAGGGAGAATGAACCATGAATACATATGCCAATAGAGGTAAGCCCTTTGAAGAATTAATAATAATGTTAAACCAAAGATATAGAAATCAAAATAAGGCAGTAATACATAAGGTACCAACAGAATGGATTCCACTGAGAAATGGTGCCGGGAAAATCGTATCTGCTAAAGTAGATCAAAAAGCAGCGGTAGACTTTATGGGATCATATAAAGGGAGAGCAATAGTATTTGATGCAAAGCATACGAATAAAGAACGGATAAGCTGGTCAGAGGTAAAAGCACACCAAGGCACATTTTTAGATGATTGCCATCTGA
>Ga0316604_10002661_pt1 | contig 13352 bp, 7 predicted proteins | sample OWC_soil_day20_C_FD_207650 | JGI IMG/M metagenome (GOLD analysis project Ga0316604, IMG submission 207650) | Wetland soil microbial communities from Old Woman Creek delta, Ohio, United States - OWC_soil_day20_CT | ecosystem: Environmental > Terrestrial > Soil > Wetlands | place: USA: Ohio... | reverse complement strand
ATGGCCGGTGCCATCATGTAATGCAGGTTCGCATCAGTGGCTGTATTGTCTGTATTATGGAGATACTTGGTAATGTTCAGTGTATTGGAAGTTGCACCACTGCTGGACACAAACCACTCTTTATAACGAAGATCATCCGCACCTGCGCCACCGGTTTCGTAGATGGTTTGACCTGCATTTTCAGAGAGATGTATACCGCTGGTGCTACTCAGGAAAAAGGAATTCTTGTAGGTCGTGGCCATTGAAGGAATGTACCAGCCGAACACCAGTTCCTTATAAAGGATACGATCTTTTTTATCATCATCTACGGCCAGAAAATCAGTGTTGTTTGTCCAGGGAAATTTATTAGAGTTGATCACTTCCAGTGCATTCGTAAGTGCATTGGTTTTATCATTCTTATAAAGGTATACCCTGGCCAGTGTACCGCATACCGCATAGTAGTTCAATCGGTGACGGCGGTCCTGCAGGAATAGTTCCGGATTGCTTTCTTCCGTATTCAGGGTCGTATCACTTTCAGTAGGATAGCCTACTATATATGCCTTGCTGATAATGGGATCTATAGCCAGCAAATCCTTTGCACGCTTCAGGTCGTCGATGGCAGAGTCCAGTACAGCACCTACTGTAGACATAGGCGTGATATCCTTTGAATATTTGGTGACGTAAGGAATACCTGTAGCTGAAGTCGTGACAGGCGCAAACAGGCGCAACAGATCAAAGTGAATATAAGCTCTGAGTGCGAGTGCTTCCCCTTTAATCAATGCATAGTTATTACCAGTAAATATCTTTTGTTTACTATCGATATTGGCCAGCAGCAGATTGCAGTTGGCAATGGCATTGTACAGCCCCTGCCAGATATTGTCTTTCCTGCTGATGAAGTCAGCATCTGTGTAAATGTAGTTGCTGGTCTTCAGATAATAATACGCATCATTGTCTGTAAGGGTATAGTTTTGCGCCAGTACTTCCGGCGTGCCTACAGTGAGTTCTTTGCCATAAAGAGATTCCTGTGAGCATTTGGTATACACCCCGATCAGGGCCTCCTGAAAACCTTCTTCTGTTGAATATAAAACCTCGTCAGAGATCTCACTTTCCGGTTGTATATCCAGCCATTTTTTACAGGAGGTAAATGTAAGGGCCAGTATTAATGTTGTTATTAGTAGTCGCATGATAATCAGAATTGGGCTTGTAATGAAAAGGTGATGCTACGCGCAAAGGGATAGTCAATCCCTCTTTCCTGCTCTACTGATGACCAGCGCAAAATGTCATTGGCCGTCATTCCCAGTCGTACCATCTTTTTTATTACACGCAGGTCATAAGAGCAATAGATAGATTGCAGAGACAGTACGTTGTTTGGCTGAATAAAACGGGAGGATACCTGTGTCTGTCCCCAGTCTGAAATACTTTTGTAAAATGTTTTATCGCCCGGTTGCTTCCATTTCTCTGCAAATACACGACTGTCTACATTGTACCGGGGATTGGCATTTTCTACCCTGTCTACCAGTGTCTGGTTGTACATGTCTCCACCGAACTCTGTCTGGAAGTTGATACTCATCATGAATTTCTTATAATGAAATGAACCACCAAATGAGCCTTGTGCAAATGGGGTGGCATCGCCAACTACCCTTACATCACGGGCATCCCATTGGTAGGTAAGTGTACCATCCTGTTTTACAAATATCTCTTTCCCATTTTCCGGGTCAATACCCAGTGAGCGTACAGCATAGATCGCATCATATGATTGCCCCTCTTTGTAACGGAGCAATGGTACCCCTTTATAATTGCTGTTATTCTCCTGTTCCTGGTTAACTTTGTTGTTATAGGCTTCCAGTGAATTGGAAATGCGGACGATCTTGTTGGTATTGTGTACAAGGTTAGCATAGACATTTATACCCCAATTCCTGTTTTGTACCACCACAGCCCGCATACTGAGTTCAATCCCTTTATTCTCCATGTCTCCCAGGTTTTCCTTGTAGGAACTAAAACCTGTTGAAGGAGCGATACTGATATCCGCCAATAGGTCCTTTGTAAGTTTATAGTACACACGGGGAGAAAGGAAGATCCTGTCATTGAAGAGACCGAGATCGAAGCCGAAATCTGTGCTGCGTGTTTTTTGCCATCCCAGGTTTTTATTGCCGTAATTATCAACGGTAGCGCCTATGCCGGAGGAGTACCAGTTATCCTGATCATATGTATAGGTTGTGCGGGAGAGATAAGGACTGAATTGCACAGAGCCGGTAAGACCTGTTGTAAAACGAAGCCTTAACTGGCTGATAGCAGGATTGCTGAACCAGGCTTCCTTATGCAGGTTCCAGCCTACACCCAAAGACCAGAAAGGTGCCAGTCTGTTGTCCGTACCAAATTTAGAAGAACCGTCTGTACGCACAGTGGCATCCATCAGGTACCTGTCTTTATAAGAGTAGTTCGTACTGATAAAGTCGCCAAATAATCTTGACCTTTCTATATTGCTACTGGGGTGGGCACCTTCTGCATACCCTTTGGCAAAACCTACGCTGGTAAAACGATCATTGGGAAAGCCTATCGCCGTAAAAGAAGAATAGTCGGAAAATTCAGTTCTGATATTCGCACCTGCTACAAGGTTGATGCTATGTTCGCGGATTTGCTTTACATAGTTCAGGCGAATGTTTCCATCCCAATAAGTTTCTTTTGTTTTACTACTGGTATAAGAACCTTTCTGATCCGTCTCAGAGGCCGCATAGAAATAAAATTCATTGGCCAGCGGGGAGAGAAAATTATCGCCATTGGTTTGTCTGTTCGTAAAACTCATCTGACCACGTACGCGAAGTCCTTTGGCAATTTCAAACTCCGCAGCAAAGTTGTCAATGATCTCGTTATAGTTGTTATTATTAAAACTGCTAAGGGTGGAGTTGTACAATGGATTCAGCACATAATCATATTGGTAAGCGCCTCCTGTACCATTGCGGTCACTCCATGTTTCCAGTTCACGGAGCATATTCCCGTTATCATCTGTAATGCGGTAGTAAGGGTTGGTTTTTACATAATCTGAGAAACTGCCATAGGGAGATTCTTTTGCCTTTACCTGTGTAATGGTCAGCTCATTCTGGAATTTAATTCTATTGCTGAGGTTATAGCTAAAATTCATGCCGCCGGAATACTGATCACGGGAAGAGCCTTTCATCACACCGGGTCTGGTTTGATAGCGAAGGTCGATGCCATACCTGAAATTCTCGGCACCACCCTGCAGGTATACCCCATGCTTCTGACCAACGGCCGTGCGCAGTGGTTGTGAGAGCCAATAGGTATTCACACCGCCGACTACATTTTTCAATTTCTCGTAATACAAAACATCCAGGTTATCCTGTGGCACTTTTTGCTGACCGGCATCGTACACGCCTGCCAGCTGTTCGTACTGTAGTTTTTGTGTCGCATTCAATACATGATAATCTGTAAGGTCCGGACTATTGATATTGGTTTCATGATTATAAGTAACCTGCAATTTCCCATTGGCAGGTACTTTGGTCGTAATGACCAATACCCCGTTTGCCGCGCGGGAACCATAGATGGCGGTAGCTGCCGCATCTTTCAGCAACGTAACGGAGGCAATGCGGTTCATATCAAGATCAAATACTTTTTCGAGACTCACTTCGTAACCATCCAGGATGAAGGCCGGCAGGTTCACAGAGCTGGTGATGTTATCCCTTCTGAGTATGCCATCGCTACCGGTGGGCAGGGCAGAAGATCCTCTTACATTGATCACTGGCAGACTATTCGGATTAGAACCATTGAAATTGTTGTTGAGTATTTTAAAGGAAGGATCTACCATCTGCATACCCTGCAACAGATTTTGCGGACTCAGTTCTTTCAGCTTTTCACCACTTACCACCACAGCAGTACCTGTGTAGTTGTCGCGATGTATTTCCTGATAACCGTTCACCACTACTTCATTCAGACCGATTTTGGCATCTTCGAGTACGACATTGAGTTTGCCGTTTTTAGCCTGTCCTGCTTTATATACAGCAGGTTGGTAACCAATAAAACTAAAGGAGATGGGGGCATCTTCATTAGTGATCTTAATTTTAAATTCTCCATCATTGCTAGTCTGGTATACTTCATTCTGTACCCTGATGCTTACACGGGGCAGGGGTTCACTGAGCCGGTTTCGTACCGTACCGGTTATTTCCCGCACAGTATCCTGTACATTGGATGGGGTAGTGGCCCTGATCACGACTGTTTTGTCTACAATATGCCAGTTGAGCGGCATGCCTTTTAAAAGTTGTCCCAAAGCTGTTTCCAGGCTTACATTTTTGAATGCTACATCTACTTTTCCAAGTTTGCGGATGTCCTTGTTATTGTAAAAAAAAGTATAGCCTGTCTGATTGCTGAGTTGATCAAACGCCTGATCGAGAGGAATGTTTTTGGCTGAGATAGTGACCTGTGCATAGGACTGAATACTTACAAAAATGAGTACCAGGATTACTGAAATGCTGGTACACAGCGATTTCCGGCTAATAAAGATTTTAGCCCCAAGATTAAAATGCATACTTTTGGTTGATTTTAATAAAAGCATAGCCAGTTGCTATCCGGCCCATCGACATGCGGGATAGCAAGGCATTGTTTTCTGCTGGTAAGTGTTGCTTCACTTACCAGCTTTTCCTTCGTTGTGGTACGCGAGAAATCAGATAAATAAAATATTTATCACGGTGGACGAAATACGATTTTCATGTAGTTAATTAATTAGTATACGATTAATTGCCGGCCATTCATTTTAAAGTTGATTCCTGATAGTTTTAAGATCTCCAAAACCCTCCCCAGTGGTTTATCCCTCGGTATTTGTCCATTAAATTCATCTCCTTTTCGTTCTGATTGGTAAGTCACTTCTATATCGTACCAGCGTTGCAGCTGGTTCATGACGGTTTGTAAACTGGCATCTTTGAAGTAAAACAGGCCGTTTTTCCAGGCTGTCACTACTTTTAGATCAGATGGTGCTACCTGTATGCCTTCAGGTGAAAAATGGGCCTCAAAACCTGGTTTTAACAGCGTCTCGTTTACTTTGACTGCACCAGATACCAGGGCAGTCTGGATAGCGCTTTCATCTGCATAGGCCATAATATTAAATTCAGTACCCAGTACTTGTACTGTCTGTTGCCGGCTCTTTACAATAAAGGGTTGTGTGCCTTTTTCAACTGCGAAGTAGGCTTCACCATCCAGTTCCACCTGTCTGTATTCCCCTTCAAAATGGTCGGGATACTTTAGTTTAGTGGCGGAATTAAGCCATACCTGGGTGCCATCCGGCAGGGTGATCTGGTATTGACCACCTTTGGGGGTGATCAGTTGCATGTATTGTACGCCAATATTTGTGTTGGTGACCTCATTTCCATCCTTATAAATCACCTGTTTCCCTTTGACCACAATGCCCTGTTGCTGGCTGTTCAGCGTTATTTGCCGCCCGCTGGCCAGTTGCAGAACGGCATGATTGCCACCGGGACGAATAGTGTCAATATGGTTGACCAAAGGCTTTTCTACCGGGTTGACTGTATGGAAGAATAAGATCCTGACTGCAAACAATATGGCAACAGCAGCAGCAACGAGCCGGGGCCAGATGTTAACCTTCTTTGGTAAAGGAAGCCTGTTCCCAATACGTTGCAGGCTCTCCTGCACATCGTCAACAGGGGCAGATGGTTTAGCCGCCTCCATATTATACCAGGATTCCAGCATCGCTTTTTCTTCATCAGATATAGTGCCCGCCTGATATTTTTCAAGTAATTCGATCAGTTGTTTGTTTTCCTTCATTTGTGGTGGTATATGTTAAAGACAAGAAAGGATTGAAAAGGTCATATCCGTTTTTGAAAAAAAATTTCGTTTTGCGTAAATAAAATTTCCGATTGGCGCATCTCGTCTATGTAGATTTCCTCATTTTTGCGGCAAAATTTCAACCTAGATGAAGAAACTTACCCTCAGTATTGCGCTGCTATTGTGCGCATTTTTTGCATCCGCCCATGCTGTATGGATTGAAACCGCTTTGAAAGGCACAAAGAATAAGGCGCAGGACGTACGGGTGTTCCTGGGAGAATATGCCGCTAATGAAAGGGATTCAGTCAGCAACTGGTTTAGCAATATGAAGGATGTTAAACTGTTTGTGACCACACCTGCTGGCGCCCGTGAGGAAATCTCCCTCAAAGCAGACGGCAGAAGTCTGGCCGGTCAGTTTACCCCTGCTACAGAAGGTACTTATACCTTAGCTATCAGTCATACTGTCGAAACAATATACGGAGAAACGAAGATTGAATACTATGCAACTGCTACTGTAGTTGTTGGTAAAGAGAGTCCTTCTCAGTTGGCGGCCAGTACATTGCTGTCTGTCGTACCTGGTGCCGAAGAGCCTAAAGGCTTTGGGAATGTGCCATTGACAATATATAAAGGTAAAGCACCTCTGGCAGATGCAAAGGTAGAAGTGATTTCTCCTGATGGTTGGGTGAAGGAGTTAAAGAGCGGACAAAATGGAGTGGCTAATTTTACACCTTTACAGGCAGGACAGTACCTGGTGGAAGCTTCTTATAATGAGAAGTCTGAAGGTACGCACCACGATAAACCTTATAAATCAGTCGTGCACATTGTAACCCACAATGTGAATGTGAAGAAATAAATCATACATAGCAGTTTGATAAATGAAATGGTCTGGAGTTTTTCCAGACCATTTTTAATTGTGGAAATTTTAATTTGGCGAAGCACCTAAGCCTGCAATAGCCTGATCCAGCCATGCCATTCTGTTATGTAGCCATGTCTTCATGTAAATCACCTCATTATCGTACGAGCCCCAGATAGCATAGTTCGGAAAGGTGTAATTGTATAGTGTATTATACTTGTTGTTGTTCTCAATCACGGACCATTTCAGATCGGTAGCATTCTTATTAATAAAGGCCAGAATATCATTTTCCTTTGCTTTAAAATAGAGCCACCGCTCTTTTACTTTGTCTACGAATGCGGGGTCTTCAAAGAGCCGGGAGATCCAGATGGCATTCTTTATCCAGAAACCAGTGTAGTCCTGGTTATTATTATAATATACATTCCCAAGGGAAATGTCGAAATCCCAGATAGGTCCCATCTTTAATTTACCACCAGGTTTCAGGTTCATGTAACAACTGGAATAAAAAATGGCATCATTGTTCTTTGTAATTTCATTTACCAGGTACCAGTCAACAAAGCTGTTTACATCCAGGTATTTGTTGTATCCTTCTACAGAATCCGTGAAGTTAGGGCTGTAGAGTGCTACTTCGGCCATGTACACAAACTGATGGATGTAATTATATTTCGCATCGCCTGGTGTGACAACCGGATCTTTGATAGTGCAGGTCATGCCCATTGTCTGGAAGTAGATATCGTCTGCCGCTAGTCTGTTCAGCTGGTCTATTTCCAATACATAACCATTGTCACCTACGTTAACCCGGTTGGTACCTGCTTCGATCTTTTCCATGACCTGATAGGTGCCGATGTACACTTCGTTCAGGAATACTTCTGCAAAGTGGCCGTGGGGTGTCCAGTCCTGGTTACTCAATTGACCCATGTAATAGGCAGTTGCATTGCGTAGCATGGTCTTGTCAAAATAGTTAGCGATCAGGAGCCAGTCTTTTGCTTTAGGTTCACCGAGTACAGAAGTCTTGCTGTCGAATTTGATCTTGTAGGGATTTTTTGGATTGCCCCAGGTGGTGCCGCCATGGCCCTTTATCTGCATTTTTGCTTCTCCAAGATCGGCGTATTGGCCGGCACCGTCGATAGTGACCGAACCTTTGACATAAGTATCTTTAGAGGTGATAGCTGCTTCGGTTTGAATTTTGATGACAGGTAATCCTGTAAAGTTAACCAGGTTGACGGTGTAGTTTGATTTAGCACCGTCAGTACTGGTGATTGTGTAGGTGAGGGGCTTTTTAAAGTTCTGTGGAGTAACGCCGCTGGTTTGCAGGCTGTCATTGACTGTGACGGTGGCGCCCTCGCTCTCGAATGATGGAATTAAATTACTTAGATTGGAATAATAAGGGATTCTGCCTGTGATCGTATTTCCACTGATGGTCATATTGATCGTGTCATTCAGGTAGAGTTGGTTTTGGGCGGTGTCAAACCAGAACCGGTAGAAGTTGTTTGCTGCTGCAACCTGCGAGAATGTCTGGACAATGATTTCTTTTTTACAGGAATAACTGGCAGTCAGAATAAGGAATAGCATAACATGCCTTTTTTGTAAAAGCTGTGGTCTTTTCATGTGGATGGAGGTTATGGCGTAAATAGTTCGGAAATGGTAATTTGGGATTCTTAGGGGGCGAATTTACTGTAATTATTTGAAAATCCAATATTTATGAAAGTCTGCTAATCATGCAGGACTTAGTTTATCTGTGCTAAAATAGCCTGGTAGTACTTTTCAACAGCATTTTCTCCATAGGAGAGATACAGGTAAGGCTCTATCAGTTCCAGTTCCATCAACACAAAATGACCGTTGACCATCAATCCATCTACACGGGCATACAGACAATCCCTGGCATATTGCGCTACATAAGTCGCTGCATGGGCGATTTCCTCTTCGGAAGGGTAGAGGGGATCGATAGATCCGCCATAGATCTGTTGTACCCTGAAGTCGCCTGCTTTTGGTTTTTTCAGAATAGTATGGCTGTACTGACCATTGAAGAAGGTATAGGACCATTCTCCATTCTGAACTTCATTCATCAATGGTTGTACAATGTAATCACCATCCGTCAGTAAAGCTACCACCTTGTCATAGCAGTCCGCCGCTTCATCTTTGTGCACCACAATAGTATTTTTAGAACCACCGCTTACGCAGGGTTTGATGATGATGGCGTCAGTTTTTAACGCTTCGAATAAAGGGTATAGATCTCCCTGCCAGCCCTGCGCTAAAAATGCGGAAGGAATCACATCAAAACCATCCGCAATGATCTCTTTCAGGTAATGCTTATCCAGGTTCCAGCGAACCACCTTATAGTCATTCAGGAGGCGGATATTCAATGATTCGATCTTATCCAGCCATGCCTTGAATGCATCTATTTTCTGGTGGTAATCCCAGGGCGTTTTTAATAAAGCTACATCATATTTTGTCCAGTCTACCGTAGGGTCATCCCATATAGTGGCTTCAATATCAAGGCCTTTATTTTGTAAGTAGGGTAATAAGTCACTGTTTTCATTAAACCCATTGGCACCGGAATATTTAATGTCCCCCGCATAGGTAATGTATGCAATCTTCATCTTTGTATCAGTTATAATTAAAACGATGCAGTATGTTCTCCTTTCGGCACGATGTTTTAATGCGTTGCAAAGCTAAGAATTTTATCTGTTTCACGCTGGCTCACTGTCGCTGTAGTTACTTTGAAGACAAAACAGTAACTTTCGCCTGAATTAAAAGATTCGTGACCCCATGGGACTATTTGATTTTCTAAAGCAACCCAGTCCGAATGCCTATTTCTGGAGTTGGTTCAAAAAGCACGAACGGGAATTTTTTAAGGTACTACAAGAAAAAGAAGATATTCAGGGACAGTTTATTAACCCGCTGGCCAACAGGCTGGCGAAAGTCAGGGACGGTTATTTCTTCCTGGCGGGCATGAATAAAGGGACTGCTGAACTGATTTTTACAGCAGATGGTAAGATTAAAAACATTCCGTTTGTAGAAGACCTGGTAGCATCGGCACCCGCTATCCCGGGGTGGACGTTCATCGCATCCAAACCGGCATCCCTTACTGAAACCCAGTCTATTGGTATGGGCGGTTTCAGCTTTGACTTTAATTCCCTGTTTTTTTATGCCAATGAAGATCCTGCTTATCCTGATAAGATTAGTATAACAGTAGTGCATGATCAGTATACTCCGGAGGATAGAGAGCATATATTCATGGGCATATACATCTTTTTGGACAATTATCTGGGAGAGCTGAAGTCCGTCACAGTCATTGACTCGGTGGAAGTAGCCGGAAAAGATGACACGGAGAAGGAACTCATCCCCATTCATAAATTGAAAGCATATATCGACTGGCGGGAAAAGGAGTTTGTAGAAAAATACGATGGGGTCATTTATGATAAAGCCAAAGACAATTATACCCTGTTATCAGGAGAGGATAATAACGGTATGCCCATGTTGCTGGTGATCAATACAGGTGCCATGCAATACGCCCATCCTTCCTCTTATCCGTGGATACTGGAATTTATTATGAAATATAATGGGAGTGATGGGCTGCCAGACAATGAGACCCTGACTTTCATGGATGAAATAGAAGAGGAAGTGAGAGCCCTGATACCTGACAATGATTTCCTGGATATTGGTCGCGAAACGGCAGGTAACAGCCGGAGTATTTACTTTGTTAGCCGTGAATTCCGTGCAATGGCAAGGGCTGCCGATGCCATCAGCAATAAATATGAGAATAAAATGGAAATAGAATGGGACGTTTATAAGGATAAATATTGGCAATCCCTGGATGTCTTCAGATTGGAAAACTGGAATTTAGAATAAATAGAATACACCATATGCGTTTAACTGTAATAATGCTGCTGGCATCAGTGATTATTTCCTGTAACTCCAAAAGTCATGTGATGAGTCAGGACGAGTTTGCGCATGCGTATCTGGAGGCGTTGAAAACCAAACACCCAGCCGTGGGGATTATGTGGTGGCGATTCCGAACCGGGACCTGATCTTTATCACCGGGAGTAATAACAAATCAGGGATCGATACATTGAGGAAGTATGCAACAGAGAGTTATGCTACCGGCAATTATACGGTATCAGATCACCTGTATAAATGGAACGGGACTAAGTTTGAAGTTTTTTAAATACCAATTCGGGGAAAAAAGGAGCGTGTATCAAAAGTAAGATACACGCTCTTTTAATTCGGGCACCTGATGAATCCAGGTATCCATTTATGCAGTTCTAAGGAGGTTCATTTATTTTTGATACATCCTGCTTTTTTTAGTTATAAGCCGTAGCTACTAATTGCCCATCTAAATCTGTCTTTATCTCTTTTTCTTCACCCTGCATTAAGGAGAAGTAAGAATCACTGATAATCGCTGGCAGTATCTGGTTACCTTTACTATCTTTTAGCTGGAGACGGATACCTACAGCAGGTGTATGGGTTGAGTTATTCTTAATGGTATAAGTGTGATTACCTTTTTTAGTTATTATAACACTTGAAGAAGGTAGTTTATTTAATAAGGTATAATCACCTACCATATACTCATTCGCAGACAATAACTTTCCATGGTCATATAATTTCAGCCGCAGGAAAGATAAGCCGGTAGTATCTTCCATAGTGGTGAATACATCACTGATATTCGTTGGCGCTACCTTTACGGTCGCTTTTTTAGTAGCGATTTGTTTGCCATCCGTATTATAAATACTGGCTTCTACGGTTACCTCCTGCAAAGGATAGTTCTTATTATTGATCACCTTCACGATTTTACTTGCCGGGTTCCATTGTACATGTATTGGCTCACAAGCAGACTTCGCACCAAAGTATGCACCTGTCAGATCATAGTAATAATCGTATGTTTGCCATATCATAGTTGGATATGCAGACTGACTCATCCAGATGAGCATACCAGATGCATCCTTCCACATATGGTCATTCCAGCCTTCGAACATCGCCTTCATGGTTTCAAGATTCAGCAATTGAGCTTTCTTACAAAAGTCTTCCAAAGATTGAGAAGGTCCATACTGCTGATTGATATCGTTGATATATTTTACCGGATCAGCCCCACCACCAAGGCCAAAGTCTGTGCAGAAGAAATGCCTGGCCCACATATTATCCTTGCTATTTACCGCTTCTGGTGTAGGTGCTACCCAGAACTCTTTCGGCATAAACTTTTTAAAGCTCTCCACGTTGACAAAGGTGGCTGTACCTAATTCACTCCGCATCCCCCAGCTGTTGTTGGAGAAAAGATAACCATTGTGTGGATCAGTGAAATAAACCTTAGGAGCTACATTCGCCCAGATGCCGCTACCAGAGAGCACTTTGCTGCTACCATGAATGGAGAAGTTTGGATTGTCTACACTTGCATTAGAACGGGGCAGGTAGAGTTTATCATCTGCATCATATTGTTTGATGGCAGTGGTGATGGCATTGCTGATATCACCATGCGCATTGCTACCGGGTGTACCTTCGTTTGCACCACACCAGATGACGATGGAAGGATGGTTCCGGAGTTTTTTGAGTTTTTCAACTACGTTGTCTGAAAACATCTGCAGACTATCAATCCCCCCGATATTATTCAGCCAGAAGTCATCCCATACCATAATACCGTATTTGTCGCAGTATTCATAGAAGGCATTGTCGGTAACTTCGCCTGTCCAGTTACGGATCATGTTGAAGTGCATGTCCTGGTGCATACGGATGCGTGGTTCGTAGTCCTTGTCTCTTACCTTCAGCATATAGTCAGACATCCCCCAGTTGCCACCTTTTACAAGAATAGGTACATTATTGATGTATAGACGCATGGGGCCATTCAAAGCCGTAGTATCGCTGCTCACTTTCCGCACACCAAAGTTTTGTGTAACCGTGGTAGCTGTTTCAAAAGAGAGTTTGCAGGAATAGAGAAACTGATCACCATAACCATTGGGCCACCAGAGATGAGGATGTTGTAGCAGCTGTTGTGGCAACGAAATTTCCTGATGGGTGCCGGGTGCTAAAGTAACAGGCGTAGAACTGATGGTGATATTGCCCGGTGTGATCACAGCCTTCAGTTTACCGCTGATTGCAACAGGGGAGGAGTTTGTCAGCTGAGCGGCAATGTGCAGGGTAGCCGAATTGGTATCCGGCATTACCACGCGTACCCAGGGATCAGAGATAGTAACTGGTCCGCTGACGGTGAGTGCCACCGTATCAGTAATACCGCTGTTCAGCCCTGGTACCGCCGGCATCCAGTCCCAGCTACCACTACAAATATAGGTAGGGCTTTCCCAGTTGGCCAAAGGATGATCGTGATCAGGATCCCATTTGGGAGGCGCGATCAATACCCCGATGGCATTTTTGCTTTTTAATAGATCTGTGACATCATAAATACCCCTTTGCATGTGGCCATGTAAAGAGCCAAGCAATTTGCCATTCAGGTAAATGGTCGCATACTTATTAATACCATTGAATTTCAGCCATAAGCGCTGATTGTTTTTCAGGCGGGGCGCGGCAAACTCAGTCCTGTACCAGAAAGGACGGTTATATTTTGCCTTGTCCACCTTGTAAATGTTTTCTGCATAATCGGGATCCGACTCTTTTCCGGCTTTCACATAGGCATAGAATACGGTGCCGGGAACGATGCCGGGCACCCAGTCGTTGTCGTTGAATCCTGCTGTGGCAATGTCCGCTGCATGCGCCTTTGTGTCGGCTTGCGGACTAATTTTCCAGG
>Ga0316604_10002660_pt1 | contig 13359 bp, 11 predicted proteins | sample OWC_soil_day20_C_FD_207650 | JGI IMG/M metagenome (GOLD analysis project Ga0316604, IMG submission 207650) | Wetland soil microbial communities from Old Woman Creek delta, Ohio, United States - OWC_soil_day20_CT | ecosystem: Environmental > Terrestrial > Soil > Wetlands | place: USA: Ohio... | reverse complement strand
GACAATCACTTTGGCATTGGGAGCATCGACGACTGCGTTTGCGGCAGCTGCAGACAGCTTTAACGATGTACCGAAGGATCATTGGAGCTATGCAGCACTTGACGAATTGGCTAAGGACGGCATCATTGAAGGGTATGAAGATGGTAAATTCCAGGGTAACCGCATGATGAGCCGCTATGAAATGGCGACCATTGTTGCCAAAGCAATGGACAAAGTAAAATCCGGTTCGCTCGGCGATCAGGCACTGGTAGAAAAGCTCGAAAAAGAATACGGCAGTGAACTGGATGCACTTGATAAGAAAATCGAGGCAGTCAATGCACGTATCGACAATGTTAAAATCACTGGATTCGTCCGTACACAGTGGGACAGCGATAAAACAGATGGCAAAGGATATAACAACGACAACAAGCGTTTTTATCTGGATTTAGAAGGTGAAATGAAAATCTCTAATAATTGGAAAGCGAAGTTCCAGCTTGAAAAGAACGCGCATTATACGTCGGCATTTACTACGGATGCGCAAGGGAATAAACATAATCACAGTGGCAGGGATACCAATGAAATCGATAAAGATCATTCCGGCACGATTTCACGTATTTGGGTTGATGGGACAATAGCAAATAATTGGTATGTCAATATCGGTAGGAAGTGGAGCGGTATCGGGTATCAGAATATGCTTCAGGGCGGCGAAACAGATGGTATTCAGTTCTGGCATCCAATTTCTAAAGATTTGATGGTCAGCGGCTGGTGCTTTGCTCCTACATGGGACGGGGCGGACTATACGCTTTATGGTGCTAATGTCTTCGGCAAGATTGCCAACAATCTGGAACTAAATGTTGCCTATGGTGAATCAAATAAAGAAAAATGGTTTGGTGACAAATACGGTTCTGTTGATTTACGTACACAACTTACACCGACAGTGAAGCTGACAGGTACTTATGCTTGGACGGGTGCAGATGAATACAATACAGATAAAGCAGTTCGTCTTGACTATAAAGGAACTAATCTTAAAAATGTAGGCTCATTTGGCGCTTATACACGCTATGTAAATTATGGTGCAGTCGGCGATATCGGGCATGATGATGAATGGGGATCTTTACCAAGCAATATGAAGGGCTGGATTTTAGGTGCTAAATATGTGCCTTGGGAAAATGTAGAATGGGAAACACTCTATTCTAAACAGAAAGTAAATGTTAACAGTACAAACGATGACAGAACCCTGTTCCGTACACAGCTTGATTTTCATTTCTGAAAATAATGTATAAGGAATGCCTTGGAGATTTTACAAGAATTTTAAGGGGGGGAGAAAGATGCTAAGAAAGAGTATTTTCACTAGAATATTTGCCGTGCTCATGGTGTTTGCTGTGCTGGCAATGACTGAGGTGCAGGCGGTACAGGCTGTGGCTGAAAAAGAGCTGCGACAGAGAAATGTTGTGCTAGTTGGCAATCTACAGCATCAGCTTGGCGCGACTAAGGACTGGGACCCGTCCGATATGAAGACGCAAATGACCGACCTCGGTAATGGCTTTTACAGCTACACGGCAAATTTGCCGGCAGGCGCTTATTTCTATAAGATCGCTATAAATGGCAGCTGGACCGAGAACTACGGATTGAACGGCAATTTCGATGGTGCCAATGTACAGCTGAACTTACCGAAGCCGCAGCAGATTACCTTTTACTATAATGATGCAACTCATAAAATTACGGATAGTAGCAGCTACAAGATGCTGAATAACAACGAATTGCCCAAAATTGCGGGCAATCTGACAAAAGCGGCAAAAGGCGATTTTATCATGCGTGATACAATGCTTGATGAATTCTATACGACAAGTCTTGATGTAAAAGCAGGTACTTATAAAATAATCATTGACCAGAAGGGCAAAAATCCTGTTACGCAGGAGGTTATATTCACGAAAGACGGTAAGGTAAATTTTTATCTTGACCCGAATGAAAAGAAACTCATTGTGGATGATGGCAGCATCCATGAAGACAAGATCTATCACAATACCTGGGATATTGACTGCCGCAAGCCTTTCGAGGCTATAAAGACCGACAGTGAAGTTACACTTTCGATTCGCGGGCAGAAGGGCGACATCAAGAATGCACAGCTCATTCTTTTGAAGTCAAAGATTACAGCTGGTGGCGGTGATGAATATAATATTGATTACAACGCTGGCATAAAGACGGTTTATGACATGAGCTTTTCTGGTACAAAAGGCGACGAGGATGTCTGGACAAAGACCATTAAAATGAATGAAAATGGTGTCTATGGTTATAAGTTCCTCCTTAATGGCATAAAGGAATATGGCGAAGATGCTAAGCCTGGTCAAACGGGAATGGTAACGCTTCGCGGCGGCAAGCCTTTCCAGCTTACGGTTTACAGTGCGGACTACAAGACGCCGGACTGGACAAAGGAAGCTGTAATTTATCAGATTTTGCCGGATCGCTTTTTCAATGGTGACAAGAGCAATGACGATGCAAAATCCCTGGCTAGAGGCAAGCAGCCTATACAGCATAGAAGTTGGAATCAGCTCCCTGCCAATGCAAGCAAGACGCCAGCAGCCGACGGCGATGCGTACGAATGCAATGACTTTTTCGGCGGCGATTTGGCCGGGATTACGCAGAAGCTAGACTATCTGAAAGATCTCGGTGTTACGGCAATCTATGTAAATCCAATCATGGAGGCATCTTCCAATCATCGTTATGATACTGTGAACTATGAACGCATTGATCCGTTCCTTGGCACGCAGGCAGACTTTGACAAGCTTATCCAGGAAATGAACAAACGTGGCATGCAGCTTATCATGGATGGTGTATTTAATCATGTAGGTGATGACTCTATCTATGTTGACCGTTATGGCAAATATGAATGGGTTGGCGCTTATGAATACTGGTCCAGAGTTTATGATTTGATGAACAAGAAGCATATGAGCATGGCCAAGGCTGAAGCCGCAGCAAAAGCCTCTTTGATCGCAGAAGGACAGAAATTCAGCCCGTATAATTGGGAGAATTGGTTTGACATCAGAAATGAAATTACCAAGGATGATATGGGTACAAAATATGCTTATCATGACTGGCAAGGCTACACGAGCTTGGTTCCGTTCAAGAACGTCCCGAACCAGCTCAACAACATAGATTTGGATAACTATTTAATCTATGATGATAACGCAATTCTCACAAAATGGCTCAAGAAAGGCCTGGCCGGCTGGAGAATTGATGTAGCGAAAGAAGTTTCTCCGGAATTTTGGGAAGCTGTAAGAAAGGAGGTAAAATCCTTCAAGACATTGCAGGGGCAAGAACCGCTTCTTTTAGGCGAAATCTGGCAGGATGGTTCCCAGTTTCTCACGGGTGATCAGTTTGACTCTGTGATGAATTACAAGCTCAGCTTTGCTGTCGGCGATCTCTTCCTGAACAAGGGCGATGCGGCAGCCGCTGATGTTGAACTGAAGGTATTGATGCAGAACTATCCGAAGGAAGCTCTGTATGCCTTGATGAATATCGTAGACTCCCATGATACTGTAAGAGCAATTTACAAGCTTGGGGGCGGCAAGGAAAGCGTGGCACAGGCTACATTGAAGGACTTTAACTATGAACAGGGCAAGGAAAGATTGAAACTTGCTGCTGCCTTCCTCATGGGCTATCCAGGCGCACCGACTATCTACTATGGCGACGAAGCCGGCGTGTACGGAAGTGCGGACCCTGACTCCCGCAAAACCTATCCGTGGGGCAATGAAGACCAGGAGCTGCTTGCTTATTACAAAAAGGTCATCAAGGTAAGAAATGATAACAAGAAGCTCTTTGCCTACGGCGATGTATTTACACTTAAGGCAGAAGGCGATATCTATGTATACGGACGTTCTTGGGGCGATGAAGACGCTGTAGTTGCCATGAACAGAGGTGATGCGATGGAAATAACACTGGATGTACCGCAGTTTGTTGATGACACGGTATTTACAGATGCATTAGACGAGAGTTATACGGCTTCTGTACAAAATGGCAAGTTGACGTTAAATTTAAAAACGAGCAAGGCAAGAATGATGATAAATAAGAATATAGATTAAAAAGATGGGGGAGAAAATCACTATGAGTAAGAAATTTTCAGTGGTAGTAGCAGGCGGGGGAAGCACATTTACGCCGGGAATTGTAATGATGCTTTTAGCTAATTTGGATAGATTTCCAATTCGTAAATTGAAATTCTATGATAATGATGCAAAGCGTCAGGAGGTTGTAGCAAAGGCTTGCGAAATAATTCTGCGCGAAAAAGCACCGGATATTGAATTTGAAGCAACTACAGATCCGCAGGAAGCGTTCACAGATATCGATTTCATCATGGCACATATCCGTGTCGGCAAATATGCAATGCGTGAACTTGATGAAAAGATTCCGCTTAAGTATAATGTTCTTGGTCAGGAAACCTGCGGTCCTGGAGGAATTTCCTATGGCATGCGTTCTATCGGCGGTATCATTGAAATTATTGATTATATGGAAAAATATTCGCCAAATGCATGGATGCTTAACTACTCCAACCCAGCAGCGATTGTAGCCGAAGCAACCCGTAAACTCAGACCAAATGCTAAGATTCTGAATATCTGTGATATGCCGATTGGCATTGAACGCCGCATGGCAGCCATTGCTGGACTCAAATCCCGCAAGGAAATGGAAATCAGATATTATGGGCTGAATCATTTCGGCTGGTGGACTAGTATTATGGATCACCATGGCAACGACCTTATGCCGAAAATTCGTGAATATGTTGGCAAAAAAGGCTACAATCTTGATATACCAGAATTCAAGGCAGATACAAGCTGGACGGTTACTTACGACACGGTCAAAGAATTTTATCAGCTTGATCCTAGTACATTGCCTAATACATACCTCAAATATTATCTCTGCCAGGACGAAGTTGTGGAACATTCCAACCGTGAATATACAAGAGCCAACGAAGTCATGGATGGCCGTGAAAAGACCGTATTCGGCGAATGTCGCCGCATTGCAGCAGCAGGCACGGCCAAGGAATGCGGATTTGAAGTGGATGAACATGCTTCTTACATCGTAGACCTTGCAAGAGCTATTGCCTATAACACAAAGGAAAGAATGCTCCTGATTGTTGAAAACAACGGTGCTATTCCTAACTTTGACCCGACAGCTATGGTGGAAATCCCTTGTATCGTAGGCTGCAAAGGACCGGAACCTCTGACAGTCGGCAAGATTCCGCAATTTCAGAAAGGTCTTATGGAGCAGCAGGTATCAGTAGAAAAGCTTGTTGTTGAAGCGTGGGCAGAAGGTTCATACCTAAAACTCTGGCAGGCACTGACAATGTCCAAGACAGTACCAAGTGCCAATGTTGCAAAGCTTATTCTTGATGATCTCATTGAAGCCAACAAAGATTACTGGCCGGAACTCAAATAAAATAGAAAAAATACATGAAGGGTGTACCTCGCAAATGGGTACACCCTTCATGTATTTCAATAAAACTAAGCCCTACGAGACTCTTTGCTAACCTGTACGATCCAATATTTGCTTTTTTGCAAGCCCATTCCCCGATAGTCGGAAAAGGATATTGAAAGTTATGTTGAAGTACTAGAAGATGACTATAGTATCGAAAATAATATTATTGGATATAAATCAATTATGAAGCAGCTAGAGTAATGTAAAAACTTGATCATGTAAGAAAAGCCTACAACCATCTTTACTGTTGGTGGTGGCTGTGATGCTAGTATTGCTCCCGTATCTTATTTGAATAGCAAAATAAAAGGCGATAAAAAGAAGGGGATTATAATGAGACTTAAAGGGAAAGTTGCAGTAGTAACAGGGGCTGCCTCTGGAATGGGTAAAGAAATAGCAATTCTATATGCTAAAGAAGGAGCTAAAGTGGTTGCGTCTGATATAAACTTAGATGCAGCCAAGACAACTGTAGCTGAAATTGAATCAAACGGCGGGATTGCTACTGCTTTACTAGTAAACGTTGCAAAAGAAGAAGATATTCAGAATTTAATTGATACCGCCGTTAATACTTATGGAACATTAGATATTTTAGTTAACAATGCTGGTATTATGGATAACTTTGTCCCAGCTGCAGATTTGACTGATGAGTTATGGGAACGAGTTTTTGCAATCAATACAACTGGGCCAATGCGTGCCATAAGAAAAGCACTTCCTATATTTACAGGACAAGGAAGTGGAGTTATAGTAAATATTGCTTCGGCAGGAGGTTTAATGGGTTCAAGAGCAGGTGCAGCATATACAGCAGCAAAACATGCAGTTATTGGATTAACTAAGAACGTAGGGTTCCAATATGCAACATTAGGGGTCCGTTGTAATGCAATTGCTCCTGGTAGTATAAATACAAATATTGCCGCTACTATAAGTAATCCACATGAATTTGGTATGGGAAGAGCAATGGCGGGGATGAATTTAAGTCCAAGGGTGGGCGGACCGGAAGAAATTGCTAGAGTTGCGTTATTTCTTGCTTCAGATGATTCTAGTTTTGTTAACGGTACAGTAGTTATAGCAGATGCAGGTTGGACTGCTTATTAAACCAATTTTATTCTCCGCTCCTTGAGCTATCCGAACTAAGACCCGAATCAATCTTTTGCGTTTACCGTTGATGATCTGATTCCCCTTTGTGATTTTCGAAATGATCGCGGTGAAGATGCACAGGCATTAAAGGCTGCAGGCCGTTCTGCTTTTGATCAATCCTTCTTTGTTATTATTGCAGGTGTAACTGTATTTTTGGTGCTGGCTTCACTAATAGTCCTTTTGGCAGGGGGGGGGCGCTCAAAGAAAAGAGAAGTTGCGGATGAATAAGTGACATCCGAATTGAAAGCCTCATTTGGTATTGACTTCAAGCTACCATCAAGGAAATTGACGGGTTAAATCTAAAGTACAAGCACACGGCAGGAATGTTTTATCCGCTCTTAATATAATATCTTGATAAGAAACGGGTAGAGAATTTACGTTCTCCACCCGTTTTACTTTAAAGCAAACTATTCTCTATGGTGTAGATAATCCAAAAAACGTTTAACGGCAGGCGAAGCATGGCGGGTATCTTTTAGCACGATACCTAATTTACGGTAGGCTGGTGTGTCTAATTCCTTCTTGACGATTTTGTAAGGTGTGCGGTGCAGTACCAGCTCCGGCATTATGCTAATACCTAATCCGCTTTCGACCATTGAGATAATAGCGTATTCGTCTCTTGCCGTAAAGCGTACATTGGGACGTATACCATTCGCCTTAAAAATCTCTGTTATTTCGTTTTCCGATCCTACTTCTAAGATAAACGGTTCGTCTGATAGCTTGCTGATCGGGAAGTGCTCCCAGTCGGCAAGAGGGTGCTGCTCCGGTAATATCACCATTAGCCGATCTTGCTCCAAAAAAATACTCTCCAATCCCGCCCTCGTGGGAAGGCGAAGAAAGCCACAGTCTGCCCGCCCTTCCACGATCCAGTTTTCAATCTCGGTGTAATCGCCATGTAGCAGTTCAAAATCAATCTTTGGGTATTCGCTCTGGAAGGTTTTTATCATATTGGGAAGCCAATGCACAGATACGCTTGTAAACGTGCCTATTCTAATGATACCGGATTCCAGACCATGTAGTTCGCCGATCTTAGTGATAATCTCGCGGTTTGCATTGCAGATGTTTCGCACAAGGGGCAAAAGTTGTAAGCCGTCGGAGGTGATAACTACACCAGAACGGTCACGCGTAAGCAGAGTAACGCCCCACTCTTTTTCCAGAGCGTTGAGCATATGGCTAATAGCGGATTGCGTATAGCCAAGCTCCCGCGCCGCTTTCGTAAGGCTTCCATATTCCACTGTTTTCAGAAAGGCTTCGTATTTTTGAATATTCAACTAGATCATCCCTTATTAAAAAATGTCATGTTAAGAATGAAAAAGATGAGCTTTTATAATTCTTGTCATCATAGTATACTAAATTCAAGCAAAGCGCAAGAGGGACGGTATCTGATTGAAAATACAAAGAGAAAACATGAAACGGGAGGGAATCTATATGTCAAAAAATATTCTTATTTTAACGGGAAGCCCCAGAAAAGGCGGCAATAGTGATCTGCTGGCAGAGGCATTTATTGCAGGTGCTCAGCAGTCGGGACACACCACTGTAAAATATGTAACTGCCGCAAAAGACATTAAAGGATGTAAAGCCTGTAAGACTTGTTTCAGCAAAGGGATCGCCTGTTCTTTTCCAGATGACTTTAATGAGCTTGCGCCATTTCTGGAGCAAGCCGATATGGTTGTGTTTGCAACACCCTTGTATTGGTTTTCATTTCCGGTACAACTGAAAGCTGCTATTGACAAGTTCTATTCTTTTCTCATCGGGAAAAGGACATTGAAGATAAAGGAATGCGTGCTTCTGGTCTGTGGAGTAGCGGAAGATGAGGCTGAATACGAGGGTATTGTGAAGTCTTATGAGCTAATTGCTGATTACCAAAAGTGGATAGATAGAGGAATACTCATTGTACCAGGTGTCAATGAAAAAGGCGATATTCTAAAGACAGAGGGACTATTAAGGGCTGAGAATTTAGGGAAAAGCATGCTAAGTGGAGAAACAGCATGACACAAAGAAAAGCTGATTTACTCATTGCCGCCATTTCTATAGCATGGGGAACGTCCTATCTACTTATGAAACTTGGACTCAATGGAATTGGGCCTTTTTCTTTAATAGCACTCAGATTTGGAATTGCGTTTCTTATAACATTCATCATCTTTTCCAGGCGTGTAATCAAAGTTGACTCAAAAACAATTGGTTATAGTGCAGTGCTTGGTCTGATTTTATTTGGTGTTTTCACTGTACTAATGTATGGGCTGAAAACAACAACAGTTTCGTCCGCAGGGTTTCTAACGAGTACTACTGTCATTTTTGTCCCAATTTTGCAATCCCTAATCACTCGTAAAATGCCTACACTTCCGATTATCGCAGGAGTTTTAGTAATACTTATAGGGATAGGGCTTTTAACAATCAAAGATTCGTTCGCAATCGAAAGCGACTCAATTTTGTGCTTACTCGGCGCATTTTTATATGCAGTCCACATTATTGTTACAAGTTCTTTGATTCGTAAAACCAATGCGTTACAACTTGGAATTTTTCAGTTGGGATTTGCCGCATTGTATGGATTGATTTTTTCATTTATCTTTGAAACGCCAACTTTGCCATCTACTACAACAGAATGGGTTGCTGTATTGGGGCTTGCACTTGTGTGCAGCGCATTTGGTTTTGTTGTGCAACCTATCGCACAGAAATTCACAACGCCGGAACGGACAGGCGTACTGTTTGCTTTGGAACCTGTTTTTGCGGTATTGTTCGGATTCATCTTTTTACAGGAAATGCTTCAACTGCAAGGGTATATCGGAGCTATGCTTGTTTTGTGCGGCGTATTTATATCGGGCATAAAGAAAAAAGAAAACTGTTATAAAGTTTTAAAGGAGAATAATACATCAAATGAACATTGAACTAAGTAGTGCAGGAGTTTTATTTCGATAATAGAAACTATAAAATAATAGTCAAAAGTATCATGATAGTTAGTAAGATAAAATAATTACGATTGCAGTGGGTTTAAATTGGAGGGGGAATTAGTGCGGCAAGTTTACTCTTCATTTGCAGAAAAAGTATGTTTTATTGATATTAAACATACTCATGTTCATGCTTTTGGGCATTTAATACTGCCATTGCAAGGTACATTAAACTTGCAGGCGAGGCAGAGGTCAATTATCGTTGACCAGCAGCATCTCCTGTTGTTGCCCCCTGCATGTGAGCATAGCTATTATGCTAAGGAACGAAATGAATTTTTAGTATTTTATATTCCTCACACTATGTTTTCACATAATGGAGTCGATGAATTGAAACATTTAGAGTTTGATGAACGCTGGCGTGCATTACGTTTTCTGATGCTGAGCGAATGCCAAAATAAACAAACAAATACGACTGCTATTAATCAGTTACTTTATTATTCTTTTCAGTTGATACAGCAAAACCCAAAATATCCGTCAATTCGTTATCTTCATGAGAATTATCATACTGGTATCTCGCTTGAAACGTTAGCTCGATTAGAACATTATCATGTTGGTTATTACAGTCAGTGGTTTCAAAAAAAGATGGGAGTTAGTGTGCAAATATATCTTCAAAAGTTGAGGATAGAAGAAGCTAAACGATTACTACGAGAAACGAGTTATACAATTTTAGAGATTGCCCAAGAAGTCGGGTATGAGCATCAAGCATCATTAACAAGGGTCTTCAAACAGGTTGAAGGAGTCACTCCCAGTGTTTATCGTAGTAATTCCATGAATAAGTAAAAATGATCTTGTATGCGGTTAAATGTACAATTTTCATAGTGATTATAATAAAGTAAGGCTGATGCCTTGCTTTTTTTATTTATTTATAAAGATTTGAGGGGGAGATAAAAGTGTTTAAGCATAGTCAGTTATTAGTATTGAGTCTTGCTGCCTTTTTGCTTATGCTAGGAGATGGAATGGTTCTAGCGCTATTACCACAAACGGTTATATCATTGGCTAACTCCAGTTCATTAGTTGGATACCTGGCATCCACGTATGCTTTTGCGCAGGTAGCATCACAACTTCCTATTGGAGTATTTGCAGACCGGTGGGGGTTCAAAGTTTTTGTATTGATGGGATATATAGTAAGCGTTATTGCTGGATTGTTATTCTACTCTACTAATAGCGTGACTTTAATATTTTGTGGAAGGATATTACAGGGAATTGGTGAGGCACCAATACTAAGTTTGGCTCCAGCCGTGTTATCACTTCGATATCCTGAGAATAAAGGAAAGGCAATTGGTGTGTATAATGCCTCAATTTACTTAGGGATGACCGTAGGACCATTTTTGCGAGTGGTATTATTCAAAACCTGGTCTGATAACCAAATCTTTTTATTTTATGCTATATTGTGCGCTACAGGAGCTATTATTATTGCTTGTAGCATGAAAAATAAACTAAAAAATCAAAATGTAGTTAAAGAAACTATAACTATAACTATAAAAAGTTTCTTAGCTTTAACGAGAAATCCACAAACTCTGGCTGTGCTTTCGGGTATTGCCCTATATGGAGCGGGATTTGGTATATTTATGACAATAATTCCAGCATTCTTAATTCTTGTTAAAGGCTATAGTCAATCATACATTAACATATTTTTCTCACTATTTTATGTTGCAATTAGTATGGCGCAGATAGTTATTGGCTGCTTGTCCGATAGGTTGGGACGTCAAGTCTTTATGGTAGTTGGTATGTTAGTAGCAGCGCTAGGATTAGCGATATCTTCTTATTTTGATCATTTTGCACTTACTGCAACTTTATGTTTTTCTGGTTTCGGATTAGGAACCTATTACTTAGCTTCTATGGCGTTTCTAAATGAAAAGGTATCTGATGGTAATAAAGGAGCCATTACAGGAATATATTATCTTTTCTGGGGAATCGGTATGTTTTGGGGCCCTCTGATTTTGAACAGTTATATAGAAGAAAATAGTTATAGCTTGGGATTCTATATATTTTCAGAGATGCTGATTGTACAAGCTATTGTACTTTTTGTTTCAAAGTTTTACCCGTTTCAAGTAACGAAAGAAGTAGTATAAAAATTACAGAAAAATTCAAAGGCTATAGGAGAAAATTCAATAGCATATAAATAAGGGAACCCACAAAAAAACTCCTGCTCAATTTTGTATCAATTTAGCAGGAGTTCTATTGATTTTATGGGAATATATTACTTATATGAAAATGTGGTAATTTTACTTTGTTGTAAATTTAAAACATAACCGGAGGATGATTCATGAATATTATGCTACCTAAAAAAACTGCATTGATCATAATTGACGTGCAAAATGCTATAGACCACCCAGAATGGTCTAAGTATGGAAGTAGAAATAATCTTAAAGCTGAAGAAAATATGTCATTACTACTAAGTAAATGGCGACAATCAGGGCGTAAAATTATTCACGTAAAGCATGAATCAAAGGAACCTAATTCAACGTATCGTTCTGGTGATATTGGATGCGAGTTTAAGGAGTGTGTTTCTCCCATAGAGGGTGAATTAATTATTATTAAACATGTTAATAGTGCTTTTATAGGAACGGATCTAGAGGCGATTCTCCGCGAGTCAAATATTTCACATCTAGTTGTGTTTGGAGTCATTACAAATAATTCAGTGGAGGCTACCGTAAGAATGGCAGGCAACCTAGGATTTAATACTCATTTGGTGGAAGATGCAACATTTACTTTTGCTAAGCCTGATTATACAGGAAAAATCAGAACCGCTGATGAAGTTCATACTATGTCACTGGCAAATTTGGAGAATGAGTATTGCAAAGTTGTCTGCACTGATCAAGTAGTAAAGATAATTGAGGACGAATATAATAGATATCTTAATTAGGGAAGCATTGGTAAGTGATAATGAGGTTTTGACAGAGATATTTTTTGTCTCAAGAGGTATTATATTTTGGTGCTTTGTAGGATAATGAATTACAATTGAGTAATCAAGGAGAGGATAAGACATGGGAGCAATTTGGCAAGCAGCAATACATACTCCTTGGTGGGTGTATGTATTGTTGGGGTATCTTATTACCGTAGGTATAAAAGCATCAAAAGAGCGTGTTATTCCATTCTGGAAGATTTTTGTTCTTCCCACTATTTTCTTATCCATATCGATACAAAATTTAACGACTATTGAAAACATAGAATACTTGAGCATAGGCAGCTGGATAGTTGCTATGTTAGCCGGAAGTTTATTTGGCTGGTGGCAAGTAAAACGTTTAAATATAAAAATCGATAAAAAAGGTTCGCTTATTCAGATACCTGGCTCATGGGATACATTGCTAGTTATACTTATTATTTTTATCGCAAAGTATTACTTTGGATATGAGAAAGCTACAAATCCAGTATTAGTAGCACAATTGAATTTTAAAATCAGCATGTTAGTATTATCTGGGGTGTGTACAGGTTTGTTTTTAGGAAAGCTTTTTGGTTATATGAGCCATTATAAGGATGATACAGAGTGCGATCTTGCTTGATATACTGATATCTAGATTTCTCATATAACGAGGTCAGAGGTAGTAGTCGATTCTAGAATGGTGTGAAAAATAGACGTTAGTCAAAAATTATCGGCTAATGTCTATTTGGAGATCGATTATGAAGTTTGTCATGTCATTGATGGATATGCTGGATCCAGGACAGGCGTTTGACTCAATGAGAACTGGTTGGCAGGAGGTACTATGGAAATTAGGCTTATTCGCAATGCAACAATACTAATGAAATATGCGGGAAAGAAATTTATCATTGATCCTTATTTAGCTGCAAAACATACAATGCCTTCATACACAGGTGAATCACTAAATCCTTTAGTAAATTT
>Ga0316604_10002659_pt1 | contig 13363 bp, 18 predicted proteins | sample OWC_soil_day20_C_FD_207650 | JGI IMG/M metagenome (GOLD analysis project Ga0316604, IMG submission 207650) | Wetland soil microbial communities from Old Woman Creek delta, Ohio, United States - OWC_soil_day20_CT | ecosystem: Environmental > Terrestrial > Soil > Wetlands | place: USA: Ohio... | reverse complement strand
TGCGGCTGGCGAAATAGAGTTCGGCATGGGTGTTTTCGGCCAGGAAGCGGTCGAGCGTTCCGGTATGGTCCTTGTGTCCATGGCTGATGACGAGGGTGTCGGCAGTTTTCAGGTCCACACCCAGGCGTGGCGCGTTGGCCTGGAGCGCGCCCATGTGCCCGGTATCGAACAGGATGCGCCTGTCCCCCGCCTCGATCCAGGCCGCAAACCCATGCTCTTTCTCCAGCCCCTCGCCCGCTTCGTTATCCACCAGCACCGTGATCCTTACCGTCTTGCCAGCCATTGAATTGTCCATCTCATCTTTCCTGTCGAAGTGTGTTCATCAAAAAGTGTTCATTCCTACCCGTCTCAGAAGCGAAGATTCCCCGCATAGATCGCCCGGCCCGCATACCCTTTGCTGACCGCTCCGCCGAGCACGTGCTCCATCCGTTCCACGGCATCCGCGCCCGTGCAGTGGCACGGAACCAGGAACTCGGGCGACCAGTCGGCCATTTCGCCGAAAGTGCAATCGAGGCGCTTCCGGTCGGCATTGACCAGGTGCATGCCGCCGACGATGCCGCGCACTTTCCTTATCCCGGAAATCATGCGGATATACTCGACCGTGTTCACCACCCCGGCGTGGCAGCATCCCAACAGGATGACCAGTCCGCGCTCCGTCTCGAACCACATCGACTGGTCGTCGTCGATCATGTCGGGTGCAATGCTGTCCGCGTCCAGGAAGAACGGTCCTCCGACATCCTCAAACGCCGTCTGGCGTGGGACCGGGCCGGTGATGCCGATGCCGGGCGCGAGATAGCGTGCCTTGCCGAGTTCAAACAAACGGGCGGACGGCAGCGCAGACAGCGCCTGCCGCGATGCGTCCGGCATACCGATCGAGCGTACCGGCGTACCCGGCTTGCAACTGTAGCGTTCGACGGGCACTCCTCTGGCGAAATAGACCCGCGCAGTCGCGTTGGCATCCAGAAACTGCGGCAGCGTGCCCGTGTGATCGAAATGCCCGTGGCTCAGGACCAGCGACCCGGCGCTGCCGAAATCGATGCCGAGCCGGGCAGCGTTCGCCTGCGCCACGCCGGTCTGCCCCGTGTCGAACAGAATGCGGCGGGAGCCGATCTCTACCCAGGCGGAAAAACCGTGCTCGGTATCCAGCCCGTCGCTCGCCTCATAATCCGCGAGCACCGTTATCTTCACCGGTTCGTGCGCCATGCCTCTCCTTTTTTGTTTACTGCCGAATCAGGGCCATCCGATCCGGAAAAAGGATAAGGCGGCCAACCGGTTTCCCTACCTGCAAAAAGCACGCCACTGGAGCGGCAATGGCGTAGGGATAGAGGTATGGATTAGAGGAATGACCCTGTTTTCCCTATGAAAACACCTTGTATCGGGCCGTTCCGCCAATCTGGAAAGCAAACCAGGCCTGAGGTGCGGAGGCAGATAGAGTAGCGCATTGGGTAGCGCGCACAGTTGCAAAAAAATGCTACTGTCAGACGCCGAAAAAATGGTACGCTTTGGCGGAGCCTTTCCTGACCGCTACGGCATGGAATAAGGAATATAAAACCAGGCAACGACCAACCGCCAGCAGGCCCAACCAATGAAAAAGAAAACGCGCGCCGTCATGACCCCGACCGAAGCCATCCTGGAGAGTATTTCGGATGGCGTGTTCACCGTCGACATGGACTGGCGCATGACCTCATTCAACCGGGCGGGCGAAGAGATCACCGGCGTGGCGCGCGAGGATGCCGTCGGCCAACGTTGCTCCGACGTGTTCCGCTCCAGCATCTGCGGCGCAAACTGCGCGCTCCAGCAGACGTTACGAACAGGCAAGCCGGTCATCGGCAAAACCTGCTATATCATTGATGCGGACGGCAACCGCATTCCGATCAGCATCTCCACCGCCGTACTGCGCGACTCAGACGGCCAGGTGATCGGCGGCGCGGAAACCTTCCGCGACATTTCCGAGATCGAAGCCCTGCGGCAGGAACTGGAAGGCAAATTCAGCGTGGGCGACCTGATCAGCCACAGCCCGGCGATGCAGCGCATATTCGAAGTGCTGCCCGCCATCGCGGCCAGTCCCAGCACTGTGCTGATCCACGGCGCAACCGGCACCGGCAAGGAAATGATGGCAAAGACTATCCATTCGCTCAGCCCGCGCAGCAAGGGGCCGTTCGTCGCGGTCAACTGCGGCGCCCTGCCCGACACGCTGCTGGAATCCGAGCTGTTCGGCTACAAGGCGGGCGCGTTCACCGGCGCCAACCGTGACAAGCCGGGCCGCTTCGCCATAGCCAAGGGCGGCACCCTGTTCCTGGACGAGATCGGCGACATCAGCCCGGCGCTGCAGGTCAGGCTGCTACGCGTGCTGCAGGAAAAAACCTACGAGCCGCTCGGCTCGACCCGCTCCGAGAAAACCGACGCGCGCATCGTCGTCGCCACCAACCGCGACCTGTCGGCGCTGGTGGCGAAAGGCGAATTCCGCGAAGACCTGTACTACCGCATCAACGTCGTGCGCGTCGAACTACCGCCGCTCGAACGTCGCAAGGAAGACATTCCGCTGCTGGCCGCGCATTTCGTGGAACGCTTCAACCGCCTGCAAGGCAAGGCGATCCGCGGCCTGTCGCCGGACGCCCTGTCGCTGCTCATGGCGCACGACTGGCCCGGCAACGTGCGCGAACTGGAGAACGTGATCGAGCGCGCCTTCGTGCTCTGCGCGGAGGACCATATCGGCATCCGCCACCTTCCGGACGAACTGACTGCGCGCGGCGTCCTGTCGCAGCAGAACCGAAACGTCCGTTCCGCCCGCGACCGCCTCGAAATCGAGGCTATCCAGTCGGCGCTGGAACGCAACGGGTTCAACCGCCTAGCCGCCGCCCGCGAGCTCGGCATTCACAAGACCACCCTGTTCCGCAAGATCCGTCGGCTTGGACTGACGCTCCCCGACCAGGACGGGCGGACGCGGGCATAACGCGACACAGTAGCAATCGCGCCACTCAAGCGCTGAAACGGGTAGCATTGCCGCAACCCTGATCCCGCCGCCGACGTTACCGCCCCACCCACCACCCTCCTTTTTATCCTTTGTTTTCATCGTGTTAGCCACCATGCGCGCCATACCAGGCCATGTGGTACGGCTTATGCGTTGGCCAATCTGCGGCGGAAACGCCCAACCCGATAATCCGGAGCCGACGACATGGACACTGCATTTGCATGCTGGGAAGAGCGCATCGCGCCCGTTTTCGACACCGTCCCGGAACTCTGCCTGGTCAGGATCGAATCGGGACGGATCGTCGCCATTTCCCGCGAGGCGATGCCGGACGAAGCGCCACACCACCGCGCCGCCCGCCTGGCCCTCCTCGGCGTACATACGCTCGTGTGCGGCGCAATCTCCAGACCGCTTCACCTGATGGTGAAGGGACACGGGATCAGGGTCGTCCCGTTCATCGCCGGGGACCTGAGCGAGGTGATACAGGCGTGGCTTGCGGGCAATCTCGACAGCGGCCGTTTCTCGATGCCGGGTTGCTGCGCAGGCGGGACGGACGGCTGCTGCCGGGATGGCGCGGAAAGAAAGCGGCTGCGGAGCGGATCGCGACAGGGACGCACACCGCGATCCTGAATAAACATGACAAAGGAATCATCGATATGAAGAAAATAGGCATCATCACCTGCGCCAGATACCTGAGCTGCGGCGGCGGCAAGTGCTTCCGGTCGCTGCACGAGCGCAAGGGCGGCTTTTCCATCTATCCGCTGGAGGAACAGGTCGAGGTCGTCGGTTATTCGAGCTGCGGGGGCTGCCCGGGGGGAAACGTTGAATATGTTCCGGCGGAATTCGTGAAGAACGGCTGCGACGCCATCCACCTCGCGACCGGCTTCGTGGTCGGCTACCCGCCCTGCCCGCACATCCGCCAGTTCAAGGCGTTCATCGAAACGCGCTACGGCATCCCGGTCGTGGTCGGTACGCACCCGATCCCGCTCAACTACCAGGTAACGCACGGCACGCTTCCCTTCTGGGACAACGCCGACATGCGTGAAACCGCGCCCCTGCTCTTCAGCGAATCGAAGGACGTGATGAAGTCGTATGACTGACAACAAAAAAATGAGAGGAGCCTTGATCCGATGAAAATCGCTTTCACCACCACAGGCGACAGCCTGGATTCGCCTTTCAACACCACCTTTGGCCGCTCACCCAAGTTCCTGATCTACGATCTAGACCGCGACGACTTCACCATCGTGGACAACCAGCAGAACCTCAACTCGGCGCAAGGAGCGGGCATCCAGGCTGCGCAGACGGTCGCCCGGTCGGGCGCGCAATGCCTGGTCAGCGGGCATTGCGGGCCAAAGGCGTTCCGCGTCCTGTCCGCCGCAGGGATCAAGACGTATTACACCAACGCCGCCACGGTCGCTGCCGCATTGGAGGCCTATCGGAACGGGTCCCTTTCCGAAGCCGCAGCGGCGGATGTGGAAGGGCATCACTCATGACGGATGAGGGGATTGTTTTCAGGCCGATCGGGATCATACACAGCGGACACGAGGATCCCGCGAAAACACCTGTCCAGCCGGTGTATGCGAAGGCGTGCTCAGGCATCGCGGAAATCTTCCCGGAACATGCGGACGGCTTGAAGGACATAGAAGGGTTCTCGCACCTTTATATCCTCTACCACCTGCACAGGTCCGAGCCCGGAAAACTGATCGTCAAGCCCTTCCTCCAGGACCGGGAACGAGGCGTTTTTGCCACGCGCTCGCCGGCGCGCCCGAATGCGATCGGGCTAAGCGTCGTGGAGCTGGTGCTGCGCCAGAATTCGATTTTGCACCTCAGGGGCGTCGATATCCTCGACGGGACGCCGATCCTGGACATCAAGCCCTATTCGGCCCGATTCGACCACATTCAGGCCATCCGTAGCGGATGGCTGGACGAGGTGGATGACGACATTGCAAAACTCAAAGGAATGAGGAGATACAAATCATGAAAATGACGCTCGACTGTATTCCCTGCTTTGTCCGCCAGGCTCTTGAGTCAGCCCGATCCATGACTTCCGACCCGACTGCGCAGGAAGCCGTCATGCGCGACACGCTGCGCTGGCTGCATGAGGCCGACCTGGATGAATCGCCCCTAGTCCTGTCGCAACGCCTGCACCGGCGGCTGCGCCAGTCCGGGAAACTGACCGACCCGTACCGTGAGGTGAAGGCACGCCACAATGCCATGGCGCTCGATCTGCTGCCACAGTTGCGCGACGAGATTGCGTCATCCGGCGACCCGCTCGCGACAGCCGTCTGCATGGCGGCTGCGGGTAACGTCATCGACATGGGCATACGGAGCATGGCGGACGAGGACGACGTGCTCAAGTCGCTCCGGCACGCCATGGAAGAACCATTCGTGGCGCAATGGGATGCGTTCCGGCGCTCGCTCCAGGACGCCCGCACCATCCTCTACCTGGCCGACAACGCGGGCGAAATCGCCTTCGACCGCCTGCTGATCGAGCAGATCGGCCCTTCCCGCGTCACGGTCGCCGTGCGCGGGGGACCGGTATTGAACGATGCCACATTGTCAGACGCTAGGTCGGTTGGACTGCACAAGATAGCCGAAGTCGTCGAGAATGGGTCGGATGCGCCGGGAACCCTGCTCGACAACTGCTATCCGGAATTCCGCAAGCGCTTTGAGGCCGCCGACATGGTCATCGCTAAGGGACAGGGCAATTTCGAGTCGCTCGCAGGCCGGGGACACGGCGTATTCTTCCTGTTCAAGGTCAAGTGTCCTGTCGTGGCATCCCAGGTCGGGCAACCCGTCGGCACGCACATCCTGGGGCAATTCAAGGAAAGCGCGCACCCCGGCAAACCGGAAAAGGATGTCGCATGATCATCGCGGTTGCATCCGGCAAGGGCGGTACCGGCAAGACGACTGTATCGGTCAACCTGGCCGGTGTGTCCGGCCCCGGCATCCAGTTGATCGATTGCGATGTCGAGACGCCGAATGCGCACCTGTTTCTCAGGGGCAGGCCGATAAGCGAAGAAGCGGCGGGCAACCTTGTTCCGCGAATCGACGAATCCGCTTGCAACGGCTGTGGCGATTGCAGCGACTTCTGCCAGTTCAACGCCATTGCTGCCACGGGCAGGACGGCAATGGTTTTTTCCGAGCTGTGCCACGGCTGCGGCGGGTGCATGCTGGTGTGCGGCAGGAATGCCATCAGCGAAGTGGACAGCCGCATCGGGTCGGTCGCAACGATGGATTGCGGCCATATTCGCTTCGTGCAGGGCAGACTGGACATCGGCATATCGTCGGTATCCCCTCTCATACATGCAGTCGCGAAGCGAATCAAGCCGGACACGGATGCCATTCTCGATGCGCCTCCCGGCACATCCTGCCCGGCTGTGGCGACGCTTCGTCATGCCGATTTTGCCTTGCTGGTGACGGAACCGACACCGTTCGGCCTGCACGACCTCGAACTGGCCGTCGCCACAGCCAGGGAACTGGGCGTGCCCTGCGGCGTCGTGATCAACCGGCATGGCACCGGGGACGGCCGCATACAAGCATTCTGCCGGGATGAGCGCATCCCCGTTCTGCTTGAATTGCCCGACGACCGCCGTATCGCCGAAGCCTACTCGCAGGGCCGCCTGCTGATAGACGCGCTACCCGAATACCGTGGTCTGTTCGCGCAGCTTCGCGATGCCATCCTGGAACACAACATCCCCAGCCCGAAAAGGCCGGCGTCCACAGCAAGCGTCCTGGGAGGCTCCCGATGAAGGAACTGGTCATCGTCAGCGGCAAGGGCGGAACCGGCAAGACCAGTCTGGCGGCATCGTTTGCAGCCTTGGCAAAACGTCCAGTAATGGCGGACTGCGACGTGGATGCGTCCAACCTGCATCTGGTGCTGGCGCCTGCCATCCGGCAACGCAACGACTTCTACAGCGGGCACGAAGCGATCATCCGGCCGGGCGACTGCATCGATTGCGGCGTCTGCCTGACGGCGTGCCGCTTCGACGCCGTATTCGAGGCCGATAAGTCGATCCACGGCGCATCCTACGCCGTCGACCCAACCGCCTGCGAAGGATGCGGCGTCTGCATCAGGCTATGCCCGACCAAGGCCATCGATTTCCCGGAGCGGCTGTGCGGCGAATGGATGGTCTCCGCTACGCGCTACGGCCCGATGGCTCACGCCCGGCTCGGCATAGCTGCGGAAAATTCGGGAAAGCTGGTCACGACCGTCCGCCAGGTAGCGCGATTGCTGGCCGGGCAGGAAGAGCGTGACCTCATCATCACGGACGGCCCACCCGGGATCGGCTGCGCGGCGATTGCATCGATGACCGGGGCCAGCCTCGCGCTGGCAGTCACGGAACCGACCGTTTCTGGCGAGCACGATCTGGAACGCATCCTGACACTGGCGCAGCATTTTTCCATCCCGGCAGCCGTCTGCGTCAACAAATGGGACCTGAACCCGGACATGACCGCGCGCATCGAAAACCAGGCGCAAGCCGCCGGAGCTCGCATCGTCGGGCGCATCCGTTACGACCGGGCGGTGACCCGGGCCCAGGTACAAGAATGCCCCGTGGTCGAGACCGACGCAGCTTGCGGCGAGGAAATCCGGCGGATATGGACTGAAATCGGCCTTTGACTCATCTATTCAATCACTCATCAAGGAGACAACCATGAAAGTAGCTATTCCCGTCGCGGACGGCAAGCTCGCCATGCACTTTGGACACTGCGCCTCGTTCGCGCTGATCGACATCGATACCGCTGGAAAGACGATTATCGGCCGGAAAGACGTCGCTGCCCCGCCCCATCAACCGGGCCTGCTGCCCCGCTGGCTGGCCGAACACGGCGCGAAGCTGGTGATCGCGGGCGGAATGGGCCAGAGCGCGCAAACCATCTTCAGCCAGCAGGGCATCAACGTCATCGTGGGAGCCCCTGTGCAGACCCCGGAAGAACTCGTGCAGGCGTATCTGCTCGGCACTATCCAAACCGGCGCGAACGGCTGTGACCATTCCCATTCCACCTGCGGCCAGCACTGACGCCACCACGCATGCCGCCGTCCGTTCCCGGCACGGGAAACGGATGCGCGGCAATTCTCTGTTCTCACTATCGATTTATTTGCCCGGCATGCGTAAAATTGCACATCTGGAGATGGCATTCCTCCATTAACCGCCGCATTCGACGCGGCTGATGATGCCTACGCAATGTCCCGGCCAGGACGCGTAGGTATTCGCTCGCCTGTCCGGAAAAAATAAACAACAGGACAGGTTCATGCTTAATTCCATCATTGCCATCAGTATTGGCGCATCGTTTGGAGCCGTCTCGCGCTGGCTCCTGAGCCTTACGCTGAATGCGCTTTTCCCCACCGTTCCACCTGGTACACTGACAGCCAATCTGCTCGGCGGTTATCTGATTGGGTTGTCGCTTGCGTTCTTCTCAAGCCATCCCGGCCTTTCACCGGAATGGCGTCTTTTGGTCATCACAGGCTTTCTGGGTGGCCTGACGACCTTCTCCACCTTCTCGGCGGAAGTGACCACGCTGATTCAGCAGGGACGGCTTCTGTGGGCAGGGGCAGCGATCTCCATTCATGTCGCCGGGTCATTGGCCATGACACTGCTGGGTCTTGCGACCTTTGCTTTAATCAAAAAATTCTAATGAAGGGAACATCCATGCAAGGTTATCAGTTGACGTTTTTTACTCAGCAAGACCGCACTCACAACCGCAAGCCGCTGGCTCAGTGGATCGTTGAGGAAGCGCGCAACATGGGGATTCGCGGCGCAACCATGATTACGGCAGCCGAAGGCTACGGCCGTGACAAGAAAGTCCGTTCGGCAGGCTTTTTCGAGCTGGCCGACCAGCCCCTTCAGGTCGTACTGGCCGTCACCGAGGAAGAGGCCGAGCGCGTGTTCGATCGGCTGAAACAGGAAAACCTCAACATCTTCTATGTGAAGGCCCCCATCGAATTCGGCATGTCGGCTGATCGGCTATAGCCAGCCAGCTTGCGCGCTTTGCACAGCCTGGCGCTCGCTTTTTTGAGAAATATCAATACCTTATGTTTGCCATGCATTAACATGACCACACATACATGCGTTTCCCAGGGACGAACCCGCCGCTGAATAGTGGCGGTTTTTTCTTTTCTTGTAAGTTGAGTTGCAATTGCTGCTTGGAGTTTAACCATCCCAGCGCTGGCATGGCCGGCGTGGAATGTTCCTCCCACTTACGGTCCGCAGCGAAGGCTGTATCCTGGTCGCACCGTCCCTGAGCGACCAGCGGATATCCGGCTGACCGAAAGAGACTGGCGACAACCGTTAATCAGGAATTTCCGGCTCGACCAGCCTGGCCAGCTGCGCCAGCGACTCCTGCCAGCCGAGATAGCATGCATCCAGCGGAATGACTTCCGGCAGCCCTTCCTGCGTTACGCTGAGTTCGGTTCCGCTTGGCATCTGCCTCAGGATGACGGTCGTCCGCATTTCTCCGGGCAGATTCAGGTCGTCGAATCTATCCGTGTAGACGATCCGTTCGGACGGCTCCAGCTCCTCGTATTCCCCATCGAACGAGTGGCTTTTGCCCGTCGAAAAATTTGTGAAAGACATCCGGTAATTGCCGCCCGCTTTGGCATCCATGTGGTGGACCTTGCACGTAAAACCGTAGGGCGGAAGCCACTTGGCCATGGCGTCGGCGTCCAGGAACGCCCGGTATACCCGCTCCGGTTTTGCCCGGAGAACGCAATGAAGTCTTACGGTGCCTGTTGTCATGATCGCCTTCCTCTCGATTTTCCGTTCAATGGGGACAGGATGCGGCGTATTTGGGGGCCGAGCCGGATCATCGCACCGCCCTGCCTGTCTCTGAAGTATCAACGTTGCCAGCAACAGTCGAATGGGAATTTGAGACCACGCAATGGTTTAGTGATTAAACCGCGCGATGAAACTGCCTGCTCCGGATCGGAAGCGGCCTCCGGCAGCATCCCGGCATTTCCTAGCCCTCCATTCAACGTCTCGGTCCGCGATGACGCCGGGCCTGTGCTGGCGGCACGAAACCGGGCATGCATGCACGGAATTGATTTTCCCTAAACCCTATCTTTCCCGACGCGGTAGTCTGGCTGGCGACGGCATAACCGGCGAACAGGCACGTCGCCGGTTCCGGCCATAGCAACCATCCTTCGGCGAGGCACCCTCATCATGAACAGCGCGCACGGAACCGGCCATATCACCTCCATGGATTTCTACAGACAAGCGAAGACGGACGTCCGCCATTCTTCCGTGAAACAGCTTCCCGTCCCGACTGCCGTAAAGACAGCCCCACTGGCTCCGGCCTGTTCCAGCGTGGGCGAACAGGCGTTCTCCAATCTCGACCGCTGGAAAGGCACACTGGGCATTCCCGGCGGCGGCAGGCAGTAAGCCGATCAGTCCGTCAGGCCGCTCGCCTCATGGCGGCATCGCGGCGCGAGCGCACCGCGTGCACCCGCCAACGGGCATGGCGCAGCGCATCGAGCATCGGCTCGTACGGCACTCGCCGCATGCCGTTTTCAGGATCGATGTCCCACACCCCCATCGGCATCCAGCGCCTGGGCTCATGCCAGTCCAGCATGCCGATCACCGGATAAAGGCAGACCCCGCGCAAGGGCACGCCGTCCTTGAGCAAGGATTCGACCTCGTTCGTCATTTCCTCCATCCACCGGCTCCGGTGCTCGCCCCAATGCGACGTCTCGGAAATGACCAGATCGCCGCCGTAGCGCTCCCACACCGCGCGCACCAGATCGCCCAGCGGCGCGCGCCTCGGATCGTCCTCGTCCAGCCACTCCCCTTCCCGGTCATGCTCCCACTGGCAATTCCAGTAATAATTGATCCCGACCACATCCAGATGCGAACGACTGCCGCCAAGCTCCGGCATGATCCGGCCCGCAATCAGGTCCCAGGACTCGAACACCTTGACCTCGTTGAATTCGCATACGGCAGCGAGCGTTTCCGGCCTGTCGTCCGGCGCAGCCACACGGCACATCGGGTCGGGATGCAGGAAACGGGCATCGGGAACTGCCGAGCGGATGGCGTCGATCCCGCGAATGGCGGCGCGCGCCAGCGCCACTTTCAGTTCCCAGCCCTTCCCTTTCAGGTACGGAGCGAACAGCCCGGCATGTCCTGCCGCCCATGACAGAAACGATGGCTCGTTGACCGGCGTGAACCAGAGCGTGCCGTCGAGCCGGGCGCGCAGGTAGCGGGCGCAGGCTTCGCAGTAGTCGGCGAACCGGTCGATGAATGCTTCGGACAGGGGGTTGAGATCGTCGGGATAGCCGTAGTGGAACAGGTCCCAGACCACGTCGGCCCCGTGCTCCCGCACGGCACTGACCAGTGGCTCGACACTTGAAAAATCATGCTTTCCCTTGCCAAGGTCGACCATCGGCCAGCGGATGGCGTCGCGCGCGGCATGAATGCCGACTTCCTTAAGGCAGCGATAATCGTCGTCGGCGTACTGCACATGCCGGGTATCCTCGATCAGGTCGATCCAGTCGCCCTCGCGGTTGTACCCGGTCGTGCATTCGAAGCCGCCGAGAAAGAAACTGTTGAACATAAGCCCTCTCGCATATTTAAAAATACGCGCATGGTAAGCGGCGGAAGGGACACCCTCTTGAGACAGATCAAGCGAAGACAGGACATGCGGCAAAACGGCCGCACCGGGGCGCTGCTAAGCTAGGAAGAGTACGAGAAAACTTTTCAGCTTGAAAGACATTCTAATCCATTCATTCAATTGGCATGGAGATACGGCGATGAGGTGGAAAGAACCGAGCATGAAAGACTGGATGCCCGTATTCGAGGAAGGGTCCGGAAAAGACCGGATCGTGATTGAAAGGGGGGAATTCGATTACTACCGGATACGGTACTGGCGCGAGCAGGCGGAAGCATCCCGGTATGTTCACGCATCCACGGCGGAGGAAATGGAGGAAGACCTCGTTGTCGAAGGCCTCTACGACAGGGATGAAGCGCGGCGCGTCGCCCGCACCTTCATTCATTAGGCTGGCATGGCGATTTGACGTTGGAAACCGGTCGTGGCGGCGTGTCGGACAGTGAATGAAACGAAAGGAATTGTCCGGCGCCGCCCCAGCCTACTGCACGTCGAAGCGCGCCGCAGCCAGCGCATAGTCGCGCAGTTCCGCGCCGATCTCCGGATTGCGCGCCAGATAGTCACGAATGAGCTGCGCCGTGCCGGGATGATGCAGGTGGCCAAGCCCGTGCAGCGCCGAGCGCTGGCATTTTACAAAAGGCTGCGTCAATATTTTGCCCAGCGTTTCGAACATGACATCCTGCATCAGGCGGTCCTCGCCGCCGCTGCACCGGTTCCGGAAACAGCAGTGCCAGTCATAGGCGAGCGAGTCCCACCACATGTCCACCGACTCCTCCAGTCCGCAAACCGCAAACAGCCGCCCGAACAGTTCCTCCATCGAGCGGACACAGCTTTCCCGGATATCGCGCGGGACCCGGTGGTCCCATATCAGTTCGTCCACCGAGCATTCGAGGTTGCAGGACTGGATGGCCCTGAATCCCTGTTCCAACTGCTCGCCTGAAAACCGCCCGACGAGAAATTCGGGAGAGGTAAAAAGGCGGATATAGTGGCCTGCGACCAGAAGGGGATCGAATTCAACTTCTGCCATCCAGTACCAAGGCACCGGGTCGCCGCTTTCGCTCGGAACGGGGATGACGTCATGGCCGAACAGAAAGTCGACGAATTCCTCGAACGAGCAGGTGCTGATATCGTAGTGTGTATCGTCTTCCATGATCTGTTCGCTGTTCCGGTTCGGCACGCCGCTCCTTGCCAGGTTTTCGGCGATACTATACTTGCCTGTTTAATAATGCAAGATTTGCAACGCACTCTACCGCAACCGTGCCGCTTGATCGCGCGGCATCGGAAAAACAGCGAACCGAACGCATGCGGACTGCTTGCGCAAAATAAGACATTCGAGGGGACGAACGGGGGTGGAAGAAAATTATTTTCGGGGAACCGTATTTGCCGGGAAATGATTGCATTATGATAATAACAAAAAATACAATAACAACTGCTGTCCCCGTTACAACCCCCGACCCCCGACCCTGACAATGAAACACGAACTGGAACTGAACCCCCCGGAATACGACCCCAATCTCCTGATCGACTCCATCATCAGCACATTCAGGCTCAAAAACGACGCCGCCCTGGCCCATTTGCTGGGCATGAACCGGGCTGTGGTCAGCCGCCTGCGCAATCGCAGGACGCAACTGACTCCGGGCGTCATGATCTGCCTGCACGAAGCGACCGGCCTGAGCATCCGGGAATTGCGCGCGCTGATGGACGACAAGCGGCCTTATTGCCTGCTCAGAAAAAAGCCCGCCCATCGTGAGATGGCGGGCAAATGTGATGAGCTTTTGACAGCTTGACAACATTATGCCA
>Ga0316604_10002658_pt1 | contig 13365 bp, 15 predicted proteins | sample OWC_soil_day20_C_FD_207650 | JGI IMG/M metagenome (GOLD analysis project Ga0316604, IMG submission 207650) | Wetland soil microbial communities from Old Woman Creek delta, Ohio, United States - OWC_soil_day20_CT | ecosystem: Environmental > Terrestrial > Soil > Wetlands | place: USA: Ohio... | reverse complement strand
GTATAAGTGTAGAGGGAGGTTGGGAGCATGAACATGTTCTATCAGAGAAAGCAGTGATCTATAACTGTGTTGCAGATGGCTATATTTGTCTTGGTGGTGTTCTTAGTTCCTTGACCATTATGAAGGGGTGATTTAAATTGCAAGTGCTGTGACATCTTTTAAGACCTATGCGATGCCGATCATTAAATACGGCGCAGGGGCTTATTAGTAAGGATGCTACAGTATCAGCGGAATATCATGTTGGCGGTCGTGAAAATGGATTTGAGATTAAGTATACTAGGAAAACGGGTAAGCTGTTTTTATTATTTTAGTATTTGCCCTGCAGTCTAGTATTGCTGGTTTTTAGGAATATAAATCCAGTAATGACATAGTATGACTCTAAGGGGGGAGATACGATGAAAAAAATTATTGTTTTAAGCACGATAATAATTGTAGTGCTTAGTTCAGGGTTATGCATGGCCAATGGTCTTAATCAGCATCATATGATTCCTATGGGTGATTGGGTTGCAGAGTGCCCACGATGCCATACTGATTGTCATGATTACACTGAGACTGGAGATTTTACTTGTGACAGGTGTGGTTATAAATTCCATACAAATAAATTGAAATAAAAGCCGTCTTGCTCTTAAATGAAGATTAATCAAATCGGCAAGGGATTGCCAATTTAAAACGTCTCAGGGACGGCCGATATAAACACAATAAAGTTATCAACAACGATTAACACATTGTTAACAGGCTTATCCACAAGAAATTCTCTGCCAAGTCGCAATGACCTGATTTTAAGGATGATTGGGTTGGAACGTATTCAAACTATCCATCATATGATGCAGACTATTTATGGTCTTATAGAATCACTACTGGCTTAGACAATAAATTTGCTATACAATATGATAATTACAAAGTTAATGCTGATTGTATAACTTATAGTAATCGCAATTATCATTTGGCAAATCAAAATATTAATCTATTATATCAAGCTGCTAAGCAGATATTCCCATTTATAGGACATAATTTATATATATATAAGTTGGTATAGGTCATAATTTAGGCAAAAATATTGAATGGAATATTTACGATAGAGATATTAAAATTGATCACAAAGACTTTATTTATTATGCTCAAACAAACAACATTGAAAGTAAAGGTATTGGAACTGGCATCACATATAAATTCTAAATCAATCTAGGCAGCTGAAGATCGTATATAGCACACAGCACCGTCTTACATTAATTGGTAGGACGGTATTTTTTTATTTGCCTTAAAATAAAAAAATTCAAGTTAAGCAATGAAGCTATGTCACAAAAGAACTCTATGTCTGAAGATGACTGTCCAGATAAAACTACGAATAAATTTGAAGAGCTATTTCTGCTATTCGGTTGGACGCCAAAGGAATGGAAAAACAGGGCAAAAGACCTAGCAAATTATGCCTTTGGTACATTTTAAAAGACTGAGTTTATTGCGATAATATAAGTAGCAAATTAAATGATCGATAAAAATTTTAATAATAAGGATAGTGTTAATGATGAACGTTAAAAGTATCAATAATATAGAGATAACAGTCGCAGGTCAGATTAGCGAGGATGAGATATCAACTTACCTTACACAACTACAGGCCAAAAATAAGTTTAAGATCATCAAAGCTGACATTAAAGTGGATGGTGAGTATGTGGATATCAATTATCAGACAGAATCAATACCCTTTAATCGCATTCGTAGAATAACTGGATATTTAACAGGCAGTACTGATAGTTGGAATAATGCAAAATATGCTGAACTCAAAGACCGAGTTAAACATGGATAAATCACAAAAGCCCCGCCTATCTTAATTTGGTAGTGGAGTTTTTTAAATTTATTAATGTAACTTTGTATCAATTATCCTGTATACTATTAATTGTAAGACAAATGCTTGATTATTGGAAAATGCGAAGAGGTGACTTATGGCTATAATAAAAGAAAATAGATGGTGTTATCACCCAGTTGTAATTTTTACTGGAATACTAATGCTATACACTGCTAGTAAATCAATTATTGCACTATTTAACTTATAATTACCTAAGTAAGCCGCCTTGCTCTTAATTGAGTAAGGCGGCCTATTTATGAAAGGAGAACTATGTGGAATTAGGAATACTCTCAGAATCATACGAATCAAGCGGTAATTCTGGCGTAATAAATAAACATGACGATGATTATGGTGGTATGATTTACGGAGCGTACCAGTTTAACAATGGTGCATGGATAATACAATCGACGATTCAGTGGAGATCTGATAATAAGATCCTATCAGAGTAAAATTTGATAACCTTACAGCGGCCAAATACGATTTTAATACCGATGGCAAGTAAGGATAGCCCTATCGTATTACTACAGGCTTAACAAGCTTATGTAACGGTCATTGAATAGTATTTGCTGAGTCCTGACATCTATTATATACGTGGATCTGATGTATGGAATAAGGGGAGCACAAGAGGTCGTATAGGGTGATGACAGAATGTCATGATGCTTATGATTTATTGCAGGGCGAACAAAATTGACACTCCTACAGATGAACTAGTGGGAGTGCCAATTTGTAGTTGGTTTTATTTATCGCAACTTTGAATTTTTACATTTTAACGCAAAGCGAATGTAGTTTTCCAGCGATGCAATTAAACAATCAGCTTGCATAGAATTGATATTTGTCAAATCTTTCATGCCTATCTCATCTTCGGTAATCTGATTCAATTGAGAAGGATGATAACCCAAAGTAAGTAATTGATTTTTTAAGTCTTCTATAATAGTATTAGGATTATTCAATGTAATCAACCTCCCAATATAAGTGGTCGGTTACACTATTAGCTCCTGTCATTCCAAGTGTCCAATTAAAGAATGACATTCATTACTCCCAGATTTATCGTATATTAATTTCCTTTATGTGTCAATATTAAAGTTTAACCACGTCGACAAGAATTCTCCCGTCCTATTAGGTGAAGGAGTATGTCACTATATCATATAAATAATATAATTCAATTCAATATTTAACGTTTGGACAATAGCAGACTACTCCATACTTAATGACGATACTGATCATACTGGATACGGCAAAAAGCCTCGTCTGATCTTTATTGGTAGGGAGGTTTTTAGAAAGTATTAATGTAACTTTGTAACAGTTATCCTGTATACTATTGATAGTAATACATATACTTGATTAGTGGAAAATGCGAAGAGATGACTTATGGCTACAATAAAAGAAAATAGATGGTGCTATCACCCAATTGTAATTTTTACTGGGATATTAATACTATATACTGCTAGTAAAGCGATTATTGCACTATTTAATTTATAAGTATCTAAGTAGCCGCCTTGCTCATAATTTGAGTGAGGCGGCTATTTTTGTTATATTTCCACCATGGGAAATAATACGTGGGAATTATTGTATATTGTTGAAATTTTAAGGGAAAAGAATGTTTTTTGAGTAGAGTAAAGTGGTCGTGTAAGTTATATCCGAGCATTACATAGATGGCAAAGTCCGAACACTATCAGTCAAGTGAGAAGATGGGTGGGTATTTATTATTATTTTGTCTACAACTGGAAAATTTACGGTGCAAGATAGAGGGCTTACGTCAAAGAATGAACGAAATAGCACTCATAAAAGGGATATCAAATCCAGACATTTTCTTCCTGAGTGTTTTAAAGATTAGTTTTTAACCTTTAATGATGGACTCAAATTGCTGACCGTATAATATTTGCCTGTGTTTCCCTGATGAATAAACCCGATTAAAAACTTACCATCACCTAGACTCGTAATCCCTTCGCTCTCGCCGTGGCTAGTTAATTTATATCGTCCATCTACTTTACCATCCATCGTAAATACTTTAATTATATCGTTGCAATAATAGTAGATTTTATTGTTATAGACCTCTATGCTTTGCATTGTAGCATCTTTGTCATATTTAAATTGACTTTGCACGTTAAAGTTATCATCGGTGATATAGAAAGTCTTATCTTTGGCAGAATTAATAACATAACTATCAGTAATTGGATTGTAGGCAACTCCTGTTATGCGTTCGATACCTTCTACTTTTACTTCACTTATTTTTTCCATGCTGCTGGCGTCGAGAATGTATAAGTAGTTTCTAGCGCGAGGATCATTCATCGGCACAAGAACAATAGTTTTATTGCTCATATTATATGTCATGTCATTAGCATGCCATATTTCCTCGTGAGGATATTGTCTTTTGATCTGATGTGTTAATTCGTCGTACACGACTATACGACCATAATGCTCTTTGGCGGCACCGTGACATTTAAAAGCTGCAATGATTTCAGATGCATCAGAGTTATATGCAAGAGATTCCAAATACCATAGACCATCACCCTTTTTAACTTGGGAATCAAAACTAAAGATGGGGGTTCTCTTTTCAGTTGCTTGAATCGATTTATTAGCGTCATAATAGGCGTTCGACAGAGGTTCTGCCAATACAGGTTGTATATTTGAAAAACTAACAAGAAATATACTTATAATAAGTAAACTTAAATTTTTTGCTTTCACAATAATACTTCCTTTTAATAATAGTAAAGAGATAAAATATATAATATTTAAAATAATTCTGCTAATGTTAAATAGTTAGAATATACTAAATCGTTTATTTTGAGCGAATAAACTTTTAAATTTATAAAAATTTAAAATTGAGATATAGTAATATCAAAACCAATAATTGGTGAATTTTAAAGGAGTTGATATTAATGCCAAATGTATATTATCATAATGGATATTGTAAATCCATGTGTGGAGGAAATCCTAATACGGATATTAGCGAAAAAGCTGCAATTGGTGGCTATGTTTTATTCGTGATAGCTTTAACAGCTATAGTATTGCATGGAGTTTTTACAGGGATATATATAGACCCAGCATTTCTAATCTGACTTTTTGCAAAAAATTAAAGGAGCGCAAATATGATACTGTTAAGAAAAATAGGCTCATTTATTGTAGCGGAAATGGCAAGACAACGACAATTGATACAAAAAGTAGGGTACTATGCATAAAATGAGTATGTCAATATACAACAATAACACTCCAAACTATGTCTGGGAATATTATCCTATGACATGGTTTTATTTTTTTGTCTTAAAATAATTTATCACCCACCAAACTGATAAATATATACCATAATATGAGAGATTTTTACGTTGGTATCGGTTTATCAGTTTTGTTTGTGGGGGGTGATAACTACTGTTGAGACGTTTGCGGAGATCCCCATTAAGTAGATACATAAAATGCGCAATACTATGAGTTTATCCTGTCCATTAAATGAGGTGTACACGGCAGAATAGTAAAGAGGTTTTAAAAACAGCGGCAAACGAATTCTATTAAAAACACCAGAAGAAAAAGAAGTATGGATCAACAAAAAAGATAATGAACATGGATTTGATGTCAGCAACAAAAAAACGTATACTTGTTTTCGGCTAATGCCACGGAATTTTGATACGCGCTACGCTTACGATCTTTGCTAGTTCCGAGCTTTTTGATCTGATCCTTCCCGTTCACTGCTAGGTATACAAGAAAAGACTGTTGTAAAGAATTCTTTGGCTATTCCCATTAACGTCATTCCTTCTACTTGGAACATATGTACGTCTATTATGAGATGGTATTATTTGCAAGAAATCTGGGAACAATACCAATTTTTTTGCGAATAATAGCCTTTTATAAAACATTTTTGAAAATATACTGGAACATTAAAGGGTGATATAAAGAATTACGTGGAGAAAATAAATAAATGGACTTTTTTTAGAACTTTGTATAAAATGTTTCAATTTGGGAATAATAAAGGTAATACCTTAGTACGTTTTTAACAGTTTTGCAAAATTTTTATTATTGATAAATAGCATTATAGGGTTATAACAGTTTTGAGGTACTTTGCTTGTTTGGGACTTGAAGGGTCATAATTATTAGTGGAACATATGCTTTATAATCTCATTATACATGCAAAAAAGATAAGTAAGTTTTGGCTTTAAAATGCTAAGACTTCTTTTTTTTGTCATGTGTTTATAAAAGTACACTTTTTAAGACAATCTTCCCCCCTAATTTTATTAGTCAAAATATATCCTAAAAATGTATTTATGTATTTGAACAATGAAAACGTCGCTGTAGCAAAAGCTCAGGTGAATCTTTTAGTGAAGGAATATAGTAATAGCAATATAAAAGAATTTGAAAAAAGTCTCTCATAATTATCAGCAGTTTACCATGTGAATATCGGCGAAAACGATGGCGATACTTCTAGCGATTACAATCCATCTCAAACGTCACTTATCTGTATCTCAACTATACTTGCGAAGAAAGGTCTGGAAAGCACATCCGTCAATATTTATCCAAGCCGTTTTTAATTAATACAATACTGCATGCCAGATTCCATTGCTACCAGTATTAATTACCAAACCATGCATGATTGAGTATATTGATACCTTCCACAATCTCATTTTCATTTAATTCGCTAAATCCAAGGAGAATCATATTATTTGAATACCGTTCTAAACGCATCCAGTAGCGTGATACAGGATATACGAGAACTCCGTGGTTATTTGCTTTTTCTATTAATTCTTTTTCATATAGTCCGTTATTAAATTCCAATAGGATATGCAAGCCTGCGTTTTTGCCGTGAATAGTAACTTTATCTCCCATTACTTGATTAATAGTTCCTACTAGTGTATCATGTTTCTTCTTGTAAGATAGGCAAGATTTTCTTAAATGGCTATCCCAATAACCTAAGGACATAAACTGTTGAAGTATTTTTTGTTGGTGGAAAGGCACTGTTGAATTGTATTTTGCAAAAAGATTGCGATATTTTTCTAGCCAGGATTGAGGCAAAACCATGTAACTCAAACGTAAAGCAGGTGCTAGGGATTTTGAAAATGTACCAATGTATAAAACATTTTCTTGTGATTCAATACAGTGTATTGAGGGGATAGGTTTTGTATTATATCTTAATTCGCTATCATAATCATCTTCAATGATAATGGCCTTGTTTTTTATCGCCCAATTTAAGACTTTTAGCCTTTTGTGAATAGGCATAACTGCTCCTGTAGGAAATTGATGAGACGGTGTTATATAGATAATTTTTGCAAGACTGTTTTCCAATTCCCCAACATCAATGCTCCCATTCTCTAAGCTAATGGGAATAACATTATACCCGCTATTAATAAATACATCTCGTGCTCCGTCGTACCCGGGATCTTCAATAGCTACATTTGTTGAATGTGATCTGAATAATTGACATAGTAGAGTTAAACATGACTGAGTGCCAGAGCAAATGATGATTTGCTCTGGTTGGCAAGAAACGCCTCTAGATATATTTAAGTATTTCATAATTTCTACTCTCAAGCCCAGTTCACCTTGAGACTCATTGTAAGACATCATGTTATTAACGTTTAAAGATGATAAACACTGATTTGAAATTTTGCGCCATAAACGAAGGGGAAAACTCTTAGCATTTAGTTTTCCATATTGGAAATTGTATTTGAAAGTGTTTTTAAGATTAACATCTGATGAAGTTTGTGGATGTGTACGGTTTTTATTCATCATTGGAGTTTCTTTCTCAGAGGACAGGATGTTATCCAATTTTTCAACAACAAATCCACTACAAGCTTTGCTTGTAATATATCCTTCAGAGCAAAGCTGTAAATAGGCATATTCTACTGTATTTCTGCTAACATTTAAAGTTTTAGATAGGGTTCTTGTTGATGGAAGTTTACTATTTTCTATAAGTTGTCCAGATATTATTTTTTTTTTATTTGTTTATAAATCTGTAAATATAGGGGCTCACATAATTGACTATCCAAAAAAATCATATATTATTCACTCTCTTTGCAAACTGTATCCTATAAAAAATCGTAAATTGGCGCTTTTGTTAGATTCAATTTGATTGTATTATTTTTATAGTAAGAAGTCAAAGATTTATAAATCTTCAAGATGGAGGGGGAAAATGGAAAAATACATCTTAATCATTCAGTGTGATATCGCCCACAATCGATGCAGTGGGTTTGCTTGTACCAATAGTTTTTACGAGAGAAGTGGGGCATTTGAAAAGTATGGGGAGAATATTAAATATATCTCCTTTACATGCGGTGGATGTTGTGGCAAGAGTGTTGCAGCCAAAATTGAACATTTTACTCGAAAATTAACATTAAAAACCGATATTTTAAAGGATGAAGTAATTATTCATTTAGCTTCATGCATGGTAACAGACAACGCTCATTATGACAGGTGCCCTCATGTGGATTTCATAAAGAGAATTCTTGCAAAAAAGGGTTTTACAAACGTTGTAGAGGGTTCATATATTAGTGGCGGAGCTTCCCGTAAAAGAGAAATGGGAATTTATAAGGATTATAAAGGTGGATGTTGTACGGACTCTTAATGCTTAGAAAGTAATCAATTGAGTTCGATTTAAAACCTATTCTTTTTACTCCATGTTACATGATGCTGATTAATATTCATCTTAAGTACACCTTGATCCCGTAAATAACAAAGTTGAGATAGTGTGTCCGCAACGGCACCCCATTTTCGGGATATAGGAAAAAATGTCCACTCGTGATGTTTTTTATTCCAGCTTAGACACGATGCTATTTGATAAGCGGTCATAGTTTTCTCATCGTCAAACAACTCTAAAATTTCAGCATTGCGACATTGGTGATAAGCTTTAGTTTCATTGATTCGGGTGCGGCAGTTTGTGAATGCGTCCCAATGCCCTGGTAGAACTTTATCCACGGCATATGCAGCAACTTTATCCAAACTAGCAAGGTAATTGGCTAAATTGCTATCACTTAGGTTCCATTGCGAGATAGTGGGTGAATTTTCACCTAGAAGATGATCTCCAGAAAATAAAGTTTTGCTTTCTGGTTCGTACAAACACATATGCCCTAGCGTATGTCCAGGCGTTGCTATACAGCGTAATTTATAATTTCCAACAAGGATAATGTCATTATCTTCCACTGGTATAATATTATCATTATAATCCGGAGCATATCTATTTCCTGTAAGAGTATCAATAGCTGCATCAATTTCTGTATCTGAAAATCCATGGGGTTTAGCTAATTTTCTTAAGCTTTGCCAGTCTTTAGGCTTACTGGTATTGATATAATAATCCATAAATTCCATGTCGCTACGTCCACAGAAAATTTTAGCGTGGTTTTTTTGAAACAGACCAATAAGTCCAGCGTGATCAGCATGAATATGGGTTAAAAATAAGTCGGTACGGGCAAGATTAACGCCAATTAGCTCAAGCCCATCGAGTAGTGCCTCCACGCATTCATACCGATTCCATCCAGTATCAATTACGAGACTGCGTTCCCTAGAAAGGATAACATAGCTGTTCATGGTTTTGAGTGGATGTCCAGGCAAAGGAATCGTTATCCTGAATATGGTGGGTAGTATTTCTTCGAACATTTAACGGCCTCCTGTCATAATAGGGGTATTTGTTTGCTTTTCAATATGTTTAGTCTGTGCGTCTAATAATTTACTTTATATATTTTAATTTAATCTTTTCAAAATTGAAAAATGATGTTAAAAACATGATTGCCGCTGATAATAGGGCAGATCCAAGTCCTAGGTAGAAAGTACCTAAATAAATTGGATTTATTATCTGGGCATTTCTAAGGGTTATCCCACCAGTGATCATAAAAATCATAATTATATACCCTTTTAAATCAAAGAAAGAGAAAATACAGTGATCTGATAAGCTGCTCGACATAATACGAGTTGTATGCTTTTCAACCATCTTACAGAAAACAAATCTGAAGAATATATAAAATATTATAACGGAGATTAATAAATATCCCCATGGACTGTTGTTATTTAATATTAAATCTTTATAGCCTAGCGTCAATACCCGTTCCCCAGCAAAGCTCCATAAAGTTCCTGCCAAAAATAACAATACTCTTTTGCTTGCTCTTATTTTATATTTTTCAAGCATAGTCATTCTACTACCTCCTTACCAATAGACAGAAATAAGGGGACAGCTTGTACAAGATAATCTCTCAATATATCATTTGTAATAAATTACCATCAATGTGTCATTTAAAGTTTCATAATTATGTTATTATCTGAATTTAATATTAGTATATAATTAATGGAGTTACAAGAATATAAATTATTTAGGGTTAGTGTAGAAAAAACGCAGGAAAATTAAGATTTGTCACTGTAGACGATTTTCCAAGAGCATCTAAAGATACCATAAACTATTTAGATGGAAAAATAGAAGTTATAGAAGTTGGTGAAACCTCAAAATAATTACTTTATGAGATAGAAGATATGAATAGCTATATTATAAGTAAAAGTAATGTAAATAAACTGAATTTATCTATTGATGTAATGAATATAATGGATGAAGTTAGAAAGCAAAGGGGAATAAAATATCCTTTTGAGTAATAAATGATTTAACTAATAGATAACAATTCAAAAAAATATGGGGATCAGGATTGACTTATTTGGTATAAAATGAAATTCACCGTTATGCTCGATACGCAGAATAGTATCATTTGCAGCGGTAAAAAATGACCTCAACCCTTGTGAAGGTTGAGGTTTAGTTTACTGTAAAGCATGCATATTCCAAAGCCAGTCTTTAGGTTCAAAGATCATGGTTTTAAGACCATAACTCGACTATATTGTTGTTATTCACTGGAACTTTAATATAATAAGTCATGTTTCAAGATCCCTGGTTAGTTAGATTAATGATTGGAGATTCCTACATATATTGAATAGTATTCAAGGCGTCCGTAGATCCAGATGCTGTAAAGTTTATTACTTGATCTTATCGAGTGATAGGTTGACTTTATAATTTCCGTACAGCAAGATGGAATCAAGTAATTCGGTAAGCTCTTTTTGGCTAGCAAAATTAGCTTTTAGCCAATAACAGCCCTCACCACTGATGCGGTAAGCTTCCAGAATAGCACTATGAGCTGATAAAAAACTATGAAATTTAGCATGATTGGATGAGTTCATAAAGACTGTAATAAACGCCGATATTGGTTTACACAATTTTTCATAATTAAGATTGACGGTAAAGGCATTAATAATTCCATCATCTTGCATACGGCGAATGCGAGTCGCTACAGCTTGACCAGTTAAATGAACGATTTTCCCAATTTCCTGCCACTGCATACGGGAATCTTTTTGCAGGCATTGTAAAATTTGCTGATCAGTATGGTCAATCATGTTGTTAATTCCTTTCATCATGTAATAAATATGATAGATCTTCTTACATGCCTCAATGGGTTTTTAAATCATAAAATGATAAGATAAGACTTAGCGGCCGTCAAGTCCTCAGACGCAGGCAGAAGTTTTAGTCGTTCTTACTTGGAATCGAGAAAGTGATATGCTTTCTGATTCCGTAAGATATGACTAAGAAAAATCATAAGGAAGTGGTTGTGAATGAAAGTTCAACTCCTACGTCATGCTACATTACTTGTAACAATAAACGGGAAAAAAATACTAGTCGATCCAATGCTAGGTTCAGCTGGAGTCATGCCACCTATTGGCAATTCTCCAAACAGTTATCGGAATCCTCTTGTCGAACTTAGTATTCAGTTAGATTTTCAGCAGGATATCGATGGGATATTACTTACTCACACTCACCGTGATCACTTTGATGATGCGGCAGTGGATCAACTTCCTCCGAATAAACCTATTCTATGTCAGCCAGAAGACGAAGAGAAATTAAAAAACTTAGGATTTTTGAAAGTATACCCAATTAGTGATAAGTTATGTTGGGAAGGAATTATCATACAGCGTACTGGCGGACGACATGGTACAGGTGAGATTGCGGTGCAAATGGCCCCGGTTTCTGGTTACGTTCTACAAGTAGAGGGGGAACCTTCACTATATATTGCCGGTGATAGCATTTATTGTGAGGAAGTATCTAGTGTGCTATCTATATATCAGCCTAGTTTAATTATAGTTAATGCTGGAGGAGCACGTTTTAATGTAGGTGATCCTATTACAATGACAGCAGAAGATGTTGTAAAGGTTTGCAGAAAAGCACCAAAAGCCCAAATAATTGCTGTGCATATGGAGGCTATTAATCATTGTTTGGAATCAAGGGCTGATTTATGCATCCATCTTAAACAGGAAGGGGTAATGAATCGAGTGTTTATTCCAATGGATGGGGAAGTGTTAACTTTTTAAAGCAATAAAATTCGAAATCAAACACTTTTAGGCTTTTTATACTTTACAAATATCTAGTGTCTTGAGTTTTTGATATTAGTATTTTGTAGCACGTAGCGTAATTTTCCAAAGTAAAAGAAGTGCCTGTTCTCGTTGTTTCTTTGGAGTGTGGCATTAATGGTCAAGGGATAGCCTGATTTCAAAGGGTGGTGGGCTTGCAGGTAATATTATATGTGTGTTATATTCGCTCAGACTTCGGTTTGAGTATTTTTTTTGGATGGAGATGATCCTGCGTACGTGTTCTGAAAATGGATGCGTGAAAGGGTACAATGGGTGTCCTCAACCTGCCCCTTCATAGTCATATGCATGATCTCAATTTCGTCTTCGATTTCAAGATTGTTGACAGGACCATAAAATAGGGGGGGCAGGCACATTGTAAAAAAATGCAGGCCTGTCCCCTGTTTTTCATACATAAGATCACGGTTCTGTTGGAGCCAAGCTTTTTAAAACTACAAATTTACCGCCACGAATAACATTCAAGTAGGTAGGTCGCAGCACATCGCCATATTGATTAAAGGAGAAATTGTCAGCTAGCCCTTTAAAATCACGGATTTCTAATAATGTCTGTCGTAGTCCCTCGGCCTTACCACTGTTTTTTTGCAAGGCGGCAGCCAACACCATAGCGGCTTCATAGCCGTACGCTGCACCGAAAGCAGGAATCTGTCCGAAACGATCACTATAGTGTTTTGTGAAACTCAGGAAGTCTGGTGCTTGGCTGTTTAGCGCATAGGCCTGCTCAATTTCCATTCCTTCTACAGCATGCCCGCCGCGGTAAATCAGGGTTGCTGTTTGTGCCCAGGCTGCAGCAAAGAGCGGTGCCTGCCAGCCCATCAGACGGGCCCGCTGGGCAATCATTGCTGCATCGATATCAGCACTGATGATAAGTAATCCTTCTGCATTACTTTCGTGTAGTTTTGACAATATCAAGGCAAAATCTGGCTTAGCTGACGAAGAGAAGCTTACTTCGCCAACCAGAGCACCGCCCATAGCCTGATACTTGTCAGCAAAAGCGGTCCGGTAGGTTTCGGCGTACGCAGCATTATCAGTATCGTACAAAACAGCCATTTTAGTTAATTTACGATTTTGATAAATGTGGTTGGCAAATCCTTGTGCAGCATTTAAGAAAGTGGGATGCACTCTAAAAAAGTATTCATATTTGCCGGTTAGAAGCGGTGTAG
>Ga0316604_10002657_pt1 | contig 13379 bp, 9 predicted proteins | sample OWC_soil_day20_C_FD_207650 | JGI IMG/M metagenome (GOLD analysis project Ga0316604, IMG submission 207650) | Wetland soil microbial communities from Old Woman Creek delta, Ohio, United States - OWC_soil_day20_CT | ecosystem: Environmental > Terrestrial > Soil > Wetlands | place: USA: Ohio... | reverse complement strand
AGCGGGCCGCCCCTCCAGGAGAAATGCATGGATCTGCAGTTGAACGGCAAGCGCGCGCTCGTCACGGGAGGCAGCCGCGGCATCGGCAAGGCCATTGCCCGCGTGCTGGCGCTAGAAGGCTGCGACGTGGCCCTGCTGGCGCGCCAGACGCAGCCGCTGGCCGAGGCCGCAGCCGAACTCGCCGCGCACACCGGGCGCCGTGTGGTCGGCGTCGCCGCCGACACCACCCGCGACGAGCAGGTGCGCCAGGCGGTGGCGCAGGCGGTGCAGCAACTCGGCGGTGCGATCGACATCCTGGTCAACGCTGCGGCCGAGCCGGCCGGCTTTGCCGGGCCACCCAAGCTGCAGCAGATCACGGCCGAGTACTTCCATGCCGAGATGGACACCAAGGTGATGGGCTACATCCGCTGCGCGCGCGAGGTGGTGGACGGCATGCGCGCCCAGGGCTGGGGGCGCATCGTCAACATCAGCGGCCTGGCCGCGCGCCAGAGCGGCAGCGCGGTGGGCAGCATGCGCAACATCGCGGTGGCGGCGCTGACCAAGAACATGGCCGACGAGCTGGGGCCAGCCGGCATCCAGGTGACCGTCGTGCACCCGGGATTGACGCGCACCGAGCGCACGGCGCCGCTGGTGGCCGTGCGGTCCCGCGAGCAGGGCGTGGCCGAAGCGGCCATCGAGGCGCAGATGGCCGCCGGCAACTCCATCCAGCATCTGGTGACAGCCGACGAGGTGGCCTTCGTCGTCGCCTTCCTGTGCTCGCCGCGCTCGCGCGCGATCAACGGCGATGCCATCGCCGCGGGCGGCGGCGCGCCGCGCAGCATCCACTACTGACAACGCGCCGGACGCGGCACCAGGGTTGCCGGGCAACGGCGCGAAGGACTCACATGGCCACAGTCAGCGTGGACGCGGGGCGCTTCGAGCAGTCCTTCCAGTTCCACATGATCCGGGACTTCTTCCTGCTGCGGGTGGCGGCGCGCGAGAGCGGTGCCTTCGGCGTACTGGCGCAGACGCTGGATGCGCTGGCCGCCAGCGGCAGCGTCGGCGCGGCAGCCAGCGGCACGCTGCGCGCGCAGGTGGCGCAGCTGCGAGGCAGCTTCGATGCGGTGTCCGAAGCGCTGCGCACCATGGCGCCGCCGATGGCGGGGGCCGAGGCGCAATCGGCCGAATACCAGGCCTTCGCCCAGTCGCTGCGCGAGATGGCGCTGCAGGAAGCCACGATGCAGAAGATGGCCGAATCGGGCCAGCAGGTGCTGCACCGACTGTCGCAGCGTGGCCAGGACGGCGCCGCGCTACGTCGATGAGTGCGCCGGTGCAGCCCTTGACCCACCACGAGATCATGAGCCTGGTGGCGCCGTTCGCGCGCAGCGGCCGCCATGTGGATCTGGCCGCCAGCGACCGGCCGCAGCGCCGTCTGGCCTTCGAGCCTGTCGAACATGCGGCCGTGGTCGACGGCCTGCCGGCTTTTCGGGAAAGCCTGCTGCTGGAGCTGCCCTCCACCGGCTGGCATCGGCTGACGCGCACGCTGACACTGGCCGAGGGCCTGCAGGCCACGCTGGTGGGCGAAGGTGCCGATGCCGGCATGCTGCTGGCCGCGGTGCAAGCGGTACCGCCGGCGCGCCAGCTGCAGCTTGTGGCCGGGCACTGGGTGGCCTTCAGCCACCGCGTGGCGCCGGCCTCGGGCACGCTGGTGTTGGCACAGGCCGCCACGCAGCTGGCCGGCCTGACGCTGCAGATGAACGTCTCGCGCGTCGGTGGCATTGCCGCCGAACTGACGCTGGCCGCCCCGCCGGGGGTGGAGTTCACGCTGCCCGAGGACCTGTTGGCGGTGCTGGGCCTGCCGTGGTCGAGGCTGAGCCGAGCGGCCGGGCAGTGGCGTGCCAGCATCACGCTGCGCGGCGACGAGCAGAAACGCACCCGCGATGCCGAGCACAAATTCGCGCGCAGCATCGAGCATCTGGCGCAGACACTGGCTGACACGCCAGCGCAGTTCCACCAGCGCTTCGTGCGCCAGCGCTGGCTGGTGACGCTGCGCCGCGCCACGCCGCTGGGGGTCGCCGTCGGCCTGATCATCGCCGCGCTGCTGGTGCCGCGCCTGGACCTGGGCAGCGATTCGGTGCTGCGCATGCTGATCTTCAATTCGCCGCCGCTGCTGCTGGTGTGGATCTTCTCGATGCGCGAGATGCCGCGCCTGGAGATCCCGCCGCTGCCACGCCGCCCCGCCCTGCCCGGCTGGCAGTCCCAGGCGGTGCCGGGGCCGCCCGATACCCCAACCCCGACCTCACGCTGACATGCTCGCCAACCCGATGAACATCCCGCCGGTGTCGATTGCCACCGCCAAGGCGGCGCTGATCGAGCAGTACGCTGAAGCAGTGCTGCGCCGCCGCGCCACCATGCTGTGGGGTCCGCGCGGCGTGGGCAAGTCCTCGGTGGTGCGTCAGGTGGCCGAGCACTTCGGCGTGCCGCTGGTCGACCTGCGGCTGACGACCATCGAGCCGGTGGACATCCGCGGCGCCATCTATGCCGACGAGGTGCAGGCCAAGACGGTGTGGTTTCCGCCGGAGTTCCTGCCCACGGCAGAACAGCCGGCCGGCATCCTGTTCCTCGACGAGCTGACCGCGGCCGACCAGCGGCTGCAGATCTCGGCCTATTCGCTGATCCTGGACCGCAAGGTCGGCCACTACCGGCTGCCCGACGGCTGGATGGTGGTGGCCGCCGGCAATGCCAGCTTCCACGGCGCCGTCAGCCACGACATGGGCACCGCGCTGGCCGACCGCATGTTCCATTTCAACGTGCAGTCGCTCATCGATGCCTTCCTGTCGCATGCGGTGGCGATGGGCTTCGCGCCCGAGGTCATGGCCTACCTGAAGGTGCGGCCCGACAAGCTGGACGACACCCAGGCACAGCTGGCCGCCGACCACCTGGTCGGCGCCAGCCCGCGCGGCTGGGAGGACATCTCCAACGTGCTCAAGTCCGGGCTGAGCGAGAGCGCGCAACGGGTCTTCGTGCAGGGGCGCATCGGCGCGGCCAACGCGGCCGAGTTCTTCGGCGTGCTGCGCGAGTTGAAGTCCGGCACCGACGTGGTGCGGCTGTTGGCCGCCCGCCCCGGCGAAGAGACGGCCGCGCTGCTGCCGGCCACGCTGGACGGGCTGTACGGGCTGGTCTATGGCCTGCTGGCCGCCAGCACCGATGCCGAGCGCATGGCGCGCGCGCTGCAGATCATCGAACAGCTGCCCGACACCCGCGGCAGCGTGCCACTGCCGATCCGAGAGGCCCAGACCCTGGCCATGGAACTGCTGCTGCAGCGCGCGTTGGAACAGGGCCTGGAAACGGCCGTGCTGGACAGCCCGGCCTACCAGCGCTATGCGGCCCAGCGGCATGGCTGACCACGGCCTGGCGCTGTACCGCCACCGAGGCACGCCGGCGATCCAGCGGCTGGTGGAGTTTGCACCGTCCACTGGCGGGCTGTCGCTGTGGGTCGAGCACCAGGACGTGGACGGCGACGAGGTGCCGCTGGTGCAGACCGACGGCCGCCGCATCCGCTATGGCGCCGCCTTCGACCACCAGCCGCTGCCGGTGCAGGCCGCGCTGGTGGCCCATGAGGTGCTGCACATCGCGCTGCGCCACCCCCAACGCTACCTGGAGCTGCAGCAGCTGCTGGGCGACGTCGACCTGCAGCTCTACAACATCTGCGCCGATGCCATCGTCAACAGCGCGCTCGGCCACCTGGGCTGGCTGCAGCTGCCGCCGCGCTCGGTGCGGCTGGAAGAGCTGCTGGCCGGCGCGCTGCGCATGACCACGCCGGTGGATAGCGCGCTGCTGCAGTGGGACGTGGAACGCCTGTACCGCGCCATCGACGACCGCGGCGCGCGCGGCAGCGGCAAGGCGCAGCAACGTGGCCAGGGCAGTGGCCAGGCCGAAGCGTCGAGCGGCGACCAGGCCTCGGCCGCGCGACAGGCGCCGCAGCGCGCCGATGGCCCGGTCGCCGCGCGCGTGCGCGAACTCGGCCGGCACAGCCCGTGCGACCTGCAGCCCGGCCCGCAGGACAACCTGCGCCCCGAGGACGAGACCGAGGCCACGCGCGAATGGTGCGAGCGGCTGCAACGTGCCCACGCCGGCGACGGCGAGCATTCGCTGCTGCGCACGCTGCTGGCCGACCTGCCGCGCAGCCGCACGCCCTGGGAGCAGATGCTGCGCACGCAGCTGGCCCGCGCACTGTCGACACAGCGCAGTCTGTCGTGGTCGCGGCCGTCGCGCTCGTACCTGGCCAACCAGGGCCGCCAGGGCGCTCACCGGCGCATGCCCTTCGAGCCGGGCTTCAGCCCCAACCGGCGCGTGCCGCGGCTGGCGCTGGTGGTCGACGTCTCGGGTTCGATCGCCGACGAACTGATGGAACGCTTCGCGCGCGAGATCGAGGCCATCACCCGGCGCAGCGAAGCCGGCCTGGTGCTGGTGATCGGCGACGAACGGGTGCGCACGGTCACGCAGTTCGAGCCCGGCCGCTCCAGCCTGCGCGAGGTCGAGTTCCAGGGCGGTGGCGGCACCGACTTCACGCCGCTGCTGGAAGAGGCCGCGCGCCATGCGCCGGACACCGTGGTGGTGCTTACCGATCTGGAAGGCCCGGCGCGCTTTCGCCCGCGCTGCCCGGTGATCTGGGCCGTGCCCGAGGCCCATGCCCAGGCGGTCGAGCCCTTCGGCCGCAAGCTGGTGCTGTGCTGATCGCGGGTCGTGCAGGTGCGCTCGGGCCTGCGATATCGTTCTTCCATGCACAGACTGCAACCCGTCGGACTCCAGTTGCGCGAATGGCGCCAGCGACGCCGCATGAGCCAGCTCGACCTGGCCGGCCATGCCGAGGTCTCGACACGGCACCTGAGCTTCATGGAGACCGGTCGTTCGCTGCCCAGCCGCGACATGCTGCTGCGTCTGGCCGACCGGCTGGAGGTGCCGCTGCGCGAGCGCAACCGGCTGCTCACCGCGGCTGGCTATGCGCCGATGTATGTCGAGCATGCGCTCGACGACCCGCTGCTGCAGGTGCCGCGCCAGGCGATCGAACGGGTGCTGCAGGCGCACGAACCCTGCCCCGCCCTGGCGGTGGACCGGCACTGGACCATGGTGGCCCACAACCGCATCGTGCCGCTGCTGCTGGCCGGCCTGCCGGACGAACTGATGGCGGCGCCGCTGAACGTGTTGCGCCTGAGCCTGCATCCGCAGGGACTGGCGCCGCGCATCGTCAACCTGACGCAGTGGCGTGCGCACCTGCTGCACCGGCTGCAGCTGCAGGCCCGGCGCCAGGCCGATCCGGTGCTGGAGGCGCTGGCCGACGAGCTGCGCCAGTATCCGGCCCCGCAGCTGGAGGCAGGCGACGCGCTGCACCCCGACGCCGCCGTGTACGTGCCGCTGCAGCTGCAGTCCCCGGCCGGGGTGCTGAGCTTCATCAGCACCATCACCGTGTTCGGCACGCCCAACGACATCACCCTGTCGGAGCTGGCGCTGGAGACCTTCTTCCCCGCCGACGAGGCCACCGCGTTGGCGCTGCGCCAGCTGACCGACACGCTGCGTTAGCATGCATGTCGAATGCGGCCGACCTCGGCCGCGCTGTCTTCTGGAGCTATCGATGCAGGTGCTGTGCCTGGACATGGAAGGCGTGCTGGTCCCGGAAATCTGGATCGAGTTCGCCAAGCGCACCGGCATTGCCGAGTTCTCGCGCACGACGCGCGACGAGCCCGACTACGACAAGCTGATGCGCTACCGCATCGCCCTGCTCGACCAGCACAAGCTGCGGTTGAACGACATCCAGCAGGTGATCGACGGCATGGGCCCACTGGCCGGCGCGCGCGAGTTCCTCGACGACATGCGCACGCGCTTCCAGGTGATCATCCTGTCGGACACCTTCTACGAATTTGCCGACCCGCTGATGCGCCAGCTGGGCCGGCCCACGCTGTTCTGCCACCGCCTGCTGGTGGACGAAGCCGGCCGCGTGCGTGACTACAAGCTGCGCCAGCCCGACCAGAAGCGCGCCGCGGTGAACGCGCTGAAGAGCCTGAACTACCGCGTCATCGCGGCGGGTGATTCCTACAACGACACCGGCATGCTGCTGGCGGCCGATGCCGGATTCTTCATCCATGCGCCGCCGGCCATCGCCGCGCAGTTTCCGCAGTTTGCGGTGACGAACAGCTATGGCGAGCTGAAGGCTGCGGTCGAAGGCGCCGCGGCGGCCTGGGCTCAGTAGACCTGCGCGCCAGGCAGGCACTCGGGCCTGCGCCAGCCGTTCCAGCTCAGGTCAGCGCGCGCCGCGCGTTGTGGAACATGCGCATCCACGGGCTCGGCTCGTCGACTGCGCCGTTCGTCCAGCTCATCTGCAGGTTGCGGAACACGCGTTCCGGGTGCGGCATCAGCGCGGTAAAGCGGCCGTCGACGGTGGTCACCGCCGTCAGACCCTCGGGGCTGCCGTTCGGGTTGGCTGGATAGGCCTCGGTCGGCCGGCCGGCGGAATCGACGAAGCGCATCGCGCGCTGCACCGTCGCGGCATCGCCGCGCTGCGAGAAGTCGGCAAAGCCCTCGCCATGCGCCACGGCGATGGGCAGCCGGCTGCCGGCCATGCCGGTGAAGAACAGGCTCGGGCTGGCCAGCACCTCCACCTGCGACAGCCGGGCCTCGAACTGCTCGCTGCGGTTGCGCGTGAACTTCGGCCAGGCCGATGCGCCGGGAATGATCGGCGCCAGCGCCGCCATCATCTGGCAGCCGTTGCACACGCCCAAGGCCAGCGTGTCGCTGCGATTGAAGAAGGCGGCGAACTGCTCCGCCAGGGCCGGGTTGAACAAGATCGAACGCGCCCAGCCCTCGCCCGCGCCCAGCGTGTCACCGTAGCTGAAGCCACCGCAGGCGACGAAGGCCTGGAACATGTCGAGCCGCGCGCGGCCGGACTGCAGGTCGCTCATGTGCACGTCAAAGGTGTCGAAGCCGGCCAGCGCCATGGCATAGCTCATCTCGACATGGCTGTTGACGCCCTGCTCACGCAGGATCGCCACCTTCGGCCGGGTCTGCAACAGCGCCGGCACCTCGGCCGGGTCGAAGCCGAGCTTCACCTGCAGCCCGGTGTCGCCGTCGGCGCCGGCGGCGGCATGTTCGGCATCGGCGCAATCCGGGTGGTCGCGCAGCCGGGCGATGCGCCAGGACACCTCGTCCCAGACCTGCTGCAGCTCGCGCAGCGGCGCGCTGAACACCGCCTTGGCATCGCGCCAGACCTCGATCACCCGTTTGTCGTTGGTCTTGCCGATGGCATGGCTGCAGCGGCCCAGCCCGTGCTTGCGCAGCGTCGCCATGACCGCGTCGCGCTGCGCGCGCGGCACCTGCAGCAGCACGCCCAGCTCTTCGTTGAACAGCGCCTTCAACGTCAGCTCGCTGCGGCGTTCGCCGACCTGCGTAGCCCAGTTCTTCGAGTCACCGTATTCGGCTCGGCTGTCGCCGATGCCGTCGCTTTCGGTGACCAGCAGGTCCACGTTCAGGCTCAGGCCCAGCTGGCCGGCAAAGGCCATCTCGCAGGCCGCCGCCCACAGGCCGCCGTCGCTGCGGTCGTGGTAGGCCAGCAGCTGGCCGGCCGCGCGCAGCTCATTGATGGCCGCGACCAGCGACTTCAGCAGTTGCGCATCGTCCAGGTCGGGCACCGCATCGCCGAAGCGGCTTAAGCACTGCGCGAGCATCGAGCCGCCCATGCGCATGCGCCCTTGCCCCAAGTCGACCAGGATCAACGTGCTGTCCACCGACTGCAACTGCGGCGTGAGCGTGCCGCGCACGTCGTCCAGCGTGGTGAAGGCGGTGACGATCAGCGACACCGGCGCGGTGACCTGCTTGTCCTCCCAGCGCGTGCGCATCGACAACGAATCCTTGCCCACCGGCACGCCGATGCCCAGTGCCGGGCACAGTTCCATGGCCACGGCCTTGACGCTGTCGTACAGCGCGGCGTCCTCGCCGGGCTCGCCACAGGCCGCCATCCAGTTGCAGCTGAGCTTGATCCGGTCCAGCGCCATCGGCGCGGCCAGCAGGTTGGTGAGGGCCTCGCCCACCGCCATGCGGCCCGCGGCTGGCGCGTCCAGGCTGGCCAGCGGCGTGCGCTCGCCCATGGCCATGGCCTCGCCTCGGAACCCGGCAAAGTCGGCCAGCGTCACCGCGCAGTCGGCCACCGGCACCTGCCACGGACCGACCATCGGGTCGCGGTGGCTCAGGCCGCCGACGGTACGGTCGCCGATGGTGACCAGGAAGCGCTTGGAGGCCACGGTCGGGTGGCGCAGCACGTCGAACGCCACCTGCTCCAGGCTGACGCCGGTCAGGTCCAGCGGCGGCTCGCTGCGGGCAATGCGCGTCACGTCGCGCTGCATCTTCGGCACCTTGCCCAGCAGCACGTCCATCGGCATGTCGATGAAGCGCTCGCCGCCAGGGCCGTCTTCCAGCACCAGCTCGCGCTCATCGCGGACCACGCCGACGACGGCAAAGGGACAGCGCTCACGCTGCGCCATGGCTTCGAACAGCGGCAGGCTCTCGGGCCCGATCGCCAGCACGTAGCGCTCCTGGCTTTCGTTGCACCACACTTCCTTCGGTGCCAGGCCGCTTTCCTCCAGCGGCACCTTGCGCAGATCGAAGGTGGCGCCGCGCCCGGCGCCGTCCACCAGCTCTGGAAAGGCATTGCTGATGCCCCCGGCACCGACGTCATGGATCGCCAGGATCGGGTTCACCTCGCCGAGCGCCCAGCTGTGGTTGATGACTTCCTGCGCGCGGCGCTGCATCTCCGGGTTGCCGCGCTGCACGCTGTCGAAATCCAGCGCGGCGGTGTTGCTGCCCGCGGCCATCGAACTGGCGGCGCCGCCGCCCATGCCGATGCGCATGCCCGGCCCGCCCAGCTGGATCAGCAGCGTGCCGGCGCCGAAGGGCAGCTTGTGCGTCTGCTCGGCGCTGATGGCGCCCAGCCCGCCGGCGATCATGATCGGCTTGTGATATCCGCGCCGCACCCCCGCCACCGATTGTTCGAAGACGCGGAAGTAGCCGCCCAGGTTGGGCCGGCCGAACTCGTTGTTGAAGGCCGCACCGCCGAGCGGGCCTTCGATCATGATCTGCAGCGCGCTGGCGATGTGCGCCGGCTTGCCGATGGACTGGCGCTCCCAGGGTTCGTCGGTGTCCGGCAGGTGCAGATTCGACACCGAGAAGCCGGTCAGGCCTGCCTTGGGCCGCGCGCCGCGGCCGGTGGCACCTTCGTCGCGGATCTCGCCGCCGGCACCGGTGGACGCGCCCGGAAAGGGTGAGATCGCCGTCGGGTGGTTGTGCGTCTCCACCTTCATCAGCACGTGCGCCACTTCCTCGCGCACGCCGTACTGCGGCGCATTGGTGTAGCCCTGCGGCAGCCAGCGCTGCACCGGCCCGCCTCCCATCACGGCGGCGTTGTCGTGGTAGGCCACCACCGTGCGCTGCGGTGACACGGCTTCGGTGTGGCGGATCATGCCGAACATCGACAGCGGCTGGTCCTGGCCGTCGATGCGGAAGGCCGCATTGAAGATCTTGTGCCGGCAATGCTCGCTGTTGGCCTGCGCGAACATCATCAGCTCGACATCGCTGGGGTTGCGCTGCAGCTGCGTGAAGGCCTGCACCAGATAGTCGATCTCGTCCTCGCTGAGCGCCAGGCCGAAGCGCCCATTGGCCTCGCGCAGCGCCGCGGCGCCCTGCCCCAGCACATCCACATGCTCCAGCGGCGGCGCGGGCTGCTCGTCGAACAGGTGGGCGGCAGCCTCGCGCTCGAAGGCCACGCTCTCGGTCATGCGGTCGTGCAGCAACGCCGCGCAGGCTTGCAGTTCCTCGGCCGACAGCCGCTTGCCTGCACCGAGCAGGCCACGTTTCAGGCTCAATGTGTACTCGGTGACGCGCTCGATGCGCTGTACCGCGATGGCGCAGTTGTGCGCAATGTCGGTGGCCTTGCTGGCCCAGGGCGAGACCGTGCCCAGCCGCGGCATCACCACCACCAGCGCCCCCTGCGACTGCTCCAGCGCCGGGTCGCCATAACGCAGCAGGGCGGCCAGCTTGTCGCTGCCCGCGGCGTCGAGCGGCTCGGTGCAGCGCACCCAGTGCACATGGCGGGCCGCGACCCCGGCAATGCGCTCGTTCACCCCCTGAAGGGCCTGCAGCAGCGTGCGGGCGCGGAAGGCGGACAAGGCGTTGCCGCCTTCGAAATGCATCAGGTGCTGGGAATGGGCAGGCATGCGGGCGCGTGACGATGGGCGGGGCTGTGGCAGGGGGCGCCGGACTCGGGCCATCGACGCGCGTGGCCGGCATTTTATTGGCTGGATGGGATAATCCCGACCCATGACGATCACATTGAAAACCGGCAACGACATCGAGGGCATGCGCGTGGCAGGACGGCTGGCCTCGGAGGTGCTGGACATGCTGACACCGCATGTCAAGGCCGGGGTGTCCACCGAGGAACTCGACCGCCTGGCGCACGACTACATCGTGAACGTGCAGGGCTGCGTGCCGGCGCCGCTGAACTATGCGCCGCCGGGCTACGTGCCCTATCCCAAGTCGATCTGCACCTCGATCAACCACCAGGTCTGCCACGGCATCCCGAACGAGCGGCCGCTGAAGGATGGCGACATCGTCAACATCGACGTCACCGTCATCAAGGACGGCTGGCACGGCGACACCAGCCGCATGTTCATCGTCGGCGAGGGCTCGATCCAGGCGCGGCGCCTGTGCCAGCTGACCTACGAGGCCATGTGGCGCGGCATCGTGCGCGTGCGTCCCGGCGCGCGGCTCGGTGACATCGGACACTCGATCCAGACCTTCACCGAGAACCAGGGCTTCTCGGTGGTGCGCGAGTTCTGCGGCCACGGCATCGGCCGCAAGTTCCACGAGGAGCCGCAGGTGCTGCACTACGGCCGGCCGGGCACGCTGGACGAGCTGCTGCCGGGCATGATCTTCACCATCGAACCGATGATCAACGCCGGCCGGCGCGAGATCCGCGAGCTGGGCGACGGCTGGACCATCGTCACCAAGGACCGCTCGCTGTCGGCGCAATGGGAGCACACCGTGCTGGTCACCGACACCGGCTACGAGGTGCTCACCTTGTCGGCCGCCAGTCCGCCGCCGCCAGACTTCGTCAGCGGCTGAAGCGATGTCGGCCCTGCCCGAACTCACCCTGCCGCGCGAGCCGCATGGGCCGCGCAGCGTGGCGTCGATGCGCGCGCGCTTTCGCGAAGGCAAGACGGCGCTGCTGACGCACTTCGGCGAATCACGCGCCACCGCCTTGGCCTCGACCCGACTGACCAAGGCGCTGACGCGCCATGTCGACAACCACCTGGCCGAGCTGTGGGAGCACGCCGCGATGCCGGCCGGCGCCACGCTGGTGGCCGTGGGCGGATATGGCCGCGCCGAGCTCTTCCCCTATTCGGACGTCGACGTGCTGGTGCTGCTGCCGGCTGGCCAGGGCCTGGATGCGGCCCGCAGCGACGCGGCGCCCGACGCACGGACCGACCCGCTGCGCGCCGCGGTCGAACGGTTTCTGCACGCCTGCTGGGACATCGGCCTGGAGATCGGCTCGTCGGTGCGCACCATCGAGGAGTGCGTCGACCAGGCGCGGCGCGACGTGACGGTGCAGACCGCGATGCTCGAATCGCGCTTCCTGTGCGGATCGCGCCGCGTCTACACCGCCTTCCGCCAGGCCACCGACGCGGTGATGGATCCGAAGGCCTTCCTGCGCGCGAAGATGCTGGAGATGCGCCAGCGCCATGTCAAGTACGAGGACACGCCCTACTCGCTCGAGCCCAATTGCAAGGAAAGCCCCGGTGGCCTGCGCGACCTGCAGCTGGTGATCTGGGTGGCCCGCGCCGCGGGCCTGGGCCGCAACTGGACCGAACTGGCCGCCAAGGGGCTGATCACGCCCTTCGAGGTGGGCCAGTTGCACAAGCACGAGGGCACGCTCAAGCTGATCCGCGCGCGGCTGCACCTGATCGCCGGGCGGCGCGAGGACCGGCTGGTCTTCGACCTGCAGACGGCCGTGGCCGAGAGCTTCGGCTACAAGGCCACCAAGGGCCAGCGCTCGTCCGAGGTGCTGATGCACCGCTACTACTGGGCGGCCAAGGCGGTGACGCAGCTCAACCAGATCCTGATGCTGAACATCGAGGAGCGCATCAATGGCTCCGAAGAAGCGCCGATGCGGCCGATCGACGCCCATTTCCTCGACCGCGGCGGCATGCTCGAGGTGGCGCACGACCGACTCTATGCCGAGCATCCGCACGCCATCATGCGCACCTTCCTGGTGTACCAGCGGACCCCGGGCATCAAGGGCCTGTCGGCGCGCACGCTGCGCGCGCTGTACAACGCGCGCAACCTGATGGATGCGGGCTTTCGCCGCGATCCGGCCAACCGCGCGGTGTTCATGCAGATCCTGCGCGAGCCCAGCGGCATCACCCACGCGCTGCGGTTGCTCAACGAGACCTCGGTGCTGGGGCGCTACCTGTGGGTCTTCCGCCGCATCGTCGGGCGCATGCAGCACGACCTGTTCCACGTCTACACGGTCGACCAACACATCATCATGGTGGTGCGCAACGTGCGCCGCTTCTTCATCCCGGAGCACGCGCACGAGTATCCGTTCTGCTCGCAGTTGGCCAGCCAGTGGGACGAGCCCTGGCTGCTGTACGTGGCCGCGCTGTTCCACGACGTGGCCAAGGGCCGCGGCGGCGACCATTCGCAGCTCGGCGCCACCGAGGCACGGCGCTTCTGCCGCGACCACGGCATCTCCCGCGAGGACTGCGCGCTGATCGAGTTCCTGGTGCTGCAGCACCTGACGATGAGCCGCATCGCGCAGAAGGAGGATCTGAGCGATGTCGACGTGATCCAGGCCTTCGCGCGGCTGGTCGGCTCACCCAGGCGCCTGATGGCGCTGTACCTGCTGACGGTGGCCGACATCCGCGGCACCAGCCCGAAGGTGTGGAATGCCTGGAAGGGCAAGCTGCTGGAGGATCTGTACCGCCTGACGCTGCGCGCGCTGGGCGGTGCCAAGCCGAACCTGGACGCCGAGATCGAGTCGCGCAAGCAGGAGGCCCGCCAGCTGCTGGCGCTGCATTCGGCGCTGCCCGGCACCGAAGAGCAGCTGTGGAAGACGCTGGACGTGAGCTACTTCGCGCGCCACGACGCCGCCGACATTGCCTGGCATGCGCGTTCGCTGTGGCGCCACCTGGATACGACCGAGCCGGTGGTGCGGGCCCGGCCCTCGTCGGTGGGTGACGGGCTGCAGGTGCTGGTGTTCTCCCCCGACTGTCCGGACCTGTTTGCCCGCATCTGCGGATACTTCGACAGCGCCGGCTTCAGCATCCAGGATGCCAAGATCCACACCACCCGCGCAG
>Ga0316604_10002655_pt1 | contig 13384 bp, 12 predicted proteins | sample OWC_soil_day20_C_FD_207650 | JGI IMG/M metagenome (GOLD analysis project Ga0316604, IMG submission 207650) | Wetland soil microbial communities from Old Woman Creek delta, Ohio, United States - OWC_soil_day20_CT | ecosystem: Environmental > Terrestrial > Soil > Wetlands | place: USA: Ohio... | reverse complement strand
AAAAGTTGTATTTTTTGCGTTGCATTGAACGCTTTGATTTCCTTTTCTGATTTCGGAGCTTCGCTTAAATCAAAATCTTTTGGTCTTTTTGCAATATTTGAAATAACGCTAACTGTGTCGCTGTCGTGGTATTTGATGCTGTCTTTGAAGGCACAAAAAACTAAAACCTCTCCGTCGGATTCGATTTCTACATCACTTTCATTTTTGATTTTTTCCGGCTGGCATGAGAAATACAAGGCGACTAACGGGTTCGTTGTGACATCGAGTAAACGTGTTGGCAGCGAATAGTGTTGCATTTTTACCAAAGACTGGAACGTGTACTTATGATCCTGGAAATCGTTTGGACATCTTGAAATCAAATCTTTAATCATTAATTCTTCGTTTTTTATCCACTTTTCATTTCTATAGATACTGGGTATTGGTTCCCAATTTACGTTTGCATGCCCTCTAAAAAAATACTCTCTCTTGTAATAATCGTTTTCGTCAAGATTTCTTAGTGCATCCAGAAATGAATTTATAGATGTTATTGGCGTTCGATCATGATTTTTGTCGTGGTTGTCGTTGTTAGTCATTCGCATTCTATCCATGCTATCTATTCAGAAATAAGTGGGCGCCTAACGTGAATTCGAGGCCAAAACGGCCTTTTATGGGTTTATTGGACACACGTCGAATCAGACAGAACCCTATGCAAAACATCGACATGCCGTCTTGAATTCTGGTCATGATGACCAATAACACTTTTGCTGACAAGCCTCCCGCAGATGCAGCCCGGCACCGAAGCTACTGGATCAGCTGCGCGAGCGGCTGCGCCTGAAGCATTACAGCATCCGCACCGAGCAGGCATGTCTGGACTGGATCAAACGCTTCATCCTTTTTCATGACAAACGCCATCCGTGCGAGATGGGCAAGGCGGAGGTTGGGGGCGATGGTGCTGGCGGGAGCAAGGGCGAGGGCGCGCAGCAAGCCACTACGAGCTTTTCCAATGTTGGCGGTGGGTTGTCGCTGTGCTCCGAACTCATCCTGCAAATGATCGCTTTCGGCTTGAAGGCATGATCGCCCGTTTTCGCCAGATTCCACACACATGGCATCACTTCAGAAAGTGCGGGCTACGGACCAGCAAGCTTTGGTGTTTTGGGGGGATAAAGGGGCTGAAGCGGAATGACATCGGATGCTTCAACATCGCGGTACAGACAGGCGTAGAAGTCATCCGGGCGATGTCTTGCTTGTCCTCTTGTGTAAAAGCGGGCAATCCATGTGGCGTACTGCCAGGCCACGGTTTTGCCCGGCATCTCGGAGGCAGGGGCTGCTTATTCCAGCGTGATCTCGATGCGGGTGTTTTCCTTGTCTACGCGTACCGCTGCGGCGTTGAAGTCTGGCGGGCCGAATCGGGATGACGGGTTCTGGCTGAAACCGTAAGCTTCCAGAGGCATGCCGGAGGCATTGCGGTCCAGTTTTTCGTTTTGGTTGGCGTCGTGGTAAACCGAAACCAGGTACTGCCCGGGCGACAGATGGGTGAATTCTTTCTGCAAGACCCCGTTGGCCGGCAATTTTGCTTTCGCGCAGGGCTCTTTGGCTTTGTATGCAGCCTCAGAGGCATAGACGGCCAGCATGACATTGCCTTGCGTGTCGGGGAGTCCGCTCAGGTGGACCGTCAGACTGGCGGCGTGAGCACTGGCGCTGGTCAGCAGGATGAGTAGTACGGACAGGTTTCGCATGTGGGTCTCCATGAAGAGAAAGGGAGCCTGCAGGCTAAGACTGTGGCTGCCAGGATTCCGTCCCTTTGCGATTGATGCACAGATGCCCGGTTTGAAATGACCCGGAGGCGGATGAAACGCCAGGCTTGGGGGCCGGGCTGGCCTGCGTGGCGAGTCGGCACGGCCATCAAACGACTCCATTCTCTCTGCACTGTTTTCCGGCTTGTACGGGAAAACCCGCTTGTATTCCGGTTTGCCCCTACCTAGAATTTGCCTGTCCAATATATCAAACAGGAGTCCAATAGAATGGACTGCAGGGAAAGCAAGGTCCCGGCTCTGAACCGGGCGGTTGCCATTCTTGAGTACATCGCGGAGCAGGGGGCTTGCCAGGGCAGTGCGCTCCTGCCTGTGCTGAATGCGCCCAAGAGTTCGGTGTACTTGCTGCTTGATGAACTCAAGCAGTTGCGCTTGTTGTCACAAGGGCCGGACGGGTTGTACCGGCTGGGGATCAAGCTGATCGAGTTCGGCGAACAGGCTTCCGGCCAGCTGGACATGCGCGAAATTGCGCGCCCGCATCTGCAGGCCTTGATGCAGGACACCGGGCTGCTCTGCCACCTGGGGGTGATTGATGGCGACAGTGCGTATTACATCCTCAAGATCGAATCGCAGGGCACGATCCGGGTGCGGTCCTGGGAAGGCAAGCGCTTGTCCCTGAACCGTTCCGGTCTGGGCAAATGCCTGCTGGCCTGGGCCGATCCGGGCAAGCAGCGGGATATGGTCAGCAAACTGAGTTTCGTCCAGGCCACGCCGCAATCCATTCCAACCCCCGAGAAGCTGCTTTTCGAGCTGGCAGTCATCAAGTCCAGGGGCTGGAGTTATGACAATCAGGAAGATCTGGCGGATGTGCGGTGCATTGCATGTCCGATTTTTGACGCCACCAACACGATTGCTGCGGCCATTTCCGTCGTGGGTACCACGCTGCAAATCGATGGAGAAAAGCTGGAGGAGATCTCTGCAAAGGTCATGCGTACCGCTGCACTCATTTCCAAAGAACTGGGATTCACCGGCTGATGTCGTGATGGCTCATGGCATGAGTCGAAAGCAAGAAAGACAAATTTCTGGATACGCAGAGCAAGTCTTCAAACACTTATTACATTGAAGGAGAAATCATGGCTTTACCGAAAATCAAACAGGTCCGCGCGTATTTCATGGGTGGTGCTACGGCGGTCAAGGGTAGTGGCGGTGCGGATTACCATGACCAGGGCGGCAAGCATTGGATTGACGATCACATCGCCACGCCGATGAGCAAATACAAGGAATACGAGCAGTCGCGTCAATCATTTGGCATCAACGTGCTGGGCACCCTGATCGTGGAAGTGGAAGCCGACAATGGCGTGAAGGGCTTCGCCGTCTCCACCGGCGGGGAAATGGGCTGTTTCATCGTAGAGAAGCATCTCAACCGCTTCATCGAAGGCAAGTGTGTGTCCGATATCAAGCTGATCCAGGATCAGATGATGAATGCCACCATGTACTACTCGGGGTCGGGTGGTCTGGTCATGAACACCATTTCATGCGTCGATCTGGCCTTGTGGGACTTGTTCGGCAAGGTGGTCGGGCTGCCGGTCTACAAGCTGCTCGGTGGTGCTGTGCGTGAGGAAATCCAGTTCTATGCCACGGGTGCTCGTCCGGATCTGGCCAAGGAAATGGGGTTCATCGGCGGCAAGATGCCTACGCACTGGGGTCCTCATGATGGCGACGCCGGCATTCGCAAGGATGCCGCGATGGTTGCCGAATACCGCGAGAAATGCGGCCCGGATTTCTGGCTGATGCTCGATTGCTGGATGAGCCAGGATGTGAACTACGCTACCAAGCTTGCCTATGCTTGTGCGCCGCACAACCTGAAATGGATCGAGGAGTGCCTGCCTCCGCAGCAATACGAAGGCTACGCCGTGCTCAAGCGCAACGCGCCTCCGGGAATGCTCGTGACCAGCGGTGAGCACCATGGCACGCTGCAATCCTTCCGCACGCTGGCGGATACCGGCATCGACATCATCCAGCCCGATGTGGGTTGGTGTGGTGGCTTGACCACGCTGCTGGAAATCGCGGCGATTGCCAAATCGCGCGGGCAACTGGTGGTGCCGCACGGTTCCTCGGTGTATTCGCACCACGCGGTGATTACCTTTACCAATACGCCCTTCAGTGAATTCCTGATGACCAGTCCGGATTGTTCCACGCTGCGTCCGCAATTCGATCCGATCCTGCTCGACGAACCAGTACCGGTCAATGGCCGCATGCACAAATCCGTGCTCGACAAGCCCGGTTTCGGCGTAGAGCTGAACCCGGAATGCAAATTGACGCGGCCGTACTCGCACTGATCCTGGGATGCGGTCTCGCCTTGCGCATGCCGCGCAGGCGAGACCGCTCAGGATCAGGCCCGAATATCAGAATTGGATAAAGGAATCTGGTCATGGCTACAGTTCTTGAACAAACCGTAACAAAAATGCGCTGGCGTTTGATCCCGTTCATGCTGACCTTGTATGTGCTGGCATTTCTGGATCGCGCGAACATCGGCTTCGCCAAACAGGCCTATCAACTGGATACAGGACTGAGCAATGATGCCTACGCCCTTGGTGCGGGGATTTTCTTCGTCGCCTACGCCTGTCTGGGGGCTCCGGCCAACCTGTTGATGAACAAGTTCGGCGCGCGCAAATGGATCGGCTTGACGACACTTTGCTGGGGGCTGCTGTCTGCCGCAATGGCGGTTGCCGATACGGAATTCAAATTCCTCGCGGTACGCACGCTGCTCGGTGCTGCCGAGGCAGGCTTCTTCCCCGGCATGATCTATCTGACCTCGCAATGGTTCCCGCAACGTACGCGGGCAAGTGTGATGGGCCTGTTCTACATGGGGGCTCCCCTGGCGCTCACCCTGGGCTCGCCACTGTCAGGCGCCTTGCTTGAGCTGCATGGCTTTGGCGGGCATCCGGGCTGGTTCTGGATGTTCGTGATCGAAGGCTTGCTGGCAATGGCGGCAGGGGTGTGGACCTTCCTGTATCTGGATGACAATCCGGCCGACGCCCGCTTCCTGAGTGAGGACGAAAAGGATGTGCTGATTGCGCAGCTCAACAGCGAAGAAACTACCAAGGTCACTTCCCGTATCAGTGATGCGGTTCGCGATCCCCGGGTATGGCATCTGGCAATTATCTACATGCTGATCCAGATCAGCGTGTATGGCCTGATCTTCTTCCTGCCCACTCAGGTCGCAGCACTCATGGGCCAGAAAGTGGGCTTCGCCGTGTCTCTGGTTACTGGCATTCCCTGGGTCTTTGCACTGATCGGCACTTACTACATCCCGCGCTATTCGGATGCGACGGGTGAGCGCCGCAATGTAGCGGCCCTGACCCTGCTGGTTGCCGGTCTGGGTATCGGGGTCTCGGCGCTGGCCAGCCCGCTGGTCGCGCTGATCGCACTGTGTTTTGCCGCGGCCGGCTTCATTGCGGTACAGCCGGTCTTCTGGACCATGCCGACGGGTTTGTTGTCGGGCGCTGCGCTGGCTGCCGGGATCGGCTTTACCAACATGTTTGGTGCATTCGGTGGTTTCCTCGCGCCACTCATCCGGGTCAAGGCCGAATCGATATTTGCCAACCAGTCCGCTGGTTTGCTGACTCTTGCCGGGTTGGCGATCGTGGGTGCTGCGGCAATCATGGCACTCAAGAAGGTTCAGGCTCAACCGAACAAACGCTGAGTCGAGGATCTGTTAACGAAACGAAGAGAAGATTCAGGTGGCGAGTTCCTGGCAGATATGCCAGGGCTTGCCAGGCTGAAACCTTTTGTTCTGGAGAGGCATCATGGTCAATCGCATCATTCTTAATGAAACCTCGTATTTCGGTGCCGGCAGCATCGGGGTGATTGCCGAAGAGGTGAGCCGGCGCGGGTTCATGCGTGCCCTGCTGGTTACGGACAAAGGCTTGCGCGGAGTCGGGCCGGTGGAAAAAGTGGAGTTGGTGATCCAGGCAGCCGGCATTCCCTATACGATCTTTTCAGACGTCAAACCGAATCCGACCATCGCGACCATTCAGGCCGGGGTGGCTGCCTGCAAGGCAAGTGGCGCGGACTTCATTCTGGCAGTCGGTGGGGGATCCGCCATGGATACCGCCAAAGCCATCGGCATCATCATGACCAACCCGCAGTTCGAGGATGTTCGCTCGCTCGAAGGCTTGTCGCCGACCCGGCATCCTGCAATGCCCTTGATCGCGGTGTCCACGACCGCTGGGACGGCATCCGAAGTGACGATCAACTATGTGGTGACCGACGAGGAGAACCGGCGCAAATTCGTGTGTGTCGATCCGCACGATATTCCGACCGTCGCAATCGTCGATTCCGACATGATGGCGTCGATGCCTCAGGCCCTGGCCGCCGCAACCGGCATGGATGCGCTGACCCACGCCATCGAAGGCTATGTGACGCGAGGAGCGTGGGAAATGAGCGACATGTTCACGCTCAGGGCCATCGAGCTGATCGCCGACAGCCTGCGTGCATCGGTCCTGGAATCCGCAGCGGAGGCACGTCACAAGATGGGTCTGGCACAGTACATCGCCGGCATGGGGTTTTCCAACGTGGGTCTGGGGCTGGTGCACGGCATGGCACACCCGCTCGGGGCGTTCTACGATACCCCGCATGGCGTGGCGAATGCCTTGTTGTTGCCTGGCGTGATGAAATTCAATGCGTCGGCCTGCGGCGAAAAATTCCGCGATATCGCCAAGGCGATGGGGGTCAAAGGCGTGGAGCTGATGAGCCCGGAACAATATCGTCAGGCCGCATGTATGGCCGTACGCCAGCTGGGCATCGATGTGGGCATTCCGCAGCGTCTGGCGGATATCGGCGTGAAGGAAGCCGACTTGCCTGCACTGGCTGCAGCGGCGTTCAATGATGTGTGTACGCCGGGAAACCCGCGCGATGTGACCGAGGCCGAAATCCTCGCGCTGTATCAACAGATGTACTGATCTCGGTTGCGGGGCGTTTTGTTTCGCCCCCTGCCTGGGCACGATAATTCGATTCATCCGGCTGACAGCCGGCTGTGGAACCCATCACCCCCCGGGCAATCCCGGGTTCCACAGCGACTTGTCGGTGTCGACAGCAGATTGCCGGACGGGCTGACTCCGGCGGGTAGGACACTTTTACATCCCTTCATTACGGGTAAAAATCATGATGCATATCCCTCAAAACACCTTCAAAGAAGCCATCAAGGCCGGTCGTACCCAATTGGGCCTCTGGCTCTCCTGTGCCAACGCCTATACGGCCGAGATAGCAGCTACTTCCGGTTACGACTGGCTGCTCGTGGATGGAGAACACGGCCCCAACGATGTGCCGACTTTGCTGGCGCAATTGCAGGCCGTCGCGCCTTATCCCAGTCATGCAGTGGTTCGCCCGGTCAACAAGGACCCGGCCCTGATCAAGCAAGTGCTGGATATCGGAGCCCAGACCCTGCTTGTACCGATGGTGGATACCGCACAGGATGCACGTGATCTGGTCAGTGCCATGCGTTATGCACCACGCGGGATTCGCGGAGTGGGCGCTGTGGTGGCGCGGGCGGCCCGCTGGGGACGGATTGCCGATTACTCGGCGGCCGTTGAAGAACAGCTGTGTCTGCTGGTGCAGGTGGAATCTGTACGCGGCCTGCAGAACCTCGATGAAATTGTCCAGGTTGAAGGGGTCGATGGCGTCTTTATTGGCCCAGCGGATCTATCCGCGTCGATGGGGCATATTGACGACGCAGATCATCCGGAAGTCCGCGGCGCCATCGAGAAAGCCATTCGGCATGTCCGCGCCAAGGGAAAGGCGGCTGGCATCCTGGCGACCAATCCGGTCACGGCCAAGCACTACATGGCGCAAGGCGCGAATTTCGTTGCCATTGCCGTTGATACCATGCTGTTTACCAAGGCCATGAGTGATGCGCTGGCCGAGGTGACTGGTGGCGCAACTTCCGTCAAGACCCGCAGCACCTACTGACTGACGCGGGTTGTTGCGCAGGGAAGAGCCTTCGTCAGGCTGACGGAGGCCTTTTCATCTAGTCGCGCCTTGTCGCGCGAAGCCGGCATTCTGCACGATGCAGGCGAAGTGTTCCTTCGTTTGCAAGTGAACAGGCGTGCGAGGTTTTAAAGCTCCCGCATCAGCTTCGGCGCTACCAGCGCATCCCGGATTGTGCGCACTTGCAATTCAAGCGGACTACGCATGCGCTGATTTCCTGGGTTTAAACGCCATGTTTTTTCGTGAAGAAATATGACTCAACCTAACAAGTTTTTAACTGTTTGCTTTTTAAGATCCTATTGATAATCGCCGATACTTTGTCTAGATCCAACAACACAAGGATGACAAATCATGAGCACCATTTCGACGGTTTTCAGCTCGACGACCCCCACGACTGCGAGTACTACGGCTACTACGAGTGACGCGACTTCTTCATCGTTCTCTTCGAAAGTGGAAACATTGGTGCAGGAAGGCATTGATGAAGTCGAATCGATTGTCGACAAGATCAGTGATGCGGGCAAAGCTGCATATCAGGCTTCTCTGGATGGCCTGAGTGCTGCGGGAGACAGCATTTCGGACGCTTTCGAAGCGGTTGGCGATGCTTTCGAGTCGGCGGCTGAATCGGTGAAGGACGGATCCTCCTCGCTGGGCGATGCGGTTGAGTCTGTGGGTGACAGCATCAAGAGTGCATACGAAACGAGCAGTGACGCGATCAGTTCGGCGGTCGATACCGTGGAAGACGGGCTCAGCAGTGTCGCAGGTTATGTCAGCGATGGCGTCAAGGAATTGGGCAAGATGCTGGATACTTCGGCCTGATTTTCTGGCGCTTCAGGGCATGCGACCGAACACCATGTCCGGTGCATGCCATTGAAATTGGCCGGCGTGCTCTGTTGAAGGGCGCCGGCCTTTTCATTTTCTTTCCGTCACTGCTACAAGGCTTCCGTTGAATCAGCAGATACGGAATCGCCCGATGAGCGCATGGGTCTGTGCGGACAGCTCTTTCAAGTGACTTGCAGAGTCTGCGACGCGTGCTGCGGTGGAACTGCCGTTCTCTGCGGTTTGCGCGATTTCTTCCAGGCGCGAGGTGATTTCATGGGCGGCCACCACTTGTTCTTTCAGTGCGTGGCTGATTTCCGTGACCGCCTGCAGAACGCGCTGGGAGCCGCTCTGGATGGTTGTGATCGAGGCTCCGGCCTGGTGCGCCAGGGCGACTCCGTTGCCGGCTTGATCCACACTGTTTTTCATTTCCTGTACGGCACGCAGGGTGCAGTGCTGGATCTTTTCGATCATTGATCCAATTTCGCCGGTGGCTTTTCCGGTGCGTTCCGCCAGTTTGCGGACTTCATCGGCTACGACGGCAAATCCGCGCCCCTGTTCGCCTGCCCGTGCGGCTTCGATGGCTGCATTCAATGCCAGCAGGTTGGTTTGATCGGCGACTTCCCGGATGACGTTGATGATGCTTGAGATCTGACCGGACAGCAGTTCGAGTTCGCCAATGCTGCTCGCGGCGGTATTGATAGCCGTAGCCGTCTGCTGCATCTCGGTACTGGCCTGCTGGATGACAGCGCCGCCTTCCGTGGAACTGTCAGTGGCTTCCTGGGTGGCGCTTGAGGCCTGGTTGGCACGGTCGTCAACCATGTCGATGGAAACCGAGAGCTGTTCGACAGCCGAGGCCATGCCATTGGCCGAGTTTGCCTGTGATGCTGAGGACTTGGCGCTGAGTCTGGCTGCGTCAGCCAGATCAGTCGAGGCGCCGTTCAACGCATCGGCGTTCTGGCGGATGGCTGCGACAAGTTCATGCAAGGCATTGCGCATGATGGCGACATCGACGAGCATTTTCCCCAGCTCGTCTTCACTCGCGACGGGGAGCTTGCAGGTCAGCTCCCCCTTGGCGATTGCGCGGGTGGCCGAGCGTGCCGCCTGCAGGTTGCTGAGGATATGGCGCAGATTCCAGAGTGCGATCAACACGGACAGGCAGGTCCCGATGGCGGCAAGAATGACTGTACGGCCAAGATTCTTGCTGAACTGGTTTTTGCTGGCCTCATAGAATTTGGCGGAAGCGGATACCTGGAAATCCTTGAGTTGGTCGATGGATGCTTCTTGCTCCGTGCGGATCTTGTCCAGGTTTTGGTGGATGGTTTTTGCAGCAGCTTCGCGCTGGCCCGATTCAAGTTCGGACAGGGCTTGTTTGATGAGTGCCCACATGGCATTGCGCTTTGCCAGATGATTCTCGGCAAGGCTTTTTTCTTCCTGCTCCATCGGTTTTTGCTGGAAAGCCTGCCAGTTCTTTGTGATTCCGGCCTCGTTCTCCTTAACGGCGGCAATATGCTTGGCGATGGCGCCCGGGTCGGCGGATTCTTCTGTGGCCAGTAAAACCTCGATCATGCTTGCCTGGTTCAGGTCATTGATCTCGGCAAGCAAATTGACAGGGCTGAGCCGGTTTTCATAGAGGGAGGCGACCGAATTCCCGACGGCCTTCAGATCGAGCAGACTGTCCATCGCCGTACTGGCGAGGGTGATCAGGGGGATTGCGATCATCAGGGCGAGGCGGGCTTTGATGCTCAGGGCCGGGAGCCTTGAGAAAAAATGCCCGGATTTGAGATGCCCGTCGCTGAGCTTCAGCGTGGCATCCTGCTTCATGCGGGCATAAAGGGCTTCGGCCTCTGCGATTTCCTGTGAGGTGGGTTTGGTGCGTACGGATGAGAAGCCGCTGCCATCTGGCAAGGGGGCGACCGAGGCTCGCACCCAGTAGTGGTCGCCGTTCTTTCTTCTGTTCTTGACGATTCCGGACCAGGGGCGCCCGCGGTTCAGGGTTGCCCACAAATCGCGAAAAGCCTCTGCCGGCATATCGGGATGGCGGACAAGGTTGTGCGGTTCCCCGATCAGTTCTTCCCGGGTAAAACCGGAGACTTCAACGAATTCGGCGTTGCAGTCGGTGATCTGCCCCTTTTGGTTGGTGCGCGAAATGATTGCTGCACCATCGTTGAGCACATACTCCTGTTGCGTCACTGGCAGATTGTTGCGCATGGCATGCCTCCCTTTGACACCGCACAGATGTGCGCAGCGTTCCAACCAGATTTAACGGGAGGATGTCATGGATTGTGTATGAACCAAAAGGGCAAGGCATGTTTGCCGCACGCCTTGCCGGGCATGCGTGGCTGAATGCCTGTGCAGGTTGCCTTGCTTCTGCGCGTTCGGCTCAGAGGTAGTCTTCTCTCACCGGTGCAAACACTTCAATGGCCACGGCGTCTTCCAGCACTTCCGCGCCGTGTTCGATGCCGCCGGCAATGCACCACGAATCTCCCGGACCCAGATCGCGCACTTCGTCACCGATGCTCAGGCGCAGGCGGCCGCTGACCAGATAACCGGTCTGTTCATGCGGATGTGCATGGCGAGGTAGCGGAAAGCCTTTTTGCAGGCGGAATTCCACCATCAGGGTCTGATGGCCATGTACTAGGGTTTTGCGCTCGATGCCGGCCAGGGCCGGGATGTAACCTGTGCTGCTGTGCTGGGCGAACATGGCAATCTCTTTCAGGCCGGGGTTGATGAAAACTGGTCGGCAACGACCCACCAGCGGTTTTGCTCGCGGATCAGGAAGAACATGTCGCGGCCGGACAAGGCGATTGTTCGCCCGCCCATGTCGCATGACATGTCATAGTAGTAGCTGACAACAGCCGCTTCGCCGAAGACCCGGATCAGCGGCTCGCGTTCCTGCCAGGCATGGATTGTCGCCGCGCTGGCAAAGCCCTTCCAGCCGGCGATGCAGGCTGCCGCCCCTTCGCGCCGCAAGCGGTCCGTGGGCGTGATGGCGACCATGTCGGCATGGAAGTAATGCCGCAGGTCATCCGGGTTGCCCACGGTCCATGCATCATTCAGGGCGCGGATGGTGGCCCAGATCTCCTGCTGTACCGGATTGTCAAACTGGATCTCCATCGTTGCCACTCCAATGCCTAAGGCATGATTTCAACGTACTCGTAGACTTCGCAATCGGTGATGAGCTTCCGTACTGGCAGGCTGGCTCTGGCGAACCATTCCTGCGGGTGATGCCGGTCAATCTCTTCGCCCATGAAGCGTACCAGCTCGCAGATCGGTTCGACCACTTCGCGGCGATAGGCTTCATCCTTTTTCACGTAGGCCAGATACAGGTTCTTCATGCAGTTGCCGCGACAGAAACCGTAGGCGTCGCAGCCGGCGCATGGCATGGCCGGGTCCGGTTGCAGGGGGCTGGGGCGCAGCCAGTTGTCGACGACCGAGCCCTGCTGCATCTCGGGCAGATAGAGCAGATCGGGGCAGGGGAAGATGCGCCCGTCCGGCATCACGTTGAGGATGTGGGTCGAGGCGCGGCACTGGGTCTTGCCTTGATACAGTTCCTGCGCTTTCGACGGCATCACCTTGTTGCGCACCATGCCCATGATCGGGATGATCGGGTAGAGGCGGTCCGTATGCCGGAAGAATTTGGCGATGAGCTGGGCGAGAATTTCTTTGCGGCGCGCCATGCCCTCGGCCGGGTAGGCGCCGCGATCAGCGACGAACTGGAAGTACAGATAGTCGAAGACCTCGGTGAGGTGGTCGATCTCTTCGAAGCTGATCTCGGGGTGGCTCCAGGTCATGCGCGCGGTGATCGAGCCGCTGGTCTTGGGGCGGATCGCGGCAAGGTTCTTCATCACCTGGCGGTAGATGCCGCGGCCGCGGTAGCCATCGGTGGTGCCTTCTCCGCCATCGATGGAGATCAGGAAGTTGGACATGCGCGCGAGCACGCTATCCGGCAGACCATCAAGGAGCGTGCCGTTGGTCTGCAGCTGATAGCGGAAATTCGGGAAGCGGGCGATCACGGCCTGCATGTAGGGCGTGTTCAGCGTGGGTTCGCCGCCATAGAAAGTCACATAGGTTTCGTAGCCGGCGAGTTGCTTGTCGACAAAGGCGGCGAGCTGTTCGAGGTCGTATTCCACGTGTTTCTGGGAGCCCAGCACTTCGCCCACGCCGAGCGAGCAGTAGGAGCATTTCAGATTGCACTTGAGGGTGGTGAGCAACTGCAATTCCACGCGATGGCCGGGAATGGCAGGTTGTCCGTCCGGTACGGAAGGGGCCGCGGCAGGGCGGAGCAAGGTAATGGGTTGGGCACTCGACATGGGCGACAGAAACCGTAAGGCAAATTTTAAAGACCGCGATTTTATTAGGGTTTAGTGCTTTGTGCAGGGGTTCGATGCGCCAGGATTCCGGGGTGGCCGGCTAGCGCTGGCCCGACGAAAGCACTGTCGTCCTGTCGTTTTGTGACGCTTGTTGATAGTCTGAAGCAGAGCGCAGGTTCGTGACCGCACGCAGGGTGTTTGGGTTGCTTGGCTTATTCAGGAGGGAATCAGCATGATGGATGAGACCAGAGAAGGCGAACGGCGTGAAACGATCGAGGAATTGTCCGAGCTCTTTGCCGTGGTGCAGGAGATGGGGCGCAGACTGGCTGAGGAGTCCCACGGAGAAGCCTATTCCAGCGTGAGGGAACTCAATGAGATCCTGCATCAGGCCCGGCTTGCGCTGGAAAAGATCAGGGAAGGGGTTGTGCGCTGAGCGCTTCCGGACCAGACCATGGCGGGGCTCCATGTAAAAAGGCCCCTTCCGGGGCCTTGTCGTGCGGGCTAAAGCGACAGGCTTATTCAGTTGCTACCCACTTG
>Ga0316604_10002652_pt1 | contig 13407 bp, 10 predicted proteins | sample OWC_soil_day20_C_FD_207650 | JGI IMG/M metagenome (GOLD analysis project Ga0316604, IMG submission 207650) | Wetland soil microbial communities from Old Woman Creek delta, Ohio, United States - OWC_soil_day20_CT | ecosystem: Environmental > Terrestrial > Soil > Wetlands | place: USA: Ohio... | reverse complement strand
GAAATCTTTGATTTCGCGAAGCCGAAGTTTCCCTTTAGGGTTTCGAGTGTTATAGCCTGTTGATCCCCGACCTAAGAGGGCGGGGTCCCTGTGCCCTGTGGGTATTACAGGCTGTTAACGAGATAAAGGATTACAGAAAAAATCAAAGTAAAAGGCGGTATTGACTGTGGAGAACATAACCGTTTTAGCTGTAGATGCCGGTGGGACAGGCTGCCGGGCAGCACTGTGCAATGGAAATGGACAACTATTGGCTTATGCCCAGGGCAATTCCTGTAACTATCATAGTATTGGCAGCGAAAAGGCCACAGAGAACTTGCTTTTATTATTCACTGCCCTTGCTAAAAAACAACCGTTGCCCATCAACTGCGTGGTGTTGGGTTTAGCCGGCCTGGACACAAAAAAAGATGAAATGGCCCTGACATCCATTGTAAAGCAAGCATTGGCTGACGCAAAGATAACGACCGATGCCATCCATTTATGTAATGATGCCGTGCTGACATTAAAAGGATCCATAGGCCGAAATAATGGCGTATTAATCGCAGCCGGAACCGGTTCCATTGCCTGCGGCATCACCAAAGAAGGTTTGGAGACCCGCGTCGGCGGCTGGGGCTATCTGGTTGGCGATGAAGGCAGCGGCTATTCTATTGGGAAAGCCGCGATTATGCATGCCCTTAAAAGCTATGACGGCCGGGAAAAACCTTCCGGCCTTTCTATGGCAATCTTAAAGGAACTGTCCTGTGCCCACGAAGAAGATTTGGTGCAGTGGGTGTATAGCTCGCGTTTTTCCGTCGCCCAAGTCGCCGCTTTAACGCCAAGCATCGTACGGCTGGCAGAAGAAGGTGACAAGCAAGCGGAGAAAATAATCTGGCGCGCTTGCCATGAACTCGAAAACATGGCCAACACTGTCATAAAAAAATTAGACTTGCTTACCGCAGAAACCAGCTTGATTTTAACCGGTGGCGTACTAAAAAATCTGTTTATCCGCCGTCAGCTTATGAAACAGCTCACTGATACCTATCAAGGATTACAGGTTCTTGATCTTAGCGGCCCGCCCATCTGCGCCGGTCTTCGTTATGGCCTAATGAGGATGGGAATTGACCAAGAACCATTATTACGCCAACTGGCGGCACAATTACAGTCATTCTTCTTCGCCGAGCCTGCTGGCAATTAAATCGACCAGCGTTTTTACCGCCTTGTCTTCGTCCGCTCCTTCAGCCCAAACGGTCAGCACCGTTCCTTGCGTTGCGCCTAAAGTCATCACACCGAGCAGGCTTTTAGCATCGATTTCCTGATCTTCTTTACTGATTTTTATAGTAGTGCCTTGAAATTGGCTTGCCGCTTTCACAAGTTGCGCTGCCGGCCGGGCATGAAGTCCCGATGAGTTCAACAGCGTTACCTCAGTTTGTTTCATCGTTTTCCACCTCATATTATAATTTGAAAAAGTACCTACCCTGGAAGAAATTTTTTTCCATATAAAAAGGATTTCATATAACAATATTGAAAATCATAGGAAAAGAACCGCACGAAAACGATTCGGCAAAGCCGAAAAAAGGAGCGAATAGGATGAACTACCAAGAAATACTGCAAAATGCCCGCACCTGTATTGGTAATTACTGCAAAGCATGCAATGTCTGCAACGGTATTGCCTGTAAAAACAGCATTCCTGGCCCAGGCGCAAAAGGCGTTGGCGACACCGCCATCCGCAACTATCAAAAATGGCAGGAAATTCGTGTCAATATGGACACATTATGTGAAAACAGGCCAGTAGATACAACATTGAAATTATTCGGTCAAACATTTAAATATCCTTTCTTTGCCGGTCCTGTCGGTGCAGTAAATATGCACTACAGTGATAAATACAACGATATGACGTATAATGACATTCTGGTTTCTACCTGCATGGAAAACGGAATAGCGGCCTTCACCGGCGATGGTACAAACCCGCAAGTTATGGAGAGCGCCACAGCGGCAATAGCAAAGGTAAACGGTTGCGGTGTTCCCACCATTAAGCCCTGGAATATAGATATTATTAAAGAGAAAATAGAGTTAGTACGTAAGGCTGGCGCTTTTGCTGTTGCCATGGATATCGATGCAGCCGGACTGCCGTTCTTAAAAAACATGACTCCCCCGGCCGGCGCAAAATCAGTCGAAGAACTTCGCCGCATCTCGGAAATCGCAGGTATTCCTTTTGTTGTAAAAGGAATTATGACCAGTAAAAGCGCACTGAAAGCAAAAGAAGCAGGCGCAAAAGCCATTGTTGTTTCTAACCATGGCGGCAGGGTGTTGGACCAGTGTCCGTCAACGGCAGAAGTACTGCCGGAAATCGCAGACGCTGTCGGCAATGACATGAAAATCCTGGTGGATGGCGGCATACGCACCGGCACCGATATTTTTAAAGCGCTGGCGCTGGGTGCTGATGGCGTGCTGATCTGCCGTACGTTTGTAACCGCCCTGTATGGCGGTGAAAAAGAAGGCATCCGCATTTATATTGAAAAGCTGGCTGAAGAGCTCAAAGACACGATGGCGATGTGCGGCGCTTTCAGTTTGTCTGAAATTACAAAAGATATGATCCGTAGATAAATATATGTAACTAGGCCTCAACCTTTGTGGATATGCAAAGGTTGAGGCCATTTTTTTCATTGGCTAAAAAGCCGGTATTGTTTAATTTCTGGCAAAACAAATATGTTTCTCGGTATCAGCCTTAGCGCGATACATTGCCGTATCAGCGCTCTGAATAATCGTATCCACAGAATCACCATGTTCCGGATAAAGGGCTATGCCAATACTGGCAGATACGATCAAGCGATGTTCCCCTACTTCGCAGGGTTGCTGGATGGCAGTAAGCAGTTCTTGCGCCAATTTCTTAAGGCCATCCCGGCCATGAATTTCCGGCAGCAATATGACGAATTCATCCCCTCCCTGCCGGCAAACCGTATCGGATGTTCGGACGATAGCCTGCAAACGCTTAGCGATTGCGCGCAACACAGTGTCGCCCGCATCGTGGCCATATTCATCGTTGATTGGCTTAAAGCGGTCGAGGTCAATAAAAATAACCGCCATCTGTCGCTGGTAACGTCTCGCCAAGACAAGGGCCTGCGTGGCACGTTCGACCAAGAGCGCGCGGTTCGGCAGACCGGTTAAGTAATCATGGTGAGCCAGGTGATAGATTTTTTCTTCGGCCTTGCGCCTCTCAGTTATGTCCATGAACATACTCACGTAATTAATAACCGCGCCGCCAGGATCCAGCACCCGGCTAATGGAAAGCATTTCTGGAAATAATTGACCGTTTTTGCGACGATTTAACAACTCACCTTCCCAATAGCCTGTTTTATCAATGGCCTGCCACATTTCCCGATAAAAGTGTTCACTCTGGGCTCCTGAGAAAAACTCACTCGGTTTATGCCCCAGCACATCTTCCGGCGCATAGCCGGTAATGCGTGTGAACGCGGGATTAACCGAAATGATATGTCTCTCGGCATCGGTAACAATGATTCCGCTCGAACTTGCGTCAAACACGGCACTGGCAAGCCGCATGGCTGCCTCCGTCTTGCGCAGCTCCGTAATGTCCTCAATAACAACAACTATGCCGCTAATATTCCCATCGGCATCGCGAAAAGACCGGCCGGTCGTACGCCCCCAAAATTCGGCGGCATTGTTTTTGCGACAATAGCGACGTTCAGAAGTAAGCGAAGGAACCTGACCGGTAAGCAACGTGGTAAATTGCTTTCGAAACCGTTCACGGTAATCAGGGGCAATAAAATTGTAATATTCTGCTCCCAGCAGCTCAGCAAGCGGGTACTGAAATATCTCCACCGTGCGCTGGTTCGCGTAAACAATCTTTCCGTCAACATCAATTAAAAGAATGGTAACTCCGGACGTGTCATAGATGGCTCGCAATAATTCCTCCTGCTTAACTAGATTTCGGTTGGCATTGGTTATTTCCTGCAAAGCGCCAGACACACGCATAAAACTATCGATCAGTACCTTGGCCACAAGCGCAAGAAGGAGCGCCAAGCCAATACCGATAACCATAGCCATTTGGGGATTTTCATCAACCCGCTCGCTGCTCCAATATGCAGGCAGCGGCGTAACTGCAACAGTCCAAGTAGTGCCATACATCGATAGTTTGCGCACAAATTTATAAGATCCGGGCAACACCTCTATTTCCGGATGCGATTCGTACATCAAAGCTGCTGAATTCATCTCAGCCCCTGAATATATCTGAATGGCAATTTTCTCCGAAAAATCAGCATATTCTATTTTTAAATAACTCTGCATTAAGTCTTTAATTCGCAATGATACATAGGCCCAGCCACGTATTGCCGCCCTCCGCTGTTCAACGGTTCCCAATGGGGAATCCTGGCGATAGACCGGCGTAAACATAAGAACACCCGCCTGAACATCCTGGTCCGTTTCCTGTACCAAAGTCACTTTGTCCGATATTACCACTCGACCTTCATCACGGGCTTGCATTGCCGCTTTCGTCCGGATAGGCTCCAAAAACATGTCAAAGCCTAATGCCCGCTGATTGCGCCCACTAAACGGTTCGACGAAAATGACCGCAGAATAGGGATTTCGCTCACCGGCAGGCCAAATGTCGTAATTATCAAATCCTTCCTCCCGCAGCGCTGCAATATGGTTCATTTTCTCACTGACCGGTATAATTTTGGTATACCCGACGCCTTGGACACCAGGGAAATTCGCAGATAACTGGAGTCCCTCATAATAACGATGGAATTCGTCGCGAGTTACCTCACTGTTTTTAGCAAACAGACTGGCAACGCCCCGTAATATCTGCGCATGGGATATCATCCGGCGCTCAAGCCCGGCGACAAGTTCGCTGGCCCTGATTTCAAACTCGTCTTGCCCTGCCTGGATTTCATGCTGCCGTATTTGGGATACTTGTATCCAGGTCAGTACAAGACCGATAACAATGATCAGCCACGGCAAAGCCCTTAAAACCCACCGTTTCTTCATAAGAGTAAATTTTTCACTTGCCATTTAATAAACACACCTTCCGGTTGGCATCAGGCACGCAGTTTGTCTGGCTGTTATTATAGTAAGAATATAATTACATATTCTTACTATAATATAAAATTCCTTCCAAGGCAGAAACAACAAATAAACCTGTTAAAAAACAAGACCCAGCCACCGCTTACAGTGACCGGGTCCGTGTTCTTCCTTATTCTTTGCCTAAAACAACGATCATTTGCTTTTTGTCAGTAACTTCTCTAGTCAAATCTTCCAAGCTGCCGTATTTCAGGCACCGTGCCTGGCAATGCTGAACGCAAGTCGGTGTTTTGCCTTTAGCGACCCTCGTCTCGCAAAGGTTGCACCAATCAGTGAACTGCGGAATGAAGTCATATTGATATTTCTTTTCCGCAATATGCAAAGGACCGAGTTTCGTAATTGTGATACCATATTTTGTTTCGTCATAACCCAATTCTTGCTGGCACGCTAATACGCACGCTTCGCATCCTGTACAAAAGTTGCTATCTATTAATATCCCTGTATAAGCCATGTTTTCTCCCCCCTATGCCTTGTAAATCTTACAAATCATTGCTTTATAATTGGAACCAAACCCGGAAACACCGGCATCCAAAGGAACAAGGTTATTGCAGTTTGATTCAAAAACGCCAAACAGGTCTTCCGCCTTACGTTCCGGGAACCACCAGCCATGCTCTGCCTGGATAACGGTCGGATCATAGGTATCGTTGAACGCGGCTTTGTATTTGCATTTCCCGTGCTCGTTTTCGATCCAGATCCAGTCGCCTTCATTAACATCGTACTTCGCGGCAGTCTCCGGATGGATGTATACCAGCGGATCCGGATGCAGGGCCCGAAGTTTCTTGATTTGTCTTTGTTCCGAATGGAAGAAATGCGGGACGCGTGCTCCCGTTGTAAGGATCAGCGGATATTCTTCCGTTTTTTCCGGCATGGAAAGCGGAGTCATCGAAGGCTCAATATAGCTTGGCAGCGGATCGAGTCCCATCATCTCGAAAATGGTTGAATATACTTCTGCTTTGCCGGTAGGAGTTTCAAAGCCCGGTTGGCCGTCCCGGCGCAAACCGCCGGTCTCATATTTGCGGTATTCGAACTTCGGATATTTCCACGTTGATTTTTTCAGCTCATCCCAGGTGAAACCGCCGTCTTTCAGTGCATAATCGTTCATCTCTTCAAGATTAGACCACGGCCAGCCTTTCGGTCCAAGGCGTTTGCCGAGTTCAAGGAATATTTGATTGTCGGACTTGGTTTCAGCGACTGGCTCGATCGCCTTCACAATCGCGCCAATATAATAGGGATTCAGTCCGCTAAAGCCAATACGCTCTGTATAGGTAGCCGCCGGAAGGATCACGTCGGCCAACGCCATTGCCGTAGGAGTCATGAACAAATCGTTGCAGACGATAAATTCAAGATTCTTATACCATTTCAGCTGTTTTTTCGCCTGCGCACCCATGGTTGCCAGGAAATTGTTCGTTACCAAATAAATCGCGCGCGGAAAATACGGTTCGCCGGTTTCAAACGCTCTAAAAGTTGACTGGGAACTCAAATTTTTAAAGCCGACGTTGAAGAGCGGATACTCATCGGTACCTAAGCGGGTAGCTTTTTGTTCATCGGTGAGAAGCTCATCATAGCCCCAGCAGCCCGTCCAGTTACTCTCGGCGATCCCCCAGCACGGATGGCCGATAACATTACTGCCCGGGATATCGAGGTTGCCGGTGATAGTCCACAGGCAAGTTGCCGCATGGGCCGCTTGTTGGCCGCCGGTCTGTTGATCGAAGGCAACGCCCCATTGAATGGTCGCCGGTTTGGCACTGGCATACAGACGGGCAACCCGGATGATATCTTCTTTCGGAACCCAGCAAGCTTCCGCCAGTTTATCCAAATCATACTCTTTACAGCGCTCGATGACTTTATCGAGTCCGTGAACCCACTTGTCGCAGAACTCTTTGTCATACAGTTTTTCCTCGCAAACAACTTTGAGTAAAGCCATTGCCAAGGCGCCATCACTGCCAGGACGAACGCGCAGCCAGTTTTCGCCGGCCCGAGCAGCAACCCAGGTCAGTTGCGGATCAATAACAATCACTTTCGTTCCACGCTGCATAAGGTCGGTCACCCAATGGCCATAGAAGCCGTCAGCGTTGGAGTAAAAAGGATTGTGACCCCAGACAATCATCACTTCAGGCACCACATACTCAGGATCATCATACCGCAGCGGCAGGAACTGCGAGCAGTCCGCAACCGTAGCATCGCCCAGCATACAGGCCATCGAGGCGATACGCGGCAAATAGCACGAATTACCGGCAAAATAAGGCACGCCTTCATTCGGGCTGCCGATGCAATAGGCCAGGCGCGTTACTTGGTGAATATCACGGCCAGTTCCTTGTCCGAATAAAATTGTATGCGGTCCGTATTTTTCCGCAATTCCTTTAAAGTTTTTCTCGATAATGTCATAGGCTTCTTCCCAGGTGCAGCGTTCAAATTTATCCTTACCGCGGTCTTCCCGCGCGCGTTTCATCGGATACTGCAAGCGGTCCTGGTGATAAACATAATCCGGAATACAGAGGCACCGGCTGCAAAGTCTTCCCTGGTTATACGGATTTTCCGGATCGCCCTCTACCTTGATCAGTTTTCCATCTTTAACATACATGAGGACACCGCAGTTATTGTGACACCCTGGCGCACTTCTCGCGTTTCCACGAATTACTGTGCACCCATCCTCTTCCCAAGTCCACAGATGCTCTTTTTCGTTAACGTTAACCATATCTGCTTTACTCATACATACTCCTTTCATTGATCCCATTTCTTTTTTAATTGTTATTAGCGACGATATTATTCGCCACTATGTTTACAGAAATTAAATGCGCGACACCCCTCCTCATAAAAATCCACTAACTGGTACAACCCATAGTAAGTGCAAAAGTTATGCCAACATAATTGCCAACGAAAAAGCGGCTTAAAACCTCATTATTTCGCTTATTACTTTAAAATTAGAACCCCTTATCATAGCCAATTTGAATTTTTTATTTTCAGTTTGGTTATGGCAACCACCAATCTTCGGCAAATAATGCGGGCTTGTTGCGTTAAGAGCCTTACTATTTGCCAGTAATAAAAAACCCTTTGCAGTCGGTCTATTTTCCGACTGCAAAGGGTTTTTTATGTTGTCAATGCTACTGTTTCGGCAACGCATTTAGATAATAACCGTTAGCCACATAATCCCAAGCACCGTAGTGATTAACGTTAATGGGAGACCAACTTTTATATACTCTCTGGCCGCCATCACTACGCCCTGGCGTTTCGCAATCTCAACGACAATAAGATTGGCAATGGATCCGGTTATCGTAAGGTTTCCCGCCAGCGTTGAAAACAAAGCCAACGCCTTCCACCAGGAAGTTGCATCTGCTGCAGGGACAAAGAACTTCAATAGCAACACGGCAGGAACATTGCTTACAATATTGGATAAAACGAGGGTTAGGAAGGCAAAGAATCCGATAGTATTGATTTGATTTTGCGGCAGAAAATCCATCACATAAGTCATTAACCCGCTCTTCTCTACCCCGCCGACAATGACAAACAGCCCTGTAAACATCACAAGCAGGTTAAAGTCAACGCTGGTATAAACCTTATTCGGATTTACACGCCTGGTAATCAGAAGGAACGCCGCACCCAAGCTAGCGGCCAGAACCAACTCACAGCCCAACATATAGGCTGATAAAACACAACATAAAACCAGCAATGATTTGCGGATCAAATACGGATGGAATAAACTTTCCTCACTGGCGAAGACACTATCGATATATCCTCGGAGGTCATCCCTGTACACAAACAAAATGATACAATAATTTGCCGCCAACCCTAAAATAGCAATTGGCACGGCAGTCAAAGAATATGAAGCAAAAGAAAGGCCTGATAGGCTGGCGATCAGTATGTTTTGCGGATTTCCCAGCAAGGTAGCCGCGCTCCCGATATTCGATGCAGTAGCCAGCCCCAGAAGATGCGGAAGCGGATTACATTGACCTTTGCGGCAAATCATGAGCACAACCGGCGTAAAGAGAAGGCATACTATATCATTAATGGCAATTGCCGACATCACACCGCTCGACACAATTACGGCTAAAAGTAATCCTTTCTTGGTCGATACTGTTTGTAAAACAACATTGCCAAGCAGTTCAAAAAAACCGGCTAACTTCAAATTGGCTACGATAATCATCATGGAAAACAATATAACGATGGTCTTGAAATCAACATACTTAACCGCATCATCAAACGACAAAACACCAAAAGCGATTAGGGCGATTGCCCCGATAATCGAAGCACCTGCCCGGTCAATACGAAAAACAGGGCTCTTCCCCAGGGTGAAAATAACAAGTACACCGCAAAGGATCAGCCCGGCAAGCAATTTGTCCCACGTATCATGCAAAATATCACCTACTATAATCAATATTTAACAATTCTTTAATCCCGTCGATCGCCCAATCACAGTGTTCCACGCTGCCAAAACCGTACCTGGCAAAGATAAACGGAATGCCGGCCAGTTGCGTAGCCTCATAGTCTCCCTGCGTGTCACCCACATATACAGCATCGGTTAACTTGTTTCTTTGTATGAGCAGAGCAATGTTTTCCCCTTTTGGTTTCCCGTTATTTCCGAAGCATTCCCAATCTGCAATATACGGCTCAAGCTCCGCCTTTTTCATGAACAGCTCAATATAACCTGACTGGCAATTGCTCACAATGAATAAGCCATGTTTCTCCGACAGTTGTTTTATGGTTTCCGCCACATCCGGATACAAAAGATCATCTGCGTTCTCTTCCAGCGCCTCATGCTCATAAATGCAGCACTTTTCCAAAAGTAATTCTTTCGTTTTCTCATCGGCATCATAAAACAAGTCGTCCGCGATGACCTTCATGGTCTTGCCAAATTCCTTTTTTAAGACATCCGTATCCACTACGGCTGCCGTTTTTCCGACTTCCCTAATCGCTTTATTCCAAGCTTGCGCTACCACTTCCGTGGTGTCCCACAACGTTCCATCCACGTCAAAAATAATGTTTTTTTGCACGAGTAAAGGCCTCCTAATGGTTTATAAATTTGGACCTCAAAACTCTAAATTTACTACAAAATGCTATCGGTACTGTTTTTCCATGGAAAAGCCACGGCCTTTAACCTCATTTACTTGATTGATAATCATAAAAGCCTTGGGATCTATCGAAAGCACCAGCTCATTCAACTTATGCAGTTCGCGATTAGAGATGACCGTAAGCACCACTAAACTTTTTTTACGCTGATAACCTGTCTCTGCTTGAATTAATGTTGATCCGCGGTCCAGAGTTTGAATGATCCTCTGATTAATTGCAAGATATTTTTCACTGATAATCTTTACTTGTGTGCGGGATTGTCCCACCAACAGCACTTTATCGAGCACGACAGTATAGATCAGCACTAACAAAATTCCATACAGCACCTGTTCTCGATTGGCAAACAACATCTGAGATAGCAAGATGCAAAAATCAAAACCATACATAACGACCGAAATCGAAAACCCCAGCTTCTTATTTAAAACAAGCGGGGGAATATCCATACCGCCGGTAGATGCGCCGGCCCTAATTACAATACCGATACTCAACCCGATCATAATACCGGCATAGATGGCTGAAAGTAAATTATCAGTTGTCATCCCTTGAGCAAGACCGGTATTCTGGAGAACTCCAAGAATGAAGGGAAAATAAAACGTACTGATAAGTGTACTCAAAGCAAAAACTCTGCCAAGGACAATGCCTCCCAATAGAAACATGATGAGATTAAATATGGAGATAAACCATGCAACCGGAACATTCAACTGATGATAGAACAATAGAGCAAGACCTGTAGTTCCCCCGGTTATTAAAGAATTCGGCAATATAAAGGCAACAACCGCCAGCGCATACATCGTGTTACCCAGTAGAACAAGCAAAACATTTTTTATAATCCGTCCATATTTCTCCATCTGTTCTCTCCTCATTGATGCCCATAATATTATATTATAAATTCTATTTTTACTTTTTAGCCGGACTGGCCTTGCCATCACCGTCACACCAGGAATAGTGTAACATTATACCGAATACGGATCAACAGCACTGCTCTTCGTAAATAACCGAACGCTTGTAAATCTTTAAAAGCTCGACGGGTTTCTGTTCTTTAGTCTCAAAAAATATTGCCAACGGATGCTTTACGAGAAACCTGGCCTTTTTCGCTAGCTGCAACCAATAGTTGGGGCGGGCGAAAAGCAGAATGTCTAGTGCAACCGCCTCTTTTTTCTATAATAAGGGGCAAACTCAATTTTGAGTTTGCCCCTTATTATCTATTGACTCTGGCCTCAATATGCTTTTTGATCACCTTATCACAAAAAATCCAACCGTCTATTTCCCGCTCTCATCATCTCATGTCTATAGGAAATCTATTTTCATTAATACTTACAACACAAAAATTAAGGACCGCCGGTCAATTAACAGTGACATCTTTAAGGCAACCGTTCAACCTGCACCACCGTAAGAGTGCCCTTGTCTACCGAAAAACGAACATCAAAGCCGGCAAACGGAACCCCAAAAATCCGGGTGGGATCCTGAACGTAAGCAGGGCGGGGATCCTGCTCCAGAACGTTGTATAAGCCTTGGCGCAAAGTCTCCGGTATAAGAGCAAGCCATTCTGGCGGGAAAACGACTTGCAACTTATAATCCGTAAAAGGAGCAGCAAAGCCGGATATCGCATCGGGATGGCTATCCGTATACGGCAGATAAGGTTTAATATCAAAAATTGGCGTTTGATCAATCATATCGGCCCCCGATACATGCAGAACCGGCCCCCAATGCGGATGCATCTCAATACGTTCCAGTTTAACGGAGGAAAGCCCCAGATGGTTCGGCCGGAAAGGCGAACGCGTAGCAAATACGCCCATCCGGGCATTGCCGCCCAAACGCGGCGGACGGACGGTAAGCGAAGTTTTTCTGCCTGCCGCTTCGGAAAACTGCCAAATCAGCCAGATATGGGAAAATCCTTCTAGTCCTCGGATCGCACTGGGGTCACGATAGGGCGGTTCAAAAACAATCATCGCTGCTAACGGCACTATCCCACTTTGCCGGGGAACGCCGAATTTTGTCGGAAATTCGGTGCGGATACGCGCAATATTCGTAATTTTTGCCGATATGCTTGATCTTTTCATAACGTATCTTTCCTTGTTCCGGAAAATATTTGCCGTTTCATTCGCTGTCGAATTTATTTCTTCCCATTTAAATTCTTTTGCAACGTTTCGGTGGCAGCCTGCACAACCTTCTTCGTTTTTCCACCAACGATGATATGGTATTGGGGTTTCCACCAAGAACCGCCGATCTTACCAAAAATAATATTCGTTTGGGGATGCGCTTCCGCTGTTTTTTTCACGCTTCTGGAGATATGGGTTTTAAATATAAAAATTACGGCTAGCGACAATGCGCTGCGGATGGGATTCTGGACACGGTATATTCTATTGTCATCTTTAATTAATGGCTTTTCATTCACTGGCATTTGCTTCTCTTGCTTATATTGGTATTGCACAATTATCATCCCCTTAATTTATTCGTTAACGCTGATTGTCCAGACTTAACAGGTTCTTACTATTTTCTTTTATCCTTTAAAAAAGCTGACAAGCGACGAAATGAAATCTGGCGCCGTTTTCGCTTATTTAAATACATATTTCTGTCGGCCTGATGGTATAATTCTTCCATATTGGTTGACGGACTGGTACTCATTGCAAAACCCAGGGAAATTAACAGCGGTATATCGGTATCCGTGTTATCAGACAGAGCCAATTCAATACGTTCAAATATCCGTTCAATAACATTCTTATCTGTTTGCGGCAGAATGACCGCAAACTCATCACCACCTACTCTGGCTACCGCATCACTGCCCCTGAAATTGCGGCGCAACAGCTCTGCTGCCCGCTGAATCAATACATCCCCAGCCTGATGTCCTAAAACATCATTCACTAATTTTAGTCCATCCACATCAGCAACAACAATGCTAATCGGCAAAAAACGACCGGATGACAGCCGACACATTTCCTCCTCAAAATAAAACCGATTGAATAGCCCCGTTAGGTTATCATGAAAAATAAAATATTTAAGCTGGTTTTCCGCCTGCACTCGGTCAAATATTTCCTGTTGCAATCTCTGGTTAATTGCAAAAAGTTCCTCGTTCTTTTTTGCCAATTCTTCTTCAGAACGCTTTCTTTCCGTGATATCCTGATTTGCTCCATAATACTTTACTATTTTACCAGCGTCATCTCTGAGAACATTTATCTTTACCGCAATTGTGCGCACCTCGCCGTCCCGGCGAATGATGCGGTGTTCCAATTGAGCAGAATAGTGCCGTTCAGTTGACAAAAACGACTTTTCCAG
>Ga0316604_10002651_pt1 | contig 13411 bp, 11 predicted proteins | sample OWC_soil_day20_C_FD_207650 | JGI IMG/M metagenome (GOLD analysis project Ga0316604, IMG submission 207650) | Wetland soil microbial communities from Old Woman Creek delta, Ohio, United States - OWC_soil_day20_CT | ecosystem: Environmental > Terrestrial > Soil > Wetlands | place: USA: Ohio... | reverse complement strand
CCGATAGAGGAAGAAGATGAGTGAGGTGACGCCAAGCATTTACGTCGTCGATGACGACGAGGCCATGCGCGACTCGATGAGCTGGCTGCTCGAAGGCGAAGGCTACCGGGTGACCTGTTTCGATTCAGCCGAGAGCTTTCTCCGCACCCGTCGCGACGACATGCGCGGTTGCATCGTGCTCGATGTCCGGATGCCGGAAATGAGCGGTCTCGAATTGCACGAAAAACTGGACAGTCTCGGCTCGCAACTGCCGATCATTTTCGTCACCGGCCACGGCGACGTGCCGATGGCCGTTGCCGCGCTGCAGCGCGGCGCCTGCGACTTCATCGAAAAACCCTTCCACAACCAGGACCTGCTCGACCGCATCAGCCGCGCCCTCGAACTGGACAACGAAATCGCCCTGCGTCGCCAACGCGACAACGCGATTTCCAACCGTCTCGGCCTACTGACCCAGCGCGAACACGAAGTCATGCAGTTGGTCGTCGCCGGCAAGCTTAACAAGCAGATCGCCGACGAACTGGAAATCAGCATGAAAACCGTCGAGGCCCACCGCGCCCGGGTCATGGAAAAGATGGGCGTCCGCACCCTGGCCGAACTGGTCAAGGCCGTCATGACTTTGAGGTAAGCCGCATGCAAGCCGGATACCTTGCGGCACTCGCCGCCGCCCTGCTCCTCACCGCCTGTGCCGGCACGCCGCAGCAGCGCCCGGGCGATGGCGTCGATGTCGGCGAGGCCTCCTCCCTGCGCACCTTGATCCCGGCCGCCGAGCTCGAAAAGGCAGCCTCCCTGCAATACGGCCAGCTCAAACGGGCCGCCGCCGACAAGAACCTGCTGGCCCCGGACAACCATCCCCAGGTCATTCGCCTGCGCAGCATCGCCAAGCACATCCTGCCCAATGCCGCGCGCTTCAATCCCGAGGCCAAGAACTGGCAGTGGGAGGTGAACCTGATCATTTCCAAGCAATTGAACGCCTTCTGCATGCCGGGTGGCAAGATCGCCTTCTATAGCGGCATCATCGACAATCTGACACTGAGCGACGACGAAATCGCCATCGTCATGGGCCACGAAATCGCCCATGCCCTGCGCGAACATGCCCGCGAACAGATGGCCAAGAACAAGCTGACCCAGACCGGTGCCGCCATTCTCGGCGCGCTGGTCGGCGGCGGCGAACTGTTCCGTCTCGGCGGCAACCTGATGACCCTGAAATTCTCGCGCGATGATGAAAGCGAAGCCGACCTCGTCGGTCTCGACCTCGCAGCGCGCGCCGGTTACGACCCGCGCGCCGGCATCACGCTATGGCAGAAGATGGATGCTGCCGGCAACGGCGCACCGCCGGCCTGGCTGTCGACCCACCCGGGCGGCGAGGCGCGCATCGCCGAAATCGAGCGCAACCTGCCGGCAGTGATGCCGCTTTACGAAGCGGCGCGCAAGCCCCGCTGAAAAGTGCTGTCGCCTTAAAGCGGAATGATGTCGTCGCCGCCGGAGCCGAAATTGCCGGCGTAATGCGTCTGCTCGCGAACCTCCTTGCGGCGCAGCAGCTTCTCCTGCACCTTGGCCGGCAGATCGGTAAATAGAATCAGATCCTTGCTGATCAGCAACTCGATAGTGTCTTCGATGACGCGCACGAAATCGCGGTCAAGCTGGGTCAGTTCATTCTGCCGCCAGCGTTCGTGAATGAACTGCAGAACCTCCGGGTTATCGGCCGGCAAGGCTTCCTGGGCGTTGCCCAGCGGCATCGGATGCAATTCGCGGATACGACCTGCACTATCTCTGGCCACGTAAAGCATATCCATTCCTCATCATTGATTGTCATCAAGTCTGCATCAGGCACGCCGGCTTGGCAATTGGACCAAAGTTCGAGGCAGGTGATAATGCGCCCTTTCGTGCCTTAGCCGAGCAGCGTCCCCCCGATGAATTCACCAGAAACGCAAAAGACAATCCAGAAAAAAGTGGTCATCGCCGCCTGTTTCGGCACCTTTCTCGAGTGGTACGACTTCCTGACCTTCGCCTCGCTGGCCACCTATTTCAGCGTTCTCTTCTTCCCCTCCGACGATCCGGTCGCCGCGCTGCTGGCCAGTCTCGGCACCTTCGGCGTCGGCATGATCGTCCGCCCGCTCGGCGCCGCGCTGTTCGGCTCGCTCGGCGACCGCCACGGCCGGCGCACCATCTTCCTGGTCACCATCGTGCTGATGGGTGTGTCCACCGTCCTGGTCGGCCTGTTGCCGACCTACGAGCAGGTCGGCCTGCTTGCCCCGGCTCTGCTGCTCGTGCTGCGCATGCTGCAGGGCTTGTCGGTCGGCGGTGAAATCGGCGGCGCCGCCGTCTATCTGACCGAACACGCGCCCGAAGGCAAGCGCGGCCTCTATACCAGCGTGCTGCAACTAATGGGGCCGCTCGGCATGATGGCCTCGACGCTGCAGATCGTCGCCCTGCAATACCTGCTCAGCGATGCGGACTTCAAGGCCTGGGGCTGGCGCATCCCCTTCCTGCTTTCTGCCCTGCTGCTCGCCATTTCGATCCGGAGCCGGATGAACCTGCACGAATCGCCGGTCTTCAGCCATCTACGCCAGAAAAACGGGCTGGCCAAGGCACCGCTGCGCGACTGCTTCCGCGACCGCCACACGCTAGGCCGCATGGCCCTGCTCTTCTTCTGCGTTTCGGCCGGCGGCTCGCTGCTCTTCTTCTCGGCCCAGGTCTATACCGGCGTCTTCCTGAAAACCGTGGTCATGCTGCCGGCCGCCCAGGCCAGCAGCCTGGTCATGATCACCACGCTGGCGCTGTTCCCGGCGACGCTGTTATGCGGCTGGTTGTCGGACAGGATCGGCCGTCGCCCGGTCCTGCTCGCCGGCCTGATCAGCGGCAGCATCGTCATCTTTCCTGTCTTCCAGGGCCTGCTCCACTACGGTACGCTGCCGACGCCCGACCTGACGACGATCACGCTGTTGCTGCTGGTCCTGGTCGTGCCGCTGGCCTGTGTCACCGGTCCGCAAACGGCAACCCTGCCCGAACTTTTCCCGGCCCGCACCCGCTATACCGCCGTCGCCCTGCCGCACAACCTGTCGGCCGGCTGGATCGGCGGCATGTCGCCGCTGATGGTCACCTGGCTCGGCGTGCATTACGGCAACCCGCTGGCCGGCCTGTGGTATCCGACCGGCCTGCTCATCTTGGCCAGCCTGGTCGGTGTCTTTTTTCTGCCGGAAGTACGTAACCGGCCGCTCGATCAGTAGTTTTTGACAGGCCCCTTGGGCGGCATTTTCGGCGTGCCGAAATAGGTCGCCGCCGGCGCCTTGTAGCCGACTGCCTTGCCCTTGTTGTCGTAGATGATCTGGGCCGACTGTTCCTCGGGCTTTTTGCGGCTGGCCGAGATTTCCAGCGTTGCAGCCCGGGCCGGCACCGGTGCCTGACGGTCCAGTTCGGCGCGCACGATACGGACGCGTTCGGCGGCGATCCTCTTGTCGATTGCTTCGGTCGACATGCCGCGTTCGGTCAATTTCTCGCGCATGCCGAGCAGGTTTTCCAGCTCCTTTGAACTACGCATCGAGCGCTTTGGCTCGCCCCATTTTTCCTTGGGTTGGCTGACCGCGATATTAAATTCTTCCGGGTTGCTGACCATCCGGGCAATATTCAGGTGGTTGTAGCGCATCGCCCACTCCAGGGCGCCATCGCCCCAATCGTTGCGCGGCGTACGGTCAGCGCCCTTTTCGATCAGTTTGCGGGCCAGATCTTCCCGCCCTTCGTAGATCGCCATCATCAGCACACTGGAACCGTTGGTACTGCGCGCATCGATATCGGCGCCCTGTTCGATCAGGTAATCCGTCACCTGGGCATGGCCGGCAAAGACCGCGTAATGCAGGGCTGACCATTGCCGCCCCGGCGCGTTGATCCGTGCCCCGCGGTCGAGCAGCCACTTGACCGCCTCCTGGTTGCCACGCCAGGCCGCCAGCGCAAGCGCCGTCTCGCCGTTGGCATTGAGCCGGTTGATATCGGCGCCGCGCGAGATGAACAGGCGCATCAGGTCGAGATTGCCTTCCCAGGCACCAATCATCAGCCCGGAGCCAATCCGGCTACCCATGAAATCGGCCGGCAGGCCGGCGTCGAGCCAGGCTTCGGCCTGCCGCAGATCGCCAAGCTCCATGCTGTTGGCGAAGGCGACCGGCGTCGGCAGGCTGACCGCCTGTTCGGCCAGGACCGGTAAAAACAGGCTCATCCCGATTATCATTGCAGCCAGTTTTTTACCGACCGACCGCTTCATTGCTGCTTTCATCAACGCTCTCATTCCTCAGGCCAGCCTGCATTTTCTCATGACCCGGACCGATTACCGGCTTCTGCTGGCTCTGGCAGTATCCTTGCTGTTGCATTTGCTGCCTTTTATCGAGGCACTGCTCGCCCAACCAGCGGCGGCCCCTAAAGCACCGCCCTTGCAGGCCAGCCTGCGTGCGCCGCCAGTCATGGCGGAGCAGGTTCCGCTGAGCTTGCCTGACCCCGGCACCACCTCGCCCAAAGCCGTAGCGACGCCGCCACAGCCAAGCCCCAAAAATACTACAAAAGTTATAAAATCGTGGACTCACGAAATCCAGCGGCAATTTCTGAAGCAGCAGAAACAGGGAGTTTTCTATCCCGCCGAAGCCATTGCCAAAGGCCTTGAAGGCGATGTCCTGGTCTTGATCGTACTCGACCCTGATGGCCAGGTCGTTGCGGCCCGCGTCGAGGAAAGTAGCGGCTCCCGCCTGCTCGACGACGGGGCGTTGCAGGCGGCGCGCGCGCTGCGCGCCCTGCCGGCCGACACGCCGCGCGAAACGCTGTTGCCGATTCGTTTCCGGTTGAAATAATTTTCTGGCAGCGACAGACGTCTGCTAGTTTTTACATTTTTTACCGGTGTATGATCGGTAAAGAATATTAACAATCGCTGAACCGCCCGCTAGAGGCCGTCGTTTTTTTGAGGGGAAATTGCCATGAATAGTCTGAGTTCGCTACGCGTTTCTACGCGCATGCAGTTGCTGGTTGGGCTGACCCTGATCGGCCTGCTCGCGCTCTGCCTGACCTCCTTGTTCCAGCTCAAGTCGAGCATGCTGGACGACCGCAAACAGAAGACCCGCAATCTGGTCGAAGTTGCCACGGGCATCGTTGCCCACCACCACAAACTGGCCACCGAAGGCAAATTGTCTGAGGAAGATGCCAAGAAGGCCGCCCGTGACAGCCTGCGTGGCCTTCGCTACGACAAGGACGATTACTATTTCGGCTTCGACACGACAGGTACCTATGTCGTGCACGGCGGCAACCCGGCAGCGGAAGGGCAAAACAAGATCGACCTGAAGGACACCAATGGCAAGCTGATCATCAAGGAGCTGATCAGTGCCGGCCAAAGCGGCGGCGGCTTTGTCGATTATTGGTTCCCGCGCGCCGGGCAGCAGACGCCCGAACCCAAACTCTCCTACGCGGCGCCGTTTGCGCCCTGGGGCTGGGTGCTGGGCACCGGCATCTACATTGACGACATCGATCGCCAATACAAGGAAGGCGCCCTGCTGCTCGGCGGCATCTCCTTTGTCCTGCTCGCCCTGCTCAGCCTGGTTGGCTGGCAGGTCAGTTCGAGCATCCTGCGCCAACTGGGCGGCGAACCGAAGACGGCCACCGAAATCATGCAGCGCGTCGCCGACGGCGACCTGACGGCGAAACTCGACAACGCCCCGGCCGGCAGCCTGCTACACGCGCTGGGCGGCATGGTTTCCTCACTGCGCCAACTGGTCAGCGTCATCCATACCGATGCCAATACGCTGGTCAGCAATGCAGAACATATCGCCCGCGCCTCGGATGAAGTGGCCAAGGCGGCGGAACATCAGGCCGACTCGACGTCTGCAATGGCGGCCGCGATCGAGGAACTGACCGTCAGTTCGAACCACATTTCCGACAGCGCCCGTGAAACGGCCCGCGAAACCACCGATGCGGTCCAGCTGGCCGGCCAGGGCAGCAGCCGGGTCAATCAGGCGTCGCAGGCGATCCAGAAAATTTCCGACACGGTGTCCGACGCCTCCGGCCGCATTCGCGCGCTGGAAGAACGAGCCAAGCAGGTTTCCTCGATCGCCAATGTGATCAAGGACATTGCCGGGCAGACCAATTTGCTGGCCCTGAACGCCGCCATCGAGGCGGCCCGCGCCGGCGAACAGGGCCGTGGCTTTGCCGTGGTTGCCGACGAGGTGCGCAAGCTGGCTGAACGCACTTCCTCGGCCACGCTGGAAATCGAGCAGATGATCAGCGGCATCCAGAACGACACGGTCGGCGCCGTCGAGGCGATGAGCGCTGCCCTGCCCGAAGTTCAGGAAGGCGTCGAACTGGCCAACTCGGCCTCCGAGTCGCTGCAGGCGATCGAGGACGGTGCCCGCCGGACGCTGGAACGGGTTGGCGAAGTGGCCGATGCAACGCTGGAACAAAGCTCGGCCAGCACGTCGATTGCCCAGCGCGTCGAACAGATTGCCAACATGGTCGAGGAAACCACCGAAACCATCCGCGGCACGGCAGCCACCGCCCATGAACTGGAAGGCATTGCCAATAATCTGAAACAGCAGATCGGTAAGTTCAGAATCTCGGGCTGACCGACTCGGTCAAAGCACACACCGGGGCGGCTTAAACCGCCCCGTTTGCTTTCAGGGCAGCGATTTGGTCGGGCGAATAGCCGAGGGCCGCCAGGACCTCGGCGGTATGCGCCCCCAATTCCGGGCCGAGCCATTCGGTACTGCCCGGCGTCGCCGACAGCTTGGGCACGATGCCGGGAATGCGGAACGGCCGCCCATCCGGCAGCTTCGCCGTCTCCAGCATTTGCCGGGCAAGGAATTGGGGGTCGGCAAACATGTCGACCGCCGCATAGACACGTGACGAGGGCACTTCCGCGGTAGCCAGGATAGCCAGTACCTCGGCCTCGTCGCGCGCACGGCACCAGGTGTCGATCAGCCCATAAATCTCGTCGCGACGGGCATCGCGCCCGGCATTGTCGGCCAGGCCGGGATCATCGGCCAGATCGCTGCGCTCCATGGCATGCATCAGGCGCTTGAAGATGGCGTCGCCATTGGCACCGATGGTGACGTGCTTGCCGTCGCGCGTCGTATGCGTATTGGACGGGGTAATGCCCGGCATGATGTTGCCGGTCCGCTCGCGCACGAAACCGAAGACATCGAACTCCGGCACCAGCGATTCCATCATCGCGAACACCGCTTCGTACAGCGCGACATCGACCACCTGCCCGGCCCCGCCATTGACTTCCTTGTGGCGCAAGGCCATCAGCGCGCCGATGGCGCCCCACAGCGCGGCAATCGAATCGCCGATGGAAATGCCGGTACGGACCGGTGGCCGGTCCGGGAAGCCGGTGATATAGCGCAAGCCGCCCATCGACTCGCCGACCGCGCCGAAGCCGGGCTGATCCTTGTACGGCCCGGTCTGCCCGAAGCCGGAAAGGCGCACCATGACCAAGCCGGGATTGGCCTCCTTGAGCACCTCCCAACCCAGGCCGAGCTTTTCCAGCACGCCGGGGCGGAAGTTCTCGACCAGGATATCGGCTTCGGCGATCAGCTTGCGGACGAACTCGCGGCCTTCCGGGTGCTTCAGGTTGGCCGTCACCGACTTCTTGTTGCGTGCCTGGACGTACCACCACAACGAGGTACCCTCGTACAGCTTGCGCCACTTGCGCAGCGGGTCGCCGCCATCGGGCGCCTCGACCTTGATCACCTCGGCCCCGAATTCGGCCATGATCCGGGTGCAGAACGGGCCGGCAATCAGGGTGCCCAATTCCACCACTTTCAGGCCGGCCAATGGCTTTTGTGTTTCGCTCATCTCAAGGTTCCCAGTGTTCAACGGGCAAATTTTGCCCCCACAGGCGGTCGACCGTAGCAATCACCCGGGCTGGCGCACCGCTGGTCGCAAGGCGCAAATGGCCATGGCCACCACCGAGCAGGTTCTGCGCCCCGAGCAAACGCTCCAGCTGCCTGGCGACCGGCTCGCCGGTGTCGAGCAGGCTGACGCCATCTGGCATCCGCGCGGCAATCGCCTCGGCCACCCACGGATAATGCGTGCACCCGAGGACCACGACATCGGCCCCGGCCGCTGCCAGCGGCGCGACAAAGCCATCGAGCAGGGCCATCGCCTGCGCACTGTGCGGCCCCTGCTCCTCGATCGTCTCGGCCAGGCCCGGGCAGGCCTGGGCGACGACACGCAGATGATTGGCATGATTGCCGACCAGGCGCTGGAAGCGTTCGCTCTGCAAGGTCCGGGTCGTCGCCAGGACGCCGATCACGCCGCTCCGGGTCAGACTGGCCGCCGGCTTGACGCCGGGCTCCAGGGCGACGATCGGCAAGCTGCTGGCCGCCCGGATCGCCTCCGCCGCCGCCGCCGTCGCCGTATTGCAGGCGATGACCAGCGCCTTGGCGCCGCGCCGGGCCAGCGCCTCGGCGATCAGGACGCCGCGCTCCTTGAGGAAAGTCTCCGGGCGGTCGCCGTAGGGCAAAAAACGGGTATCGGCAAAATAGAAGAAATCTTCCTGCGGCAGGCGGTCGCGCAGGGCGCGCAACACGGTCAGGCCGCCGAGGCCGGAGTCGAAAACGGCAATGGGTTGGTTATTCAATGGCATGCCCGGAAAAGAAGAAGCCCCCTGGCGGGGGGCTTCATTCAACCACAATCGCGCCCGAATTACATGCGGGCGATCATCGCCTCGCCAAAGGCGGAGCAGGACAGCTCTTCGGCACCATCCATCAGGCGGGCGAAGTCATAGGTCACCTGCTTGTCGCCAATTGCCGCTTCCATGGCCTTGATGACCAGGTTGGCGGCCTCGATCCAGCCGAGATGGCGCAGCATCATTTCGGCCGAGAGGATCAGCGACCCCGGATTGACCTTATCCAACCCGGCATACTTCGGCGCCGTGCCATGCGTCGCCTCGAAGCATGCATAGTCGTCGGAGATGTTGGCACCCGGCGCGATGCCGATGCCGCCGACCTGCGCCGCCAGCGCATCGGAGATGTAGTCGCCGTTCAGGTTGGTGGTGACAATGGTGTCGTACTCGGCCGGCCGCAACAGGATCTGCTGCAGGAAGGCGTCAGCGATGGCGTCCTTGACGGTGACTTCACGCCCGGTCTTCGGGTTGGTGAAATGGCACCACGGGCCGCCGTCGATCAACTGGGCGCCGAATTCCTCCTGGGCGACCTTGTAGGCGATGTCGCGGAACAGGCCTTCGGTGAACTTCATGATGTTGCCCTTGTGCACGATGGTCAGCGACTTGCGGTCGTTGGCGATGACGTACTTGAGCGCGGCGCGGACCAGGCGGGTAGTGCCTTCGATCGAGATCGGCTTGATGCCGATGCCGGACGTGGCCGGGAAACGGATTTTCTTGACGCCCATTTCCTGCTGCAGGAATTCGATGATTTTCTTCGCACCTTCGGACTCGGCGGCCCATTCGATGCCGGCGTAGATGTCTTCGGTGTTCTCGCGGAAGATCACCATGTTGGTCAGTTCCGGATGCTTCAGCGGCGACGGCACGCCCTTGAAGTACTGCACCGGACGGACGCATTGGTAGAGGTCCAGCTCCTGGCGCAGGGCGACGTTCAGCGAGCGGATGCCGCCGCCCACCGGCGTTGTCATCGGGCCCTTGATGGAGACCGAGTATTCCTTCAGCGCATCGAAGGTTTCCTTCGGGAACCACTCGTCCGGGCCGTAGAGGCGGGTCGATTTCTCACCGGCATAGACCTCCATCCAGTGGATTTTCCTTTTGCCGCCGTAGGCCTTGTCGACCGCAGCATCGATCACCTTGATCATGACCGGCGTGATGTCGATACCGATGCCGTCGCCCTCGATGAACGGAATGATCGGATTGTCCGGAATCGCCTGGCCCGGAACAATTTTCTGACCACCTGGCGGAACCTTGATGTGAGATGCCATAGTCACTCCTCGCGTTGTTATTGGCTTGCCCCGAGCGGTCGCGATCTATCGGGAGGCCGCCTCTCTTCCAACCGGCAAGCAGCGTTGATTATGGAACAAAATCAGCGGCGATGTCAGCGCTCCAGCAGCAGTCGTTGCCCCGCAACATCCTGACCGTCCATCGGCTGCGGTGCACGAAAACGCTTTGACAGCAAAGCGGATGGTGTTTCGACCCAACGGTGGAAAGCCCAGGCACTCGTCAGGCTCGCCAAAAATGCGATGAGCAAGCCAAGCACGGCGGCCTCTGGCGAGTTCCACTCCATGCGCGCCCATAGCGCCCCAACCAGCACCAGAACCGGGAAATGAACCAAAAACAGGCTGAACGAGATCTTGCCGAGAGCGGCAATCAGCCGGCTACGCGGCCAGCGTTGGCCCAGACCGGAACGTTCGGCAACAAACAGCATCATCCCGAACAGCATTGCGATAACCAGCCGCCAGCGCCATTCGTAAAGGATGGCCAGGACCATCAAGCCCTGAAAGGCAACGAACTCGACCGTGGAACGGCGGACCAGCGCCTTGTGCACCAGGATGCCCATGAAAAAATAGGGAAAGAAATACATCGCCCAGCACTCGCCGCCCGGATCGAGGTTGAAGTGGAACAGCGAATAGATCGAACTGCTCCAGCCGAGCAAGGTAAAGATGCCCTCCTTCCCTCGGCCGAAACGCTGCTGCAGGACCATCCCGAAGGCGTAACCAAACCCCAGCTGGAAGTTGATGCAGACAAACCACAAACCAGCCGACAGGGCCTCGTAGCCCAGAATATCCTGCAGAAAAAACAGATGGGCGAGGAACTGGGCCAGGGAGACCGGTTGTCCCAGCACATCATCAGGCACCCAGCCGCGCGCGAATTCGTAAATAGGCAGAATGGCGATGACAATCGCCAGATAAGGCAGCCCCAGGCGGCAATACCGCTGGAGCGCAAAACGTCCTAGCTGATTGAAGCTCCAGACCCGGGTACCGATTGTCTGGGCAGCGACAAAACCGCTGACCACAAAAAACACCTGTGTCGCACGGGCATATTGAGCCAACCAGGCGAGAAAATCGCCCAATAGCGGTGCCGCCCAGTCGGTCAATGGTGCATAAAGGGAAAAGTGATGCCAGACGATGGTCAATGCCGCAAATGCGCGCAATGCCAGAATAAAGGAAGGCCGAACAGCAGAAGCCATGACAGAGAAGCCAGCGAACAAAACCCGCCATTTTCGCATATTCACCCTGCTAGCGAGGCGCTGATCGGCCGCTCGGCCCACTCCCCATAAAAAAAGGAGGTCCGAAGACCTCCTTCTGCCAACACAATCAGGAAACAGCCGATCAGGCGTTCGCTGCCTTCAGTGCGGCGTTCAGCGTCGGGCTCGGACGCATCACGGCCTTGGTCTTCTCGGCATCGGCCTTGTAGTAGCCACCGATATCGACCGGCTTGCCCTGCACCGTCTTCATCTCGGCGACGATCTGGGCCTCGTTGTCGGACAGGGCCTTGGCCAGCTTGGTGAAGTGGGCTGCCAATTCGGCATCTTCCTTCTGCGTCGCCAGTTCCTGCGCCCAGTACATGGCGAGGTAGAACTGCGAGCCGCGGTTGTCCAGCTCACCGGTTTTCGGCGACGGCGACTTGTTGTTGTCGAGCAGCTTGCCGGTCGCGGCATCCAGCGTCTTGGCCAGCAGCTTGGCGCGGGCGTTGTTTTCCTTGATGCCCAGCTCTTCCAGCGAGACTGCCAGGGCCAGGAATTCGCCGAGCGAATCCCAGCGCAGGTGGTTTTCCTGGGTCAGCTGCTGGACGTGCTTCGGGGCCGAACCGCCGGCACCGGTTTCGTACATGCCGCCGCCGTTCATCAGCGGGACGATGGACAGCATCTTGGCCGAGGTGCCCAGTTCCATGATCGGGAAGAGGTCGGTCAGGTAGTCGCGCAGGATGTTGCCGGTCACCGAAATCGTATCCAGCCCGCGAGCCACGCGTTCCAGCGTGAAGCGCATGGCACGGACCTGCGACATGATCTGGATGTCGAGACCGCTGGTGTCGTGATCCTTGAGGTACTTCTGGACCTTCTTGATCAGCTCGTTTTCGTGCGGACGATAGCTATCCAGCCAGAAGATGGCCGGCATGCCGGAATTGCGGGCGCGGGTGACGGCCAGCTTGACCCAGTCGCGGATCGGCGCATCCTTGACCTGGCACATGCGCCAGATGTCGCCAGCTTCGACGTTTTGCGTCAGCAGCACTTCACCGGTATTGATGTCGACGATGTTGGCGATACCGTCTTCGGCGATCTCGAAGGTCTTGTCGTGCGAGCCGTATTCCTCGGCCTGCTGGGCCATCAGGCCGACGTTCGGGACGGTGCCCATGGTGCGCGGATCGAAGTTGCCATGCCATTTGACGAAATTGATCATCTCCTGGTAGATGCGGGCGAAGGTCGATTCCGGCATGACGCACTTGCTGTCGTACTGCTTGCCGTCGGCGCCCCACATCTTGCCGCCCTGACGAATCATCGCCGGCATCGATGCGTCGACGATGATGTCGTTCGGCGAGTGGAAGTTGGTGATGCCCTTGGCCGAATCGACCATGGCCAGACGCGGCCGGTGTTCCTGACAGGCGTGCAGGTCGCGGATGATCTCGTCGCGCTTCGATTCCGGCAGGGTCTTGATCTTCTCGTAGAGGTCGACCATGCCGTTATTGACGTTGATGCCAAGCTCTTCGAAGGTCTTGCCGTGCTTCTCGAAGGCTTCCTTGTAGTAAATCTTGACGCAGTGGCCGAAGACGATGGGGTGCGAAACCTTCATCATCGTTGCCTTGACGTGCAGCGAGAAGAGGATGCCGGACTCGCGGCAGTCTTCGAGCTGGGCTTCGTAGAAGTCGCAGAGCGCCTTCTTGCTCATGAACATCGAATCGATGATCTCGCCTTCGAGCAGCGACAGCTTCGGCTTCAGGACCGTGGTCTTGCCGCCCTTGGCGATCAGTTCCATGCGGACTTCGCGGGCCTTGTCGAGGGTCATCGACTTTTCGCCGTGGTAGAAGTCGCCGTGTTCCATGTGGGAAACATGGGTCTGCGACCACTGCTTCCATTCGCCCATCGAATGCGGGCGCTTCTTGGCGTAATTCTTGACGGCCATCGGCGCGCGGCGGTCGGAGTTGCCTTCGCGCAGCACCGGGTTGACGGCGGAACCGAGGCATTTGCCGAAACGCGCCTTGAGGGCCTTCTCTTCATCGGTATTGGCCATTTCCGGATAGTCGGGGATGGCGTAACCCTTTTCCTGCAATTCCTTGATGCAAGCCTTCAACTGGGCGACCGAAGCGGAAATGTTCGGCAGCTTGATGATGTTGGTGTCCGGCAGCAGGCACTTCTTGCCGAGCTCGGCCAGGGTATTCGGCAGACGCTGCTCTTCGGTCAGGAACTCCGGGAATTCGGCGATGACACGGGCAGAAACCGAAATGTCAGCCTTTTCAATCTCGATGCCGGCCGGGCCGGTGAAAGTG
>Ga0316604_10002648_pt1 | contig 13414 bp, 16 predicted proteins | sample OWC_soil_day20_C_FD_207650 | JGI IMG/M metagenome (GOLD analysis project Ga0316604, IMG submission 207650) | Wetland soil microbial communities from Old Woman Creek delta, Ohio, United States - OWC_soil_day20_CT | ecosystem: Environmental > Terrestrial > Soil > Wetlands | place: USA: Ohio... | reverse complement strand
ATCCGCAATTTTTCTTCTGCCGGCATTTTCCCTTTTTGTGGCATAATTTTACCCCCAGATATTTCAGTGTTTTTTCACTGTCCTATCTGGGGGTAGCATATCAATTGAAGTGGGCGGCATTTTTTTATTTGTTTTTATTGCCCTTACTCTTTTTGGTATCTTCTTGTTCGCCGGCATTTTCAAGTCGATCCTGATCTTGCGGTTTGAGCACCGCTGGACGTAGGATCTTGTTTGGTATCGGCAGACGAAATAATACATCTTTCATGGCACTAAAATTAAAGGGCAGCGCTGGCCATAAATAGGGAATATTGAAGGATTTTGTTGTTAGCATCAGCAAGAATACTGCTAATAACCCACCCAATAAGCCTGGCATTTTAAACAGCATGACTAAAATAAGGATGATGACCCGGAAGAGACGTATTGCCATAGCAAATTCCATACTAGGAGTAGCAAATGCACCGACTGCCGCTACGGCAGTATAAAAAATAGTCTCATTGCCAAATAGCCCCACCTTGGTGGCAATGTCGCCTAGCATGAAGGCGCCGATAAAACCGAGAGCAGTAGACTGCGCTGTAGGAACATGCACAGTTGCCATTCTGACTAACTCAACGCCGAATTCTGCTAATAGAAATTGGATACCGATAGGTATTATACCGGGTGCCTGTGGGCCGAGAAAAGCAAGCGACTCCGGTAGTAACTGGCGACTTAATACTAATGCTAGCCATAAAGGCGGCAAAATTAATGATAGTAACACACCAACTAATCGAATTAGCCGCAGGTAGGAGCCAATAACCACGTTTTGATGAAATTCCTCGACATGTTGCACATGATGCCATAGTGTTGTTGGCAAAATCATAATATTCGGCGAAGTATCCACAATTATGCATACATGACCTTCTAGCAAGTGGACTGCAGCTACATCAGGACGTTCGGTGTAGCGCACTTTTGGTAATGGGTTCCACTTACTGCCGCCGACAATGAATTCTTCGATAGCCTTTTCGGCCATCGGTATGCCATCAATATTAATCTTGTTAATCCTGTCTTTGACAGTAGTAATTAACTCTGTATTGGTAATATCTTTAATGTAGCAAACAGCAATGTCGCCCTGAGACCGCGTACCAACTTTAACTATTTCAAATCGTAGATTGGGGTCACGTAAACGTCTGCGGATTAAAGCTGTGTTAAATACGATCGTTTCGACAAAAGAATCGCGCGAACCTCTGGTAACTTTCTCAATATTAGATTCGGCAGGAGCTCGGGCCGGGTAGGCACGGGCATCTAAAACTATGACTTGTTCAGCACCATCAACGAAAAAAAGCATTTCTCCTGATAACAGACTGGTTATTGCATCATTCATAGTTGTTAGTAGTTTGGCTTGGGAGTGGGTTGCACGTGAATAAAATAGTTTATCTAAGGTATTAATCGTCAAATCTTCCTGGTTGTAGGCAGTCAATTCTTCAAGTACATTTGATAACACAACATCATTGGTCATACCATTTATGGAAAAAGAAGCTGCACGTTTTCGACCTACTTTGTATTCACGGAAGACGATATCAAAAGTTTCGCCAACACCCAGTTTGGCTTTAATATAATTTATATTGTTGTCAATCTCTTTGGCAATTTTTTTTTCATCAGCCATGAATAATGTCACTCCGTTTCAGTATCTCCTCAATGGCTCGCCGGGTGATTGGTGCACCGCGGCTAAGATCGTCATGTCTATCCATTTTTCCAATGTCGCCAACACCGATAATAACCGGTATTTCAACATCATTTAGCACATCAACAGTATCACCGGTAATCACCGGATTGCAGGCACAATCTTTTTGTTTTTTTATTTCTCCTTTCTTATCAACTGACAGATCAATTACATGCCCTTGGCAGTCAATACACGCATCAGCATGGACTCCGTCGATACCAGTAGTATTAGAGGCTACAGCTACTGCACCGAGTACTTCAACGTCTGGATGATTGGCAACATATTCAAGCGCCTGTTCTCCCTCCGCTTTCTCGCAGCGGCCTTTATCATCAAACATAACTAGCACTGGATCATAGGGGACGGTTTTCAAAAGCTCAACAATTTTTTTGCCGCTGATGGGTGTTGGATTGCCTGCTGAAGCAGAAATACATCGTAATCCTAAAGAGGCGCCAATCGTTTCAACTGCTTGCTGAGCTACCCTGTCGCCATCGGTAACAAGAATAACACGGATTTTTTTATCAAGTTCAGTTACTTTTTCCAATTCAACACCTCATTGCTGTTGGTTATTTTCTTCTCCTAATAAATTGCTAATTTTATTAGCAATTTTTTCGCTTTCACTGATTACTTGTTTAAGACTTTGCAGGCTTGCTTCTAATTCATTGGAAAGTTCATACTGTGCTTGGGAAAGTACTTGTGCCGCCGTTTGTACAGCAATTGAGGAATTTTGGCTGTTACCTTGCGTGGTGTTTTGGCCTTGTTGCTGATAAGGTTGTTGTTTTTTGCTGTTTGCAGCTTCCTCTTGCTCAGTGTTACCGGAGGAGCTTGCTTGTCCGCCAGTTGTAAGTAAAGTGCTAAATAATTTTTTCAATTCTTGTGACACATCCGCTTCGGCTGTTGAGCTGACATTTGCTTGCGTGTTTTGCCCGAATTGTTGTTGGCTTTGCCCAGACTGTGGCATCTCTTGTTGGGACTGATCATCGGCGTCACTACTGGTAAGAGAGCCTTGTAAGTTTTCTAGCTTATTATTAATTTGGTGTAATAGGTTTAGTACTTCCTGGGAATTATTCGTTTGTTTCCTGGGGTTATTTACCATATTAGCCTGTGTTTGCATAAAAATTTTTGCCATGTCTTCGATAACACTCTCATCAATTTGTGAACGTTCTGGACTTTGCGACCGTAACTGGTTAGGCTTAATGTAATTTGCTATTTTAGAAACTCGCTTTGGCACACTTATCACCCCATAATTTTCTAAACACACACTATCCCATAGCAATAGTATTTACCCTTTCGGATTAAATACTATTGCTATGGCCAGAGCGAAAACGATTGCAGCAGTTATTCCGGCTGCAGCTGCTTTAACAGCTCCGGTAAAAATCCCCCATAAACCTACTTTGTTTATTTCCTCAATCGTGCCAGACACTAGGGAATGACCAAACCCAGGTAGCGGAACGGTTGCTCCGGCGCCACCAATATCAACTAATGGCTGATATAGACCTAAACCACTGAGAACACCGCCTAAGACGACAAATAATACTAAGACATGAGCTGGTGTTAGCGGGGTGAGATCCATGAGTAGTTGCCCAAGTACACAAATCAAGCCGCCAATGACAAAGGCCATTAAATAGGTTTGCAAATGTGGGTTACCTCCTTTACATCTCGAGTGCTACAGCATGTGCAATACAGGGTATAGATTCCTTTTGTTGATACGATGTCGTACTATGTAAACTTCCTGTACCCACCAGTAGAATCCTGTGCAGCTTTTGCTGCATAAGCTGCCGGTAGATATAGCCAGTAAATACAATAGCTGAACTGGCGCAGCCGCTGGCACCGGCATGGGCATCCTGATCTTCCTTGAAAATCATGCAGCCACAATCTTCGTAATTTGTTGATAAGTCAATACCCTTTGTTTTAAATAGATCAATCACCAGGGCTTTTCCGACATTACCAAGATCACCAGTGTATATCATGTCATAATAAGTATGTTGGCGACCAGAGTCTTCAAAATGATGCCATAATGTATCAACAGCGGCTGGAGCCATTGCCGGCCCCATAGCGTTAGGATCTTTTATCCCCATATCTACTATTTTACCCACTGTTGCTGCTGTAATCCGCGGTCCATTGCCAATGGCAGAAATAACTGCAGCGCCTGAACCGGTCACTGTCCACTGTGATACCATTGGCCGTTGTACACCCTGTTCTGTTGGAAAGCGGTATTGCCGTTCTGCTGCGTCATGGTGGCTGGACGCGGCGGCCACAATCTTGTTGGCAAATCCCCCGTCAATGAGCGTCGAACCAACCAACATACCTTCCACCATTGTTGAGCAAGCGCCATACAGCCCCAAAAAAGGGCGTCCGACGCCTCTTAGTGCAAAGTGGGTACTCATTAACTGATTAAGCAAGTCTCCAGCAAGAACATAATCAACGTCATCGATGACACTAGTTTCTTTAGTTATTGCTGTTTTTATCGCCCACTCCATCATGGCGGATTCACATTGTTCCCAGCTGGAATTATTATCAAGAGTATCGTTAAGTATTCGGTCATAAAATTCATTTAAGAGGCCATCCCCTTCCATCGGCCCCACTATATTAGCTGTACTTGTTATGACCGGCGGCGAGGCAAAAATTATACTTTGTTGTCCACGTTTTTTATTCATGCTGTTCCTCCTCGCTTTTTATAATCGTAACCAATAAATAAAACCAATAAGTATGGCGGTTGAGATACCATATACGAGTACTGGTCCGGCAATGATAAACATCTTTGCACCGATACCAAATACATAGCCCTCACGTTTAAACTCCATAGCAGGAGCTACAATTGAATTGGCAAAACCGGTAATTGGCACAATAGAACCAGCGCCTGCTCTGCGGCCCAGTTCATCATAGACACCTAATCCGGTGAACAAGGCACTCAAAAATATTAGTACAACAGAAGTCGGACCACCAGCTTCTTTGTTACTAAACCCCAAGCTTACAAAATAATTCATGAGAAATTGTCCTAACATACAAATTAAACCACCGACAATAAATGCCCAGATTACATTTTTTAGGATCGGTGTTTTAGGTTTTAGTTGTTCAAATTTCTCCTGATATTGTTGTTGCTCAGCCTGACTGGCTTTACTACTAAACATGTGTATGCCACCTCCAACTAGCGCGAGTACTTTTTAACAAGAAAAGACACCACAAGAGGTGTCTTTCTTGTATTTTATTTCCCAAAGAATCTTAGTGAACCTGAAAAGCAATTTTCACATCAGCTTTGTATTCTGCAATATGCCCCTTGCCTACATTTGCGGTAAAATTGGTGACTTCTACTCCCATAATGTCGTCGATCGTTTTAGAAGCTTCCAGAACAGCATTGTCAACTGCCTCGGTCCAATTGTGGTGGGATGTTCCTACTAATTCAATGACTTTTACAACCATCGTATTACCCCCTGTAATGATTATATTTAATTAGCAATACTAGTTTGTGCATTATTATGATTGTTATGCCAAAGAAAAACTTGTTTAGCTCGCATCGGAGTTTTCTTGGGAATGTCTGAACTAAAATAAAGCCAGGCGGCCGTGCTGCTGACCATCACCAAAAATACTATAAACAGGTAAATGAACCCTTTAATTTTGTAATTATCGATAATACGATCCATTATAACCACCTCCTATTTATTATGCCCGCAATTAAATTTACTATATACAACATGTTTAAGACAAATAAAAACAGACCTCACTTATGAGGTCTGCAATAGTTTTCTAATTATTTTGAGTGCTTGCTTTTCTATTCGCGATACCTGTACCTGAGATAACCCAATTGTCGTTGCAATCTCTGCCTGGGTTTTATCCGCAAAAAAGCGTAAATAGATTACAGTGCGTTCCTTTACCGGCAGACGGGTTAATACCTCTCTCAAAGCTAATTTATCAAAATAACCACTATCCTGGCCATCTGCTAGTACGAGTTGGTCTAGCAGGTGGATAGCATCGCCGCCATCACTACTTTGAAATGTCTGTTCATATAAAGACACTTGGGGCTGAACAGCTTCCAGTGCGGAAACAATTTCCTGAGGGGCGAGCGACAGTTCTTTGGCAATTTCAGTAATTGTTGGCTCACGTCCTAGGTTTCCCTGCAATTTTTCCTGAGTCTTGTGAACCCGAAAAGCAAGTTCTTTTAACGGACGGCTGACTTTAACCGGATTATCATCTCTAATATATCGCCTGATTTCACCAATGATCATCGGCACAGCATAGGTAGAAAATTTAACATTAAAACCCAGATCAAAACGCTCAATCGCTTTTAGGAGGCCAATACAGCCGATTTGGAACAAATCATCCCATTCATAGCCGCGATTGGTAAAGCGGTGCACAATGCTTCGTACTAGATTTAGATTGGTTTCAAGAATACGCTCTTTCGCCTGGTTACTTAGTGAGTCGGCAGCTTGGGCCTTAGCTAGCAGTTCTTTAAATTCCTCTTCTTTGAGCATGCTCTTCACCTAATGCTCGGTACTTGGTACAAGCAATTTAACCATTCTTATGGTTGTCCCTTGACCAAGTTTAGATTGAACCTCCAGCTCATCCATAAAAGAGTCCATAAAGATAAAACCCAGCCCCATACGTTCCGGATCACTTGAAAATGAGGGTTGCCGCGCTTCTTCAATATTAGCAATTCCATACCCATAGTCAATTATGATAAACTCCAGCTTATCTTGATATAAGTTCATTACTAATTCAATATAATTTTGCTTATGGGGCTCACTACCATAACCATGAATTACGGCATTAGAAACCGCTTCTGAAACAGCGACTTTGATTTCATCAATTTCCGTGAGCGTCAAATCTGCTTGTGCTGAAAAAGCGGCGGTAGCGGCTCTAGCAAATCCCACATTTTCATTGATACTTAGGATTGCGAGTTTTATCTGATTTTTAATTTGGATTTCCACTGGCAAAGCCTCCTCATAGTAAATCTAACGCTTGCTCTTCTGATTGATAGACTGTTAATATTTTCATTAATCCAGCCAATTCAAAAATCCGCTTTATCTGTGGTTCAAGATGAACGACAAGTATTTTACCGCCAAGTTGAGCAATACGCTTGTACCGCCCAAGAACAACACCCAACCCGGAACTATCAATAAAACTAACGCCTTGCATATTAAGTAAGATATGTTTGGCACCAGTTGCAGTAAGCGCCTCGTCAACTGACGTACGAAACTCGTTAGCCCCACAAACGTCCAACTCACCCTCAAGCCTTACAACAAGGATACCTTGCTTCATAAAAGTAACGACTTTCAACGATATAACCTCCTAAGTTAACAGTATACTATAAGTTAATTCGATAAAAGGAAAAATTTTCCTGCTAAATAAAAATAAAAACTGCAGAAATTTCCTGCAGTTCAAGAACAGCTAGACTATGATCTAGTTAAATATCGTAAATATATTAGTAATCATAGTTTGAAAAATTCGCATCAAACCAGCTTTAGGGATGGATTTTTCAGCAAGCAAATTAACTTTACCGATTTCTTTACCATCCTTGATTACAATAAGTTCGCCGCATTTTTGACCTTCGGCTATTGGCGCGTTAACACTTGAATCGGCTACTATCTTTTTCTGTAAGTTTTTGCTTTGTCCTTTGGGGATAATAAGATTTAAGTCTTGAGAGGCTACCAATTGGATTTCCTTTTCAATACCCTTGTTTACTTTTAGCCGCTCTACTACTGTTCCTTGATTTACTATTGGTACAGCAGCAAAGTTAGCGAAACCCCAATCAAGTAATTTCATACTTTCCCTTAGGTGTGAGCGTGGTTCAGGTGTGGCAAACACTGTCGCAATAAGCCGGAGGCCATCCCGCTTGGCAGTTCCGACAAAACAATATTTTGCTTCTTCCGTCCAACCGGTTTTTAAACCATCGCCGCCTTTGTACCACCACAGTAGTTTATTAGTATTAACAAGCCAATTCTTTCCGTCTCGCAGCCACGCTTCTTTGATACCACACATGTCCATATATAATGGGTGTGTAACAGCCTCTTTAGCAATTAACGCAGCATCATAAGCGCTCATATAGTGATCGGTTGTTGGCAATCCATTCACATTGTTAAAATGGGTATCTGCAAGACCAAGCGATTCAGCCCGGTTATTCATAGCTTCAACTGCTGACTGCTCACTGCCATAAATATGCTCCATCAGTGCTAAAGCAGCATCGTTAGCACTCACAATAGCGATAGCTGACAGCATATCCTTAACTGTCATTTTTTCTCCTGGTTCCAGCCAAATCTGCGAACCACCCTGACGCCAGGCAGTTTCACTGGTATACACTTCGTCAACTAGATTAATGCGCCCTTGTTCAATGGCTTCAACAGCTAAGAGTAACGTCATAATCTTAGTTACACTGGCAGGTGGCAATCGTTTATGGGCATCCTTTTCAAAAAGCACGGTGCCATTTTCGTCCATGAGAATAGCTGATACAGCACTTGTCTGTACCTGTGCATCAGTTGGTGGTTTTGCTGGTGCTGCCGGAGCGCCAAGGACTGTAGTAACAGCGAATACAAATAATACTAAGGTTGCTAGCAATGTTTTTCGAATCAATTAGAACACTCCTTTCCTTTGAATTTATGATTTCCCGGATTAAAACAGCTTAAACAAAATTAGAACAAAAAAAAATTGACTGGTTATACCAGTCAATTGCGAAATCCATGTTTATCAACAATTCCTATTAATAGTGGTATGGCAGCAGCTGGTTGGGTATGTATCCGAACAGCCTGCTGTATCATTAACCTAGCTTCTTCAAGCCTGGACTTGTCATTCGTATAGATAGTTGCCAAGGGCTGCTCTCGCCTGATGGTTTGACCTAGCCGACACTGCATAACGATACCTGCAGCCAAGTCGATTGCTTGCCCCTTATATTCCCGCCCTGCTCCCAGCCGCATTGCGGCATACCCAATCTGAGTGGCACTAATAGCTGTTACATAACCTTGTCCCAAACTTCTTACTTCTTGAATAAAACAGGCCTGGGGTAATTTAGTATTGTCATGCACAATAGTGGCATCACCGCCCTGAGCAGCAATAAATTCCTCAAACTTGGCTAAAGCCTGCCCATTATCGATCAAGGCAGCTAACTGCTGGTAGCCATCTTCAGGGGTTGATGCTTTTTTACCTAACACCAGCATATGTGAGCCAAGTGTTAGGCAAATCTCCCTGAGCGCAAGTTCTCCCTGTCCTGATAATAGTTTAATAGCTTCCTTAATCTCGAGGCTATTGCCGACAGCCATACCCAAAGGCTGTTCCATGTTTGTTACTATTGCTATTGTTTCCCGGCCAACAAATTGTCCAATACCAACCATCGTTTTAGCTAAACGAATGGCATCTGTTTTGTTTTTCATAAAGGCACCATTGCCAACCTTGACATCTAACACAATTTTGTCGGCGCCGGATGCAATCTTTTTACTCATTATCGACGAGGCAATAAGTGGTATGCTTTCTACTGTGGCTGTAACATCCCGGAGCGAGTAAAGTTTACCATCTGCGGGAGCCAGGTCAGCTGACTGACCAGTTAATGCAATATTATAGGTTAGCAAATTGGCAATAAATTCGCGATGTTCTAATGTAGTCTTAAAGCCAGGAATAGCTTCCAGCTTATCAATGGTTCCGCCGGTAAAACCCAACCCCCGCCCAGACATTTTGGCTACAGGTACTCCGGCAGCAGCTACAAGGGGTGCAAGAATCAAAGTAGTACTATCGCCTACTCCACCTGTACTATGCTTGTCCACCTTTATCCCTGGTATTTGACTTAGATCAACCATATCCCCGGAAGTGGCCATAGCCATGGTAAGAACAGCCGTTTCCTTGTCTGTCATGCCTTGAAAAAAAATCGCCATTAGCCAAGCCGCTATTTGATAATCTGGTATCTCATTATTTGTATATGATTTTATCAACCACTCAATTTCATTATCTGAAAGCTCTGCACCATCACGTTTTTTGGTAATTATATCAGCAGCCCGCACTATTTATCACCTCAATAGGTCTTTTAGAAAACTTTGTCCATACGCCAGCGGTGGTAACCCGAAATTATCAGCTATCGTTGCTCCCAGGTCGGCAAATGTTGATCGTACTCCCAGATTTATCACCTGTCCCGGCAAGCTGTGGTGATAGGCTAAAAGCGGCACATATTCTCTGGTATGGTCAGTACCTGCCAGTGTAGGATCACACCCATGGTCTGCAGTTATAACTAATAAATCAGCCTCTGTGAGTTTAGCTTTGAAACTGGCTAAAGCAAGGTCAAATTCCTCAAGTGCCTGAGCATAGCCTGCTGCATCGTTGCGATGTCCGTAAGCACTATCAAATTCTACCAGGTTGGCCATTATTAGGCCATTTGTTATATCTCCTGCGGCAAGGTCTGTAATAATTTCCATACCTTGTTTATTGGACTTAGTAGGATAAGACTGAGTTAAGCCCTGATTGGCATAAATGTCGGCAATTTTACCAATACCAATCACTGATAAGCCAGCTTGCTTCAGCATATCAAGCACTGTTGCCCTAGGTGGCTGTAAACTATAGTCATGGCGATTGGCAGTGCGAGCAAAACTTCCCGGTTTACCACTAAAAGGTCTGGCAATAATCCGGCCGACAGCATGGTCGCCAACGCAAACCTTCTCTCTGGTTATTTGGCATAATTCATATAAACGTTTTAGCGGGATTACTTCTTCATGGGCAGCAATTTGAAAAACACTATCAGCGGAAGTATATACGATTGGCTGGCCTGTCCGCAGATGTTCTTCACCTAGTTCCACAATAATTTCTGTACCTGATGCCGCTTTATTACCTAAGACATGCAGCCCGGTATAAGTGGCAAACTTTTCGATGACTTCAGGTGGAAATCCATTTGGGTACACGGGGAATGCGGTAAACAGTGGACAACCAGCCAATTCCCAATGGCCACTTGTCGTATCTTTACCAACAGAAATCTCAGCCATCTTCCCAAAAGCAGCAATAGGACGGGAAACTTCCGGAATACCAGCAATGGGTTCAATTAAACCTAGCCCCATGCTAGCCAGTACCGGCAAATTCAGCCCGCCCCTATATTTAGCAATATGTACCAGCGTATTGGCTCCGGTATCGCCATATTGAAAGGCGTCAGGCATAGCTCCAATTCCTACACTGTCAAGTACAATCACAAATATTCGTTTAAACAAATTTTTATAGCTCCTCTGTAAAGTAGTATAGTACTATTATGCACGAGGATGTGTTTTATCATATACTTCTTTCAGATGATTTTTAGTTACATGAGTATAAATCTGTGTTGTTGATATATCGGCATGACCAAGCATTTCCTGAACAGAACGTAAATCGGCACCGTTTTCCAATAAGTGGGTAGCAAAGGAATGTCTTAATGTATGAGGAGTAATGTCCTTGGTAATATTGGCTTCAAACGCGTACTTTTTAATAATTTTCCAAAAACCCTGACGAGTAAGCCGATTACCATGATGGTTGACAAACAAGGAAGATTCTTCATAGGTACGAACCAACTTAGGACGACCTTTATTAATGTATTCTTGTACACATTTAGCAGCGATTGAACCCAGCGGTACAATCCGTTCCTTAGCCCCTTTACCATAACATTTGATATACCCCATATCAAGATTTACATCAGATATATTGAGATTGATTAGCTCTGAAACTCTGATACCAGTAGCATATAATAACTCCAGCATGGCTTTATCCCTAAGGCCAGTAGGTTGAATAGTATTGGGTTGTTTTAATAACTCTTCCACTTCAGCAATACTAAGAATCTTAGGCAATTTTTTCTCGAGTTTAGGAGATTCCAAGTTCACAGCCGGGTCTTTTTCGAGATGACGCTCGCGGACAAGATATTGATAAAATGATTTGATCGCCGCAAGATTGCGTGATATCGTGGAAACAGCCCGCCCCTTAACTTGGAGATTGTTAAGATAACTTAGGATGGTGTCACGATTCGAGTTCCGTAAAAAATCTAATTGACTATTTTGCAAAAACGTCTGATACTGCCTTAGATCCCGCCCGTAAGATTCTAGCGTATTTTGAGCTAACCCCCGCTCAACTGCAAGATAGTTAATAAATTCATTAACATACGATTCCATTTTATTTTACCACCCTTTTTTCTTCCCAGATTTCCGGCCACACATTACAAGTATCTGGTCTAGCTACTTTATTCAACACTAAGCTTACTTTTCCTTTATTTGTCTACTGTGTTTTGTAAAGTTTTAGCATTTCTTTGTAATAACTGCTCATCTATGTCGTGCTGTAAATGTCAACCAGATTGGAAGTAGCCATAACCCGTAAAGGCTTTTCTAATAGATGTTGGTCGCGTATTTTCAGACCAGGATTGTTGCATTCCAACAGTATGGTAATCAACGCAGGTAGAATATAGAAGATAATAAGCGTTAATAGAATAATCTTGATATATAATTTGGATCTTTTAAGGAAACGTCGCCAACAAAATGTTATTACCATACGCCTCTATTTCCCCCCCGCCGTAATTTGTTTATTCAGTGCTGCTTAACTTAATAGTATAACTTATTCACCCAATAGTAGCTTTATTCTTGTTTTGTAAATTCAATTATAAGTAAAGAAAGTAACAAAAAGGCTGAACATAGTTGCCAGCCTTTTGTTAGTGGATAAACTGTGCTACCAGTTTCATAAATACCGGTGAAACAAATACTTCTATTAGTGCCGCGCCCAGCATTATCACCAGCATAGCTAAACAAAATACCGAATAGGCGATTGAGTTGTAAAATAGATTATCTTTGCTATGATGCTTACGCCGCACTAACATTAAAGAAAAGGTTGTCGCCGCTACCCCTGTGGCTAAAATAGCGGGCACAGCTAAAAAATTGTGCGGTAACACGGCAACAATAGCAAATAATAACCCTTTCATTACATATTCGTTGACTAAGAACCCAACAGTAAACCCAATGACAAATCCTCGTAAACATACCATAAACAGAACAAATGGTATACCGACAATAGTAAAACCCAGCAACCACATAATACCAATTATTCTACTGTTATTACCCATTACACTAGCTAACAGGGATTGGGTATTACCGATTCCCGCTGGTTGTTCCGTCAGACCTTGAAAGAATACTCGCAAATAGCCAACAAGTTCTATTTTTTGTTCATCAGGTAGTGTTTTTACAGCCATAGCTCCAATAACTATGCCAATGACAAAAATAAGTATCATAAAAAAATAAGCCACAATATTCGCGCGAATATAATCGGCGGCATTACGGCGAAACAGTTTTAGCATGCATGTACCTCCCTGTCAGTACCTGCTACAATATATGTCTTGCTAAAACTGTTTAGACCTATTTGTCCACTATATTTAGCATTCGACCGTAAATGCCACCGCCGCCCGCACTAATCGTTGCCGTTCCAACCCGTGCAGTCATAATAAAATTAGCAATTTTAGTACCAGCCACGGTAGACAAAGCTTCATACGTCGCGTAGTGGAGAATATTCATTTCTGTGTCAAATGCTGCCAGCAGTTTAGCCATAACTTTTTTACCTAGTCCGGGGATAAATTCTAAAGGTATTTGATAGCAATACTGCGGCCGGTGTGCAGGCGGATGTGGTTCAGCGTAATCAGCTATTTCATTAATACGTTCAAATACACCCTTAGTTAAGGCATTGCTGCGGCATTTTGGGCAGCAGGTATCAAGATTCAGACCAACTTGGTTATCAGTGAAACCACACTTATGGCAAAAAGTA
>Ga0316604_10002645_pt1 | contig 13416 bp, 11 predicted proteins | sample OWC_soil_day20_C_FD_207650 | JGI IMG/M metagenome (GOLD analysis project Ga0316604, IMG submission 207650) | Wetland soil microbial communities from Old Woman Creek delta, Ohio, United States - OWC_soil_day20_CT | ecosystem: Environmental > Terrestrial > Soil > Wetlands | place: USA: Ohio... | reverse complement strand
CATCATCGGGGCTACTATGGGAAACAAAATTCCTGAACGTCTCCGTCTTGCTCTTCCTATGACATTTGGTGCAGCTTCCATGGCACTGGGTATTAACTCAGTGGTCAAGGTAAGCATGCTGCCACCAGTAATCCTGGCACTGCTGGTAGGTAGTGCGATCGGTGAACTTCTGAAAATTGAAAAGGGAATTGAATGGGCGGCTATCCTTGTCAACGGACCAATTCAGAAGATCTTCCCAAGAGAAAAAACGAATGAAGATCCGCAGGCTTTCCTGCAGAATTTTGTGGCTGTACTGGTACTCTTCAGTGCAAGTGGTACAGGTATATTTGGGGCATTGAATGAAGGTATAACACATGATCCAACCGTATTGATATCCAAGGCGATGCTGGATTTCTTCACATCCGCCATATTTGCTACTTCCCTTGGCTTTATTGTGGCTACTACAGTAATTCCGCAATTTATCATTCTCTGCGGTTTGTATTTACTGGCCGGGGTGATCCTGCCTTTGACCACTCCCCAGCTGATTGCTGACTTCTCTGCCTGCGGCGGCATAATCATGTTCGTAACAGGGTTCAGGATCTGCGGTATTAAGAAATTCCCTATAGCTAATATGTTGCCCGCGTTATTGCTGGTAATGATATTCTCACATTACTGGAGGTTACTCTTCCATTAGCAAAATAGCCAGCCGGGGCTATAGGCAACGGCTGGCCTTTTTCTTTAAACTGATTTTATGAAAAAGAGGATTATAATAGGTATCAGTGGCGCTACCGGTCTGCAATACGGTATTCGTGCACTGGAACTGCTCAAAGAACAGGATGTGGAAACACACCTGGTGGTAAGCAAAGCGTCGGAACTGGTAAGGACCTACGAAACCGATATAAAGCATGAAGAACTCATGTCTATGGCCGATGTAATTTATCCTACCGCCGATGTGGGAGCCGCTATTGCCAGTGGCTCTTTCAAAACCTTAGGGATGCTCATAGCCCCCTGTTCTGTAAAAACGATGTCAGAAATTGCCAGCGGTATTACCAACTCCCTCTTATCCAGAGCGGCCGATGTGGTTCTGAAAGAAAGAAGGAGACTGGTATTGTTATTCAGGGAAACTCCTTTACACCTGGGTCACCTGAGAAGCATGACACAGGTAACAGAGATGGGAGGAATTATTATGCCCCCGGTGCCGGCCTTTTACCTGCGACCACAATCGGTCGATGAAATTGTAACCCATACAGTCGCAAGAGCACTGGATCTTTTTGGATTTGATATCGATGTGCCAAGATGGAATCATGATCATAAGGCACAACTTCCTTAAATTTGCTGCATCAACAAATGCAGAACATATGTCGAAATTGAATATTCTGGTGCTGGGAATGTTCCTGGCTGCGTGCAACAGTGGACAAACGAATAAAAATACTACCGATACGATTGCGACTTCATCTGCAGTGCCACAGCTTGAGGAAGTATTCGCAGACTCCGCTTACCAGATTACGGGCGTAGCGGTGGCCAAAGATGGCCGGTTATTTACCAATTATCCTTACTGGGGCGAAAAACACGCATATTCCGTGGTAGAAGTGGTGAACGGTAAGCCCGTTCCTTATCCTGATACTACCTGGAATAGTTTTAAAAAAGGTGAGGATGGACAAAACAAATTTGTCTGTGTACAGAGCGTCGTGACAGATGATCAGGGTTTTTTGTGGGTCGTAGATGCAGCAGGCATCAATTTAGGACCTGTCTACCAGGGAGCCAATAAAGTGTTGAAAATAAACCTGGCTACCAATAAAATAGATAGGATCTATCATTTTCCCGAATCAGTGGCTGGCAAGGATAGTTACCTGAATGATATCAGGATTGACAATGTGAATGGGTATGCATATATGACCACATCCGCCAATGGTGGAATTGTAGTGCTGAATACAAAAACAGGAGATTCCCGGCTGGTATTACATGATCATTATTCTGTGCTGGCGGAAAAAGGGTATCACTTTGAAATGAATGGTAGAACGATGGTCGTGAATTCAGATGGTATCGCCCTCACGGCAGATCAGCAGTGGTTATACTACAAACCATTGACGGATGATAAGCTGTACCGTATTAATACCGATCTGCTTCGAAACTTTAAGACATCTAAGAAGACCTTGCAGGACAGTGTAAAAGACCTGGGCAAGTTTGTAACCACCGATGGGATGATCTTAGACAAAGAAGGCAATCTGTACATGGGTGACCTGGAAAAGAGCGCCATCGTGAAGATCACACCAGATCTGCAAATGCATTACATCGCGCAGGACAAAAAGCAATTGTTATGGCCGGATAGTTATAGTATCTCTAATGATGGCTATTTATATATTTCCTGTTCCCAGATCACTTATCCTCCTACATTACCATATAAAATATTTCGGTTAAAAATATAAGGATATTTTCCCACGCTTAGCTAGATAGCTTATGACGGTTGTAAGTGGAAGCTATCATAAAAAGATGGGGATGTATCATAAGTTGCCAGAAGGCTCCGGGAATTGCATGTACGAAAATTCTCTCCATCAGGTACCAGAATAAAAAGGGGCTGTCTCGATGTTTTGAGCCAGCCCCATCTTTTTTCTGAAAATGGTTTTCATACCTGTTGGAGAACTCCCTTAGTGATGAATGTTTTTATGCGGATACCTGATGGAGATAGTTAATCCCTGAAGTAACCTTGAAAAGGTTTTTATACAACTACTTTTATGATAGCTTTGCTTTGAAAAAATCTATCGTTCGCTTCCACGCCAACTCTGCCGCAGCCTTGTCATACCTCGGCGTCGTATCATTATGAAACCCATGATTCACCCCCGGATAAATATAAGCCGTATACTCTTTCTTTTCTTCTTTCAGCGCTGCTTCATAAGCCGGCCATCCTTCATTCACATGTGTATCCAACTCACCAAAATGCAATAAAAGGGGCGCCTTGATCTGTGCTACGTGGTCGCGTGAGGGCTGTGCACCATAAAAAGGCACTGCTGCTGCCAGACCGGGTACCTTCACCGCCATCATATTCGCAATCCATCCTCCAAAACAGAACCCTACCACACCTACTTTGCCATTACAATCTTTATCGCTCTTCAAATATTCAAAGGCAGCAATAAAGTCTTCCAGCATTTCATTCTTATCTCTCTTCGCCTGCAGTTCGCGTCCTTTATCATCAGAACCCGGATAGCCACCTAATGGCGTCAATGCATCCGGTGCAATGGTGATAAACCCTGCCAATGCGGCACGCCTTGCAACATCTTCAATATACGGATTCAATCCCCTGTTCTCATGTACGATTACGATACCACCCAATGGCTTTTTCGCATCTGCTGGTTTGGACAAAAGTGCTTTGATACTACCGCCTCCTTTAGGGGAGTTGTAAGTAATAAACTCCGTCTTTAGTCGCGGATCATCAGGTTTTACCTGTACATTATCCTGGTAGTTAGGCATCAGAAAGCTCATCAGTGCGGGCACTGTGATGCTCCCTACTGCAAATACAGAAAGCTTGTCGATAAAGTCCCGCCTGCTCAGGCGATTATGGGCATAATCGTCATACAGGTCAAAGACTTCCTGTTTAATATCCTCTTTCTTGATGTTACTGCTCATATGGATGAAGGTTTATCCTTTAAATTTAAGATATTATCTGAACTTAAAGGCTACCGTCGTACTGAATCTGCGTGGCATCATCTGACTTACATAGCTACCCCAGTATACTTCATTGGTGAGGTTATCCATTTTCAGGCTGATACGGTAAGCGGAACGCTCATAACTTAATACGGCATTCAATACAGTATAAGAAGGAAGATAGAACTCACCGGAAGAACGGGACTGCGTTATATACGCCTTACCGTTATAGTTACCGCCGATCCCTAATCCAAGGCCGCGTATTGCCGTATTTAAAAAATGATAGCTTACCCACAGATTCGCCATCTGTGCAGGACCTGTCCATTGATGAAGGCCATCTACATCAGCATTTGTATTGATAGTATAGATATCATTGTACGCATACCCGGCAATGATGTTCAGTCCTTTGACCGGGTTGGCAATCACTTCCGCTTCGTATCCTTTACTCAGCTGACCACCATCCTGAACAGAATAGCTATCAGCATTCGTACGGATCACGTCATCCACCTTGATGTGGTAGTAGCTGAAGGTACCATTCAGTTTGCCATTAAAGAACTCCATTTTTACACCGGTTTCCCATTGGTTCGCATGACTTGGTTTGAAAGAACTGAATTTACCATCTGGTTGTTGAGTGGGTGCATTATTGCTGAAACCGTTCATGTAATTACCAAATACTGACAGGTGTTTAGGCACCAGCTGGTATACGAGCCCTAACTTGGGAGAAAGGGCAGTCTGGTTATATTTGCCGGTAGTCGTATCGTTATTGGCATCGTAGGTACCATTGTTTACAAAGTGGTCCACACGCAGACTGGCCATTACCAGCAACTCATCAGTAATGTTCAGTACATCGGATGCATACGCGCTGTAGATGCTTTGTTCACTCCTGCTTTTAGAGCTTGGAACGGTTGCCAGCGCCGCCTGTAAAGCAGGTATGGTCAGTTCATTATACCTTGGGTCATGACCTGCAATTGTCACCTGGTCAAAACCATATACGCTTGCAGAAGTCGCGTTCGTGATACCATTCAGGAAGTCCAGCCCTAATACGAGGCGGTTGCGGAGCTTACCTATTTTAAAATCACCATTAAAGTTCTGTTGTACTTCGGTATAATTATATTGGCTATGCTCATAACCCGGATTGCGGGAAACGGCGGTATCACCTAAAATACTGTTCCAGCTCCAATAGCCCTCTACTTCAGAATTGGTATGAGAGAAGGAGGTCTGTGAAGTCCACTGATCATTGATCTTGTAGTTTACTCCACCATTTAAACTTACAGAAGGCGTTTTCCCATAGATGTCGTTGCTGCTGTAAGATCTTTTCCAGTTTACACTCAGCAGTCGTGGATTGGTTTTGGTAAAAGAAGCCTGCGGAAACAAACGGTTGAAGTCATTTGCCTTCTGGTTATATATTTCTGCATCCAGTGTTATAGTAAGTCTGTCACTGGCTTTATATACAAGGGATGGCGCAATGAACAGTCGCTTTGTAAAGCCTGCATCCTGAAAACTACCTTCATCGTGGTAAGCGATATTGGTACGGAGTAGCAGGTCTTTTTCTTTGTTCAGGGGCGTGTTGAAATCGGCTGTTACCCTGCTTAAACCAAAGCCCCCTAGAGTATAACTGATTTCCCCATTAAAGGTCTCATACGGTTTCTTCGTCACCCTGTTCAGCAGACCGCCAAAAGAAGTAAGGGAACTACCAAACAAAGTAGCGGAAGGACCTTTCAGTACTTCGATGCGTTCGATGTTGGCAATTTCAATACTGTTAGCTTTGTAATCCTGCAGGCCGTTGCGCAGGTAGCTGGTGGTAAAGAACCCTCTCAGGTTAAAGGAATTGGAACCATTGACCAATGCCTGGCTTACGCCGGTTACATTTTTCAACACATCGTTATAGCTCACGATCACCTGGTCCTGAAGTAATTCCTTTGGTACTACATTGTACACCTGCGGATTCTCCAGGTTCTTCAGGGGCATACGGGCGATGTTCTCAGTTTCCTTCTTTGCAAATTTATTATAGCCTGAAGAGACGGTAACTTCCTGCAGGGTGTGATTATCTTCAGAAAGAGAGAAGTTGATCGTTACGGTTTGATCATTGGCTACTTCTACCTGTTGAAATTGTGCTTTCAGTCCTGTAAAACTGGCGACTATTGTATACTTACCGGTTCTGATATTATTCAGCTGATAATGTCCCTGTCGGTCAGCAGAGGTGCCGGTATTACCGGGTTGGAGGGTGATGTCGACGAAAGGGGCGGGCTTGCCGTCGGCAGTTCTTACTTCGCCTGTGATGGTGCCATGTTGGGCCATGACAGTGAGACTGCAGACAGAAAGTACTGCCACAAAAAATGTGCTTTTAAGCATGTGGTATAGTATTATAGATAATGGTATATAATTCGTGCAATATCAGGTTGGTCAGAATAGTTGTATGCAAATCTGGCGGTGCCAAAATTAGGCAATAGGGCGTCTGCCGGTTTACGCATTCCGGAAAAATTAAAGAGAAGAATAAATCGCTTTTGAGCGAAGAAATTTGTAGAAATTGATTAGTGCTCTTTTAATTTATTTTCTATTCTCCTGTCAGGGATGAACCAGATAACGGCTATGAGCACATAAAAGAAGATACTGATAATGGGGTAGAACCAGGCAACAGCGATACCGGAAATATACAGTGCAATAGAGAGATAGGTTTTGTAATCGCTTTTATAGGCATCTTTGAGCCGGGAGTTAGGTCCTTCATGTTTGATAATAATAATTGTCAGCAACTTCCATGAGGCGCCACACATCAGGAGAATAAATCCATAGAAAGCTACAGGCAGCGAGGCAAAATGGTTCTCATCTATCCACCCGGTAGCAAAAGGTAGCAAGGAGATCCAGAAGAGCAGATGAAGATTGCCCCAAAGGATAGCGCCATTTACTTCTTTGACAATGTGGAAGAGGTGGTGGTGGTTATTCCAGTAGATACCTACATAGATAAAACTGAATAAGTAAGAGAGCGCGATGGGGAGGAGGGGAATAATGGCGGTGAGGTTGGTGCCGTGGGGGATTTTGATTTCCAGTACCATGATGGTGATGATGATGGCGAGGACACCGTCACTGAACGCTTCAAGCCTGCTTTTATTCATTGTGGTTTCTTACTAAATTACAGATATTTATCCTAATACCGGTTTACCTGGCAGATACAATATGCTTACCAGCCAAATAATCCTGTTGTATCATATACGCACCCAGATTAAACCATGCCGTACATTCATTCAATACAAATGCATCGGCACTGCATGCCCACACCTTGTTGTCGATCAGGTATTGGTCGGGATGTTGATGCAGCATAATCTCCCAGTGAAATTCATGTAGTGCCGCCAGCTCATAACAATACGTTTTTAACTTTCCACTATTGGATACAGGGGAGTCGAAAACCCACACTACCTTTTGCACACCCAGCGATTGCAGGGCACGGCCCACCAGCAATAACACAGCTTCAGTCTGCGCTACCTGTTTGTAAGTGCCATGTACAGAAGAGATGTCTCTATAGCAACCATCCAGTCCTTTAAATACAACTCCCCCGGAAAGTAACGTTTCTAACAATATGAGAATATTGAACCCATCCACATAAATAGTCTTGTCTTTCAATTGCTCAGGGCGCAGCTCTTTTTGTAACCTGTTTTGCAACTCCTGTTCACCACATACCATCCCCAATAATGCTGTTTGTTGTTTCTTCACGAGTGCGTACCGGTTGCCTACCAAAGCAACAGCTGCCTTAGCAGGGTAATTTCTGGATAGTAAATAATACATATCTGCTACAGCCAGTTTCAACTTTTCCCCGTCTTCAAATAAGGCATTATCCTGTTCATTGGTTCTCATGCAGGCAAGTTACTATATTTGTAGCTATGGATTGGAAAGCCCGTTTTGAAACACAATCCTTCAAAGAAGGAGATAACTTTTATCTCATGAAACAGGCATACAGCACAGGACAAAAGGTAACCGTCGATGGAGGTGCCCTGTTGATATAAATAAGTCTATTGTTTTTGTAGACTATTTATATCTTTGCTTCCTATGCAAAAGAAGATTGTCGCGTTTTCGTTAGGTCTGTTTATAGCTGCAGTAGCTGCAGCCCAGGCTCCGAAACAGTTTCAGGGACAGGGCCCTATACAGGCCATATCGACAGAGAGTCGCCCCGTACAGAAGCAATGGAAAGGTACTTTTTCGTTCCCAACAGGGGAGGTATATTTTGATAACAACTTTGACGGTGCCCGTCTCAATGGGTTATTGCAGGTCAATGATTCAACATATACAGCATTGATCACTGCAGAGAATACACCTGTCAATGAAAGCCCATGGTATGCATTTAAAGTGTGGGCAAAATCCGCACGCCATATCACCATCAAACTGACTTACCCACAAGGTGTAAAGCATCGCTATGCGCCAAAGATCAGTCACAATGGTACGACCTGGGCATCGCTTGAACCCGCCGATGCAAAGAAGGAATTTGAACTGGATACGATTCCAGTTGAATATACTTTTCACCTGGAAATAGGGCCCAAAGCTACCTGGGTGGCTGCACAGGAGCTAAGTACTTCGGCTGTGATCAAACAATGGTCTGACGGCATTGCAAAGAAACCAGGAGTAACGGCTACCACTATTGGTCATAGTACCTGGGGTAAACCCATCACACTGTTGAAAATAGGTAACCCTGCCAGCAGGAACCGCATCCTGGTTATCGGCCGTCAACATCCACCTGAGGTAACGGGTACCCTGGCACAGGAAGCTTTTATAGAAGAGATCCTGGGCAATAAGGAACTGGCCAGCACATTCAGAGAGAAATTCCTGGTCTACGTTGTGCCATTGATGAACCCTGATGGTGTAGATGGTGGTTTTTGGCGGCACAATGCCGGCGGTATAGACCTGAACCGTGACTGGGCGGCCTTTCATCAGCCTGAAACAAGAGCGGTACACGATTTTCTGCAAAAGGAACTCAGTGATGGCAATAGTAAATTGTGGTTTGGATTGGATTTCCACTCTACCCACGATGATATCTTTTACATAGTAGATCCTAAGCTCACAGGGTTGTTGCCGGGTTTTAACCAGGAGTGGCTCGGGCAACTGAAGGAAAGAATACCCGGATATACACCGAATATCAAACCGTTGTATAGCGAAGGTCCGACTTCTACTTCATTCAGTTATTTGTTTAAGACATATGGCACAGAGGCATCTGTGTATGAAATAGGAGATAAGACTTCGAGAGAATTTATATTGCAAAAGAGCCAGGTGGCTGCTGATGCAATGATGGAATTATTATTAAAAAGTAGTAGTATCAAAAATAAATAAACCTTCTCAGCATTACTTCAAGGATTGACTATCTCCATCAGGTACCCGAATAGAAATAGGCCGTAACTAATTATTTACGACCTCTTTTTATTGCGGCAGTTCTTTTGTATATTCTATGATGGTGGTGAAAAAGGGTTTGCGGAGTATCCAACTATGGATAAAAACCGTATCTTTGCAGAGTAATGAAATTTTTAAACAGCATATTACGTCTTCCATTCTTCACAGCGTATTATTATTATAATATCCCTGTCCGGGATAGGTATGCACTGTACTATCCAGTATAAGTATCATAGTCATATTCTTCATATGAGCCCCGGACAATTCATTTGTCCGGGGCTTTTTCATTTATATCATCATGACAACACTTTTATCATTAAAGGAGCATGTAGAGATCATGCTGCCTGAAGAGGGACTGCAACAGAAGTTGGCATTGAACAGACCTCTCGTTATTAAATTAGGATTTGATCCGACGGCGCCGGATTTGCACTTAGAGCATGCGGTGGTGTTAAAGAAACTGAAACAGTTTCAGGATCTGGGTCATCAGATTGTGATCATTGTAGGAAGCTTACCGCACAGATAGGAGATCCTACAGGGAAGAATAAAAGTCGAAAGCCTTTGAGCAAAGAGGAAGTACTGGCGAATGCGGATACATATATTCAACAGCTGTCTAAGGTGATTGATGTAGATAAATGTCAGATCCACTTTAATGGGGATTGGCTGGATGGTTTGACATTTAAGGAGATCCTGAAACTATTATCTAAAGTTACCGTCGCACAATTAATGCATCGTAATGATTTCAATAAGCGGTTTATAGAAAATACGCTTATTGCCATGCATGAATTGATGTACCCGATCCTGCAAGGTTTTGACTCCATGCAGATCAAAGCGGATATTGAAATGGGCGGCACGGATCAGTTGTTCAACTGTACGATGGGCCGGCAGTTGCAGGAAGCACATGTTATGGAGCCGCAGATTGTCATTTGTATGCCGTTGCTGAAAGGATTGGATGGGAAGGAGAAGAAGAGTAAGTCGCTGAATAATATTATTGGTCTCACAGATACGCCGAATGAGATGTTTGGAAAAGTAATGTCTGTACCGGATGCGTTGATACCTGAGTTGCTGGAACTGGCGACTGATTTTACAACACATGAAATAGCGGAGCTACAGAAAATAGGAAACCCGATGAATATTAAAAAGCGCATAGGGAAGAATATTATTATACAATACCATCATGCGGAGGCCGCTGCCGCTGCAGAACAGTTTTTTGTGCAGCAGTTCCAGAATAAAGTGTTTGATGAAAAGAGTTTTGAGCCGGTGGCGATAGCATCCCTGAAAATTGAACAGGATGCCATTACATTAGTAGAATTATGCCATCTATTGAAGAAAGAGGAAACGAAAAGTAATGGCATATTAACAGCAATGACCTTTCTTACAGAAATAGGAGACATAAATAGATTCAAAAATATAGACCACTTATGCAGTTACTGCGGACTTGCACCAGATTGCCATAATAGTGGACAGACAGAGAGGATCATGGGCATAACCAGACGGGGAAATATTATCCTTAAAACAATACTGATAGAATGTTCCTGGATGGCTATTAGGAAAGATCCAGCGTTACTACTTTATTACAAACAACTTTTGCCTAGAATGAATGGCAATAAAGCAATAGTAAAAGTTGCCAGAAAGCTATTAAATCGCATTGCTTATGTGATGCGCCATCAACAACCATAAGTAATAGGCTTGGTGGCATAATTTAAGACCGGGTGAGGCGCTGTTGCCGCGCCATATCCCCTTCCCCTCCCGGCAGGGTTCCAAACAATGTCAGGAGGCAACAAATATCGAATGATAATTCTTATAAAAACTCTTGGCAGCCAATCAATGCATGGGGGTGTCTGTGGCTTAGTTATAAGACCACTCTTTTGAGTTTGCATGTGGCTTCCTATAGAAAATAATACAAGAAATTGCAGTTTGCCTGGCAATGTCTGCTTGGAGAAGATTGTTTTTATAGGAATAATAAAATAAAAGCTGGTCTATAAAGACCCTCCTTAAAGTTCTTTTTTTAAACATTTTTTCTCGAGGGCTTGTTTTTAAACATAGAAGACACCCTCTTTCGCCTTTGTACCCACTACCAGTAGATTTTCGAACCAACTGGTGTTGATAATTAAGCAACTAGTATATTCAAATTCCTAATCTAACCAAACGCCTTATCAGATCAAGTAAAAGCTATTACAACTCCTACCCGATTCGAAGTCGGTTTTTAAAATCATAATTACCATTTTTAGTCTAACTTACCTGTCAGTTTCTCTATTACTTGAGAAATTACAAATTCAAGTTTTGCCAATAGCTTTTTAACCGTTTCTATGGGTAATGGTTGTTCTTTTAACATTTCAAGATGTTGAATGGTATCTTGTAAAGTGGAAATTTCCAGAGTAAGGATGGTAGGCTTCATTGAATGAACCGATTCACTTATCCCAGCATAATCATGATTTCTATATGCTTTTCTAACTCCTTCAATTGATATAGGCAATTCATAAAGAATCGCATCAATCATGTTCTTAACAATTAAAGGATCACTACCTGCAATTTCTTCAAAGCGGGCAAGACTAAACAAATCTTTTTGGTTGGCTACAAAGGGTATGGGTTCTGGTCTGTTTTCTAGAATGCTATTACTAATGGGATGAATGTTGCCAGGAGTAATGCAACCAGCTATTACATTTACAAGATCTGTTTCTGAAAATGGTTTGGATATATAAGCGTTCATCCCCGCTTCAAGGCATCGTTTATTCTCTCCTTTAATTGCATTGGCAGTTAATGCAATTACTGGAATATCCATTTTAAGATCTCTTCTTATGATTTCTATTGCCTCCATTCCGCTCATAACCGGCATTTGGATATCCATTAACACGACATCAAATCTTTCCTTCAGCAATAACTTTATCGCATCTGCACCATTTGAAGCTTCTGACAGATGAACATTATATTGCCTGAGGAGTTCCCTGACAAGGAGACGGTTCAATTCATAATCTTCAACTAACAATATACGTATTTCATTTAAAACATGACTATTGGATAAGGTTTCCTTTACTTCGGGCAAATCTGCAGAAAGGCCAATTGCAAATCTGATCTGCATTGAGACCTCAGTACCTTTACCTTTTTTACTCTTTACCTCTATTGAACCATTCATAAGGTCTATCAGTTGTTTTGTAATAGCCATTCCAAGCCCCGTTCCACCATATCTACGAGCAATACTTCTGTCCTCTTGTGCAAATTTCTCGAAAAGGTTAGACAAAAAATCTTCATCCATTCCAATCCCTGTATCCTTAATACTAATATATATAGATTGCCATTCCGAAGTAAAATCAAGCAATTTACAGCTTAAGCTAATGCTTCCGCGTTCAGTAAATTTAATTGCATTACTTAGCAGATTAAGTAAGATCTGATTTAGTCTGTGTGGATCTCCAATAAGAACTCTGGATATTTTTTCCTCTACATCGAAATTTAGAGATATACCTTTCTCCTCTGCTTTGGGAAGTATTACCTGTTTGGTATGATAAATTAAACTTTCAAGATTAAAGCCAATATATTCCAGGCTTAACATACCTGCCTGAATTTTGGACATATCAAGAATATCATTGATTACAACCATTAAATGGTCTGTAGCAGTAAGAATGGTATTTAAAAAACTGTGCTGTATTTCATTAAGGGATGTTTTTTTCAATTGGTTACTCATACCCAGGATAGCATTCATCGGCGTCCTGATCTCATGGCTCATATTTGCCAGAAAAATTTCCTTCGCTCTGGCAGACTGCTCTGCCTGTTCTCTTGCCTCATATAAATCAAACTCCAGTTTTTTTCTGTCTGTAAAGTCGAGATAAACTCCAATAGACCCCACCACTTCTCCTGAATCGTTATAACGAGGAGCTCCGCTGATCAACCACCACTTTACATCACCATTTTTGCTTCTTATTTCTATTTCATAAGCATCAGAAATACCTTTCCCCCACAGCAATGATTTTCTGCTTTCGTCCCCAATAATTCATCCGGCTCATAACCAGACATTTTGCAGAAAAGATGGTTTGCATATTGTATCAAGCCATCATTATCCACCTCTGTAAGGCCAAGATTCATGTTGGCAATAATGTTGCGATACTTTTCTTCCCTGATTAAAAGCATCTGCTCTGATAACTTCCTTTCTGTTATATCTGTATGTGTACCAACAATCCTTTCAGGAGAACCGTCAGCTGTATAGCTAATAACCATTCCACGGTCCAGAATCCAGATATAATGGCCATTTTTATGCTGAATCCGGTATTCTCTGTGATGAGAAGTAATTATTCCACGTAAATAGGCATCATCGGTCTGACTGACAAGGTATAAGTCTTCGTGGTTAATTTTGTTCATCCATGATTCTCTTCTGTTTTCGAACTCATCTTCTTCATAACCTAACATTTTCTTATATTGCCTGGAGAAAAAGACCTCCTTTGT